>Ga0182016_10007631_pt1 | contig 11080 bp, 6 predicted proteins | sample 712S2MmetaG_FD_120491 | JGI IMG/M metagenome (GOLD analysis project Ga0182016, IMG submission 120491) | Permafrost microbial communities from Stordalen Mire, Sweden - 712S2M metaG | ecosystem: Environmental > Terrestrial > Soil > Wetlands > Permafrost | place: Sweden: Stordalen | collected...
GCTGTCGGCGAGCTGGCAGTAGGGGTAAAGGTAAAGGTGTTAGTTGGACCTGCTACACAACCGGTAAATTGGATACCGGACGATCCATAGTTTCCGGCAGGTTGGGCAACACCATTGGCGTTAATGCCGCTGGTAGTGACCGATTGACCGTTGGCGGTAATTTTGTAATAAACAGTCCCACCGTCGTTGGTTTGTCCGCTTCCTCCCCAGAACTGCGGAATGGAATCGCCAGAATCGGGATTTAAAGCGGAAAATGGACCTGTGGGGCTGGTTCCTATAGCGACACCTGAAATGGGATAATAGGAATCAAAAAAATCAATTGGATCCCAAACGCCGCTACCACCCGATTTATATTCGTAAGAAATATCACCCGCGGCGTTGTTATATTTGGCAAATGTACCGGAGAGAGGGCACTGAATAATTTCCCAAGTGATTGGTCCAGAGGGAGATACGCAAGAGAGGTTAACGCCCTGTCCGCCACCAGACCCAGTGGAACAACTGCCGCCAGCAAGGGTTGTGGCGCAGCCGGGGTTCCCCATCAATTGGCCATAGGCTGAAGCCCCCAAATCCAAATGTTCATCGTCGCCGCAAGTGGTACATTCATCCACGATAATTACAGTGGTGGCGCCGTTAGGGCCTTTTAAAGCGGCGCAAGCTCCGCAAATGGCGTTGCTCCAGGATTGAGACGCAATGGCCGCGTAATAGTCTGGCGGTATCATCGATTGCGGAACAGAACAGTAACCTAATCCACTTGCCCCACCGCTAGAGCAAAACAAGTTGTAACAGGTTGGGGCATCTTGTTGGATAAAGGTAGAAGGAGCGGTACAAATCTGATCACCAGTGATATCAGCTTCAGTTAGTTTGACCCCTTTATAGGTTGTTTGGGCGTGAAGTGGGGAAGCTCCAAGAGTCATCCAAAAAATAAATGCAAATACTAACAGGCTAAAAACGATTGAAGCCCGATGAAATAAGTCGATTACATTGACTATCCCGAAAACCTTTTTCAAAAATAACCCCTGTGTTTTAACTGAAATCTGTAGGTGATGGTTATGCGTCCCACAAAGTTTATCACAACTCTAAAAACTGTGTTAAAAGCACTAAAGAATATAATTCCTGATAAAAACCGCAAATTATCTTCAAAAAACGCCTTTTTAGGCTGTTTTTGACTTCAAGATTTACCGCAAAATCATCACTTTTAAAATTTTTGTGGTCGACTGAAGTCCCGCGACCTGGATGCGGACATAGTAAAGTCCATTGGAAACCTGTACGCCTGATAGGTCCTTTAAATCCCACTGAAGGGTTTGAGAGCCGGAAACCTGGGTCGTTTGGCTGGTGATTTTCCGGAAAGCTAAAGTGAATACATCCAGCGTGACCGAGGCCGGACTTGGCACGGTGATGCTAAAGGAAATAGGCGATCCATTGGAGGGATTGGGGAAGGGCGGGAAAATCTGAACATAGGGTAAAGGTGTTTTGGTAGAAGTCGCGGTAAAGGTTGGTGTATTGGTCCGTGTGAAGGTTTGGGTAGGGCTACTTGTAAAAGTGCCGGTTGAAGTAGACGTGGGAGTGTTGGTTATTGTACTGGTCGATGTATTGGTTGGTGTATTGGTTTGAGTGAAAGTATTTGTGGCTGTAAAGGTCGCCGTACTGGTTGGCGTATTAGTCGGTGTGTTCGTCACTGTTGGCGTATGGGTTAGGGTGGGGCTGTTAGTAACTGTATTAGTCAGGGTATTGGTAGGACTGTTGGTAGGTGTATTTGTGTTTGTTAAGGTCGGTGTGTTGGTTGGAGTTGCGGTGATAGTGGGTGAATTGGTCGGGGGAATGGTTCCCGCAATCGTATTCGTCGGGGTATTCGTGGGTGTTTGGGTTGGTGTCAGGGTCGGCGTGTTGGTGGAGCTATTCGTTGCTGTATTGGTAGGCGTATTCGTGCTGCCGGGCGGGTTAGTGGACGTGTTGGTGGGCGTGTTCGTCGGGGTATTGGAGGGCGGTATGGTCCCCGGGATCGTATTCGTCGGCGTGTTCGTGGGTGTCTGGGTTCGTGTCGGCGTCGGTGTGTTGGTCGCCGAGTTAGTTGAGGTAAGCGTGGGAGTGTTCGTGACCGTTTTAGTCGATGTATTCGTCGGAGTATTGGTCGCTGTATTGGTGGGTGTGTGAGTCGGGGTAATCGTAGGTGTATTCGTCACGGTATTCGTTGAGGTAAGCGTAGGAGTGTTTGTGACCGTTTTTGTCGGTGTATTAGTCGGAGTGTTGGTCTTTGTGGCCGTATTGGTGGGACTATTGGTTTGGGTTGCCGTGTTCGTCACCGTATTGGTGGGAGTGTGAGTCGGGGTAAAAGTGGAAGTGGCGGCCGACCCGCAACCAGGCAACTGGGAGGTGGTAGTGTTGACCGACCCGCAGCTGACGTTGATCGGGCCCACCGTCACCGATTGGCCCCCGCCGGTCAGGTCAAAATAAAAAGAACCCGAAGTACTATTGAGGTTGGTGGCGCCATTACTCCAATATTCGTTGGTGCCTACATTATTGCCCAACGATAACCCGGTAAAAGGCCCTCCGTTGTTGGTGCTCCAACCGACGCTGGTGAGTGGAAACAACATGTTCATGAATTGGATCTCGGTATAGTATGCGCTGCAACCGGATTTCCATTGGTATTGGATATCGCCCGACGCGTCGCCGGCCACGATGCTGAGGGGGCAGGGGACAAAACTCCAAGTAATGTTGGCTATGCCGGGAGCCGCGTTATTCGTCAGGGTGTTCCAAGCCGCGGTTCCCAAGTCAAGCTGATGGGCCGTGCCGCAAGAAGGACACTCATCAATGACCATGACCGTCACGGAGGAGGCGCTGGCGTCTTTGAGCGCGAGGCAGGCGCCGCAAATCTCGCCATTTTGATAATCCGGCGTAATAATCGCAGCATAATCAATTGGGGTGGACGCTCCGGGAAATCCGCAGGCGCCTTGCCCGGGCACAAGGCTGGTATAATTCGTCGCAATGGTGGAATAGGTAGGAGAACTGCAACCGGCGGTGGAGGCGACTTGAGCTTGGAGGCTTGTAATATTTAATAACGGCAAGAGAAACGCGGAATAGAAATACTTATTTCCGAAAGTTTTTCGCACAGAAAACCCGGAGAGTATTTTTAAAAACGTTTTTATTTTAAAACTCATAAACATCTCTAAAACTCATCCTCTACTCCCAAGATCAAAATTGATTAGAACCTTTAAAAGCGTTGAGAGTGAGTGAAAATCTTTTATTGTTTTATAACCAAAAAAGGTCTTTCAGGCCTCTTTAGCCCCTTTATCAACGCAAAATCAGCACTTTAAAAACTTTGGTGGCCGATTGACCGCCAGCGACATGGATGCGGACATAATAAAGTCCGTTAGCCACTTGGACTCCGGAAAGATCTTTTAAATTCCATTGAAGCGTTTGCGGGCCATAGATGTGGGTGGTTTGGCCATAAATTTTTCGGAAAGCCAAAGTGAAAACATCCAAAGTCACCTCTGATTCAGTCGGTGCCTGAATGTTAAATGTAATGGGTGTCCCAGTAGAAGGGTTCGGGAAAGGTTCAGAAATGACAATCACGGGTGAAATGGTTGCCGTATAAGTCGGGGTAATGGTTGGAGTGTTAGTCGCGGTTGATGTGGGTTGAGGTGTGAAAGTATTCGTGGCGGTGCTTGTGGATGTGTTGGTTGGAGTTGACGATGGTGTATTTGTTTTGGTGTAAGTTGCAGTCACTGTCGGGGTGTTGGTTGATGTGTTCGTCGGGGAATTAGTCGGAGTGTTGGTAGGCGAATGAGTTGTTGTTGCGGTTGGTGTATTAGTCGATGTATTGGTTGTGGTTGAAGTTGGTGTATTCGTAAGCGTGTTGGTTACAGTTGATGTTGCGGTGTTGGTGGGTGTATTGGTTGCGGTTGAAGTTGGAGTTTTGGTAGGCGTGTTTGTGGGTGTGTTAGTGACGGTATTCGTAGGAACCGTTCCTGCGGCCGTATTCGTCGGTGTGTTGGTAGGTGTTTGAGTTGGGGTAGTAGTGGGAGTATTGGTATTCGTGTTTGTTGGCGAACTTGTCACAGTACTAGTCACCGTATTAGTCGACGTGTGAGTTGGAGTATTAGTTGATGTGTTAGTGATGGTATTGGTTGGCGTACTGGTCGGACTATTGGGGGGTGTATTTGTCTGCGATCCAGACGCTGTATTCGTCGGACTATTGGTTGGCGTGTTGGTGGGTGTGAGAGTTGCCGTGTTCGTTGGACTGTTAGTGAGGGTGTTTGTGGGGCTGTTGGTTGCCGTATTTGTCGGTGATTTCGTCGCGGTGTTCGTAGGGCTATTTGTTGGCGTGTTGGTCGGCGAATTGGTCGGTGTGCGAGTTGGAGTAGATGTAGGAGTATTCGTTGGGGTGTTTGTGGGTGTATTAGTCGGAGTAGGAGTTGTTACTGATAAGTCTCCATAAATAACCCCCCTTCCTGCTGAAGTGAGGTAGCACCTTCCGTAAGTATTTTCATCCCCACCGATGTAGTCACTTTGTAACCAACCGTATTGATGATTATTATCGTTTATTCGGGTCCACGTTGTTCCTATCCCGTCGTCACAACGGAAAAAGCCATATTGTCCACCAACGATTCCTATGATGAAAACCGCGGGATGGGGCTGGCCAGTCGCGGCTTTTCCAAATCCGACACCGTAACAGGTAGAAACTGAGGTGATTTGAGTTCGTGTATTAGTGGTTCCCACACCGGTAAAACGATAAAGCGTGGTTCCGGCCGCAACCCAAACTTCGCCCGTTTCGCCAAAACAGGGGCGGGGTGCGCCATAAGCGGTGGTTCCCGCGTTGGTAAAACTTTGTCCCCCATTAGTGCTGACGTAAAGGGTGTTTCCGCTGGTGGCATAAAAAAGAGCAGGATTTACTCGATCAGCGGCTACGATACAACCACTGGGCAGACCGGTACAGGTGGTCCAGGTGCCCCCACCCCAAGCTGCATAGGCAGGGCTGCCTTGACCGTTATAAGGGGAAACTACAACGGTTGACCCGCTGGCATTGACGGCTACTGATTGCATTTCATTTGAATTGTTATAACCCGGAGGAGCTTTTCCCCAGGGAGTCCAGGTAAGGCCGTTATTGGTTGAATAACCTATATCAGCCGTGGTTGTCCCACTATTTCCAACACGGACAACATAATTAGGGTTGCTCTCGGCGAAATCAAGTGAGTTGCAGGTAGTAAAGTTTGGATTGCTATATTCGCCACTGGTTGAGGGAGAAGTTAAGCTGGTATTCCGCATACCTGCTATATCACCTAAGGCGCTCAAGAAACCGTTCGTTCCTCCATTAAAATTAACTGAACTGGGAATCCATTGCGGCACGGTTTCTTCCAAACCTGAATCCAAAAAAGTCCAAAGGACGTTTTGTGGAGCGCCGGTAGCCTGAATGTTACTGCTTACCCATATCCCAGCACCCGATCCGGTAAAGGCACGATTACTATTGAAAGGATCAAGCGCTACGGCTTCGGTCCAATTCGTCGGTCCTGTTCCAATGTTAGCTACAGGTCCCCACCAAAGGGCTCCGTTCTCGTCAAATTGGGAAAAGGGTCCGCCATAAGTGTCGGTTGGATTTTCGATAACGGTCCAGGAAGTTCCGCCGTTGGTAGTAGCCAAAACTTTGTCGGGGCCGTACCAATCTTCCGTGGAAACAATTGCATGTTGAGGATTTTCAGCGTCAACACTGATGCCGCCGGCCATTCCACCCCAAGTCGTTGGGGTGACATTGGTCCATGTTCCGGCTGCTACGTTATATTTCCAGACTTGTCCCGTTAATGTTCCGCAGGTTACTTGGTTGGGTCCGTAATCATTTGAATAGGCTAACCATAAATTTCCATCGCTTCCCAGGGAAGCATGGTGGATCATTAAGCCTGAGGGGCCACCCGTTACCAAGGTCCAACTTGTTCCACCGTTGTTTGATCTATATAGGTTGCTACCTGCGGCAGTTCCAGCCACTCCAACAAAAATTATTGCCGAGGCGGTTCCTGCCGTTCCACCCTGGCCATCAATAAAAACAACAGGAAGTCCGAAATTGCTTGTCCCGCCATAACAGTTAGCGACGTTTTGCGGCCCGATAGTAGGGAAACTAGCTACCTGAGTCCAAGTGGCGGCAGAATTCGTGCTCTTCCACAAACCAGCTGTTCGGGAACCAAAGAAAAGAACACTGTCAAGATTCGGATCCACCACAAGCCGTTCGCCCATACCCCTTCCATATTCGTTACTACCCATGGGAAGACCGATATTATTAATGGTCCAACTGTTTCCTTGATTTGTGGAACTGAGAATCACGCCATTGCCACTTCCTTCATACATACCGCCCGCGATATAAACTTTATTAGCGTTCGATGGATCCGGAGCTAAACTTTCAATGCCGCAATAATTTCCTTCGGTGATTGGGAACATGTCGGTAATGGCAGTCCAAGTGCTGGTGGCGTCATTCCACCGATAAGCACCGCCGACATCTGTACGGGCATAAATCAAACCTGATTGGGCAGGGCTAGCTTCAATTCCACTGATGAATCCTCCACCCATAATGGCGACATTGCTCCATGTATAAGTTTGGGCGAAAACATTCGATGACCCAAAACACGTCCCAAAGAAAACGGAAAATAATAAAATAAGTTTTGAATTTTTGAACTTCATTTCAACCTTTTTTGTCTTTTACCAGATAACGTTTTTATGCGCCATTAAGATGATGGATAGAAAAGTATATCAGGTTAAAAAAAATTATGTTCTTTGGTGGGCCTGAATACAAAAACTAAAGTTGTTGATGAATTTAAACTAAATAAAGGAATTTTGATCACTTAATAATAGCATGAAAGATATTTTGGAAACAGGATTAGGTCTATTGCGCCAGCTGTTTAATTGTCGAGAGGCGATCATTATGAAAAATGAATGGATTGTAAATTGAGTTGGAAGAGGTTCATTTTGGTATACAAAAATTCTTCGAGATATATACTTCGTTATTGTATTTAGCGCCACGGGACGTTGCCCGGATATCCATCTTCAAATCAAGTCACTCCTAATTTCTGAGCAGATATATCGGGAGGCTTTATGAGTATTTTTAAAAAATTTTTCTTCGTTTGTTTTTTTTGTTTCCTTTTTATTGCGGTAGGTCTCACTCTTTCAACACCCGTGCGAGCCTCGGGAAAACAACAGTTACATGGCCATCTACGAAAAGAATTCGCCTCCGCTCTTCTGGTAGACGACGTTCCTGTTACCCAACAATTAAGATTGTCAATCGGTCTTCCTCTTCGAAATAAGGAAGAATTGGATAATCTTCTTAAAGATATTTATGACCCGAAGAGTCCTCAATACCGTCATTTCCTGACGCCTGAACAATTCGCCGATCAATTTGGCCCGACACAGGATGATTATCAAAAGGTTATAGATTTCGCAAAGTCAAATGGGTTGAACGTAACCGGAACCCACGACAACCGAGTTGTGCTGGGTGTGAGTGGAACGGTGGACAGTATTCAAAAAGTTTTCAATGTACATCTTCATCATTATCAGCGACCAGACGGAAGTGTGTTTCGTGCTCCGGACGCAGAGCCCTCTGTTGACTTGGATGTGCCATTGCTTTATGTGAGCGGCTTGGATAATTTTGTTTTGCCGCATTCGCACTACACAAAAAAAACAACAAGTGATCTCCGGATAACTGGAACTTCGAAAAACAACTTAGGAGTTAAAAGTGAAATTGAGAATAAATCTGGTGTTTTTTCCAATGCTGGGGGACCTGGTTCGGTTGCATTAACTGATGGCACGAATAATTACAACGCCTTTATAGGGTATGACTTCAGAAACGGTTATGGAATTCCTTCCGGACTTACTGGAAATGGACAAAGCCTTGGTCTTTTTGAATTGGATGGTTATTTCAACTCCGATATCCAGCAATATGAAAGCTACATTAATACTTTTAATGCAATGCCAAGTCCAACTGTGCCTCTTTCCTTTGTAGGAATCGATGGATTCAATGGGAGTCCTCAATTTCAAGGCCCGTCCGGAGAAACAACTTTAGATATAGAGATGGCGATTGCCATGGCCCCTGGACTTCAACAAAGTTATCAAGGCAATCCCTATGGAATAATTGTTTATGAAGGCTATCTAGAGGAAGTATCAGGTGTCATGGTTATCGGTTCACCTATTGATGATGTTTTAGCCGCCATGGCGTTTCCACCTGCCGGTGTTCCTCTTTCCAATCAGTTAAGTTCTTCGTGGACGGTTGGGACTGATCCGACTTCTGATGAAATTTTTGATGAATTCGCGCTTCAAGGCCAGTCTTTTTTCCTGGCGTCGGGTGATTTTGGCTATTACGGGAATGTTGGAACTGGAGCGAATCAATGGCCATCTAGCGTCGCCGAAGGAACTGATGAAGAGGAGCCTAATGTTACGGTAGTAGGAGGGACAATCCTTGATACCATCGCGGTGGGGGGCAGTTGGAGCAACGAAATTACTTGGAATGATTCGCCGACTCCAAAATCTGTTAGTAGCGGTGGAGTAGTTGATGGCAATATTCCAACTTATCAATCGCAAGGGTATAGTCTAAATTTCGGAAACAATATGAACTTGACCGCAAACCTAGGTTCGAGTGCATCCCGGAATTTACCAGATGTTTCCATGGTGGCGGATAACCTATTTGTAGTTATTGGTGGGGTAATTGGGATTGATAGTGGTACGAGTGCCGCCGCGCCCCTTTGGGCCGCTTTGACATCGCTGGTTAACCAGCAAGGGCAACAACAAGTGCCACCCGTGGCACCGCTGGGTTTCGCTAATCCTACCCTATATTCCATAGGTGAAAGCGCTCAATACACTACGGATTTTCATGACATTACCTATGGCAACAACGGTATTGTCGGAAACACCGCCACAGTTAATGGAACCAATGGTTATCCCGCAGTCCAGGGTTATGATTTGGCTACGGGATGGGGGAGTCCCAAGCCTAACATGATCAATGACTTACTCAGCACTACCATCGCTCCAAGGCCCACTCCCTGCTACAGTTTTTCAAATATATGGGGTTGCACTTCCACGTACTACAATGCTGGCCTGGAATGCCCAGCGGGTTCGGCCAATGGCCAATTTAATAGCCCGACAGGAATCGCGATCGTCGGCTCCAATGCTTATGTTTTAGACTCGGGCAATAATCGGATCGAGGTTTTTACACTCAATGGCACTTGGACTAATACTTTAAATCTTCCGTCCGGAACCGGCGGGTTAGGAATCGCGGCGGGCCTCTCGAACGGCCAATATTATATTTATGTCGATGATTCGATCAACAATAAGGTGCTGGTTTATGATTCCAGTTTGACCTCGTCCATTTACCAGTTTACAGGTGGAACAGCGGGAAGTTTAAAAACACCAGGGGGCATCTCCGCCGACCGGTTCGGCAATGTCTATGTCGCGGATACCGGAAACAACCGGGTCGTACGTTTTAATTTCAACGGAACAGCAGCGGTTAATGTTATTCAATGGGGAACTTTAGGAACTGGCAACGGCCAGTTCACTAACCCAAATGTGATTGCGGTGGATACAACAGGCGCTAATGTCTATGTTGCGGACTTCATTCCCGGAAGCCCTAATTACTATTATAACCAACCGCGGATCCAAAAATTTAATGCGACAACAGCCACGCCGACTTGGATTACTCAATGGTACACCCAGTCGAGTCCTGACAATCCACAGGTTGCTCCTTGCGGTTCAAATTGTCCGCCGGGGCCTGGCGTGATCGGTTTTCCACAAGCCTATTGTTACGGTTTGGCGGTGGGATTGGATGGGAACATCTATACCACTCAATTTGAAGTTATCGGAGAGGCTGATCATTTAGTGGACCAGATACAAGTGTTTAATGCCGAAGGAACCAGCCTTACAATATTCGGCAGTACTGCGCAAGGGCGCGGCGCGAACCCCGGTCAAATGGTTAACACTTTAGGCTTAGCTTTTGATGGTTGCGATAATCTTTATGCGGTCGATGAAGCTATAAACCGCGTACAAGTTTTTGGGGTTTGTAATTCTAATTGTACGATTCCAATTCCTTCAACTCCCTTACCATCATCCTATACCTATGTATTGAATTTCGGTAGTTTGGGCTCGGGCAACGGTAATTTTAATAGTCCGACGGGCTTGGCTTACAATAATGCAACAATATACGCAGCCGATTCCGGGAACAACCGGATAGATGAATTCGACATCAACGGAAATTGGCTTGCCAATTTGGGTGGACCTGGTTCAGGAAACGGTCAGTTCGACGATCCAACCCATTTGGCTACCTCCGCCGTCCAAAATAATCTTTACGTGGCCGATACGGCGAATAATCGCGTACAAGCTTTGAATTTCAATGGTGTATTTCAGTTTGCTTTTGGAAGCCTTGGGACCGGTAATGGACAATTCATGGCTCCCAATGGGGTTGTCGTTGACAAGTTGAACAATGTTTACGTCGTGGACAGCGGTAATAACCGCATCCAACAGTTTGTTTATAATCCAGGCAATCCCGGTTCGGTTACTTACGCGAATCAATGGGGAACTGCGGGAACCGGGAATGGACAATTTAATAATCCGTTGGGAATAGCTAAAGATGCAAATGGATACCTTTATGTAGTGGATGCTGGCAATGATCGGATTCAGAAATTTAATGCTTCCGGTGCTTACATAGGCCAATGGGGGGATGCTGGTAGTGGCGCTGGCCAATTTGAATCGCCGAACTCCGTGGCCATAGGATATGACGGCAATATCTATGTGTCCGACAAGACTCTTAATACCATCCAAGAATTCAACCCAAATGGGGCTTATATCGCTCAAGTAGGATCGACTGGAACAGGGAACGGCCAATTCACAGGAGTACAGGGTGTCGTATTTGACAGTTGTGGTAATCTTTTTGCGGCCGATACAGGTAATAATCGAGTGGAAAAATTTGCTCTGGTCGGATCCAATTGTACTCCTGGTTCAACACCGGTCATTCTTAAACCGATTTTGACACCCTTGACGCTTGTTCCAACCAACACGGCAACGAACACAGTTTCCAACACAGCAACTAATACACCTACGCTTACACGAACCAATACTCCCA
>Ga0182016_10007638_pt1 | contig 11070 bp, 15 predicted proteins | sample 712S2MmetaG_FD_120491 | JGI IMG/M metagenome (GOLD analysis project Ga0182016, IMG submission 120491) | Permafrost microbial communities from Stordalen Mire, Sweden - 712S2M metaG | ecosystem: Environmental > Terrestrial > Soil > Wetlands > Permafrost | place: Sweden: Stordalen | collected...
TCTATTAATGTTTGTTTTTTCCATTCTTCTATAGTATTATAAACATGATCGCATGATGTATCGCATTTATCACAATACATATTATCATCCGATACTAGTATATATTCTTCATTATGAATAGTGCATAATTCATTATTAGATACATCAGATATAGATCGTTGGACATTATTATCCAATTCATCATTAGTATCCATAGTTATATAATATTATTATTTCTTAATAATATTAAATTCAATTTTGTTGTTTGAGATATTCAACGACACTTTTATGACCATTCAAAACTGCATTACGAATTGAGTAATTATCACGTGCATGAATATCTGCTCCATGTGATACTAGACATTTGACAACATCTAAATGACCATTATAAGATGCATTACACAGCGATTCATCGTTCTTAGCGTGAATATTTGCGCCATGCTTAATAAGACATTCAACAACTGCTAAATGTCCATTTGAGCATGCCCAACGAAGTGCACGTTCATTACATGAATGGATATATGCTCCACTTTCTATGAGTGATTCTAGCATAGTTAAATTTCCGTTATATGCAATATATGATATTTTATTATTGTTTATTGGGATTACTTCATCTTTTGTGAATTTAGTGAAACATTTTTTATTACAACCCTCAGGATAGCAAAGACATGTTATATTTCCATCGACACTATCACTAATAAGATCGTGCAAACAAAGTCCGCACACTTTATGGTAGCATGGTAGGATATACTCGACATCATCAAAACATGCAAAACATTTATCCATGATTATAGATCCGTTGTAGATGATTATAATATTATTATTATTAATAATAATAAATTCAATTTTGATTGAGATATTCAACAACATGTTGATGTCGATTCATAGATGCCCAATAAAATGCCATATTATTATTAGCATGAATATCTGCTCCATGTGATACTAGACATTTTACAACATCTAAATGACCATTATAAGATGCACAAAAAAGTGCACTGTCATTATTGGCATTAATATCTACTCCATGTTCAATAAGATATTCAACAACATCTAAATGACCACTACCAGATGCATTTATTAATGACTGATCATTATCTGCATGAACATTAGCTCCATGTGATATAAGATATTTGACAGTGGATAAATGACCATCAATAGAAGCCCATATAAGTGGCAAACCATTCCGAGCATTAATATCTGCTCCATTTTTTATTAAAAATTCAACAACATCTAAATGACCACTACCAGATGCATTTAGTAACGCTTCATCTTCTTGAACATGAATGTCGGCTGCAACGCCAAGTTATGGCGTAGCCCTAACGGCTCCATGTGCAATAAGACATTTAACAACATTTAAATGACCATATTTAGATGCCCAACGAAGCGCTCTATCATTCAGTGTATGTACATCAGCACCATATTTAATTAGAGATTCAACAATAGATAATTTATCATATCTCATTGCCCATATAAGTATTTCTTCGTAATTAGCATGGATATCTCCATCATTTTTGATGATCATATTTATGAAACAATTTAAATGTTCATCTAATGAAACACTAGGTATTTGAATAATACGTTTATTCTTTAGTATTTGTTTTTTTCTTTTTATTACATTAGAAATTGGAATATCATCATTGATAAATTTGTTAAAATTATAAATATGGCTAATATCGACATAAATGGTATCGATTATATCTTCGATTTGTTTTGTAATTTCTTTATTATTATTAGTATTCGTAATTATCTCCATTATACAATTTAATCCTTTAACTTTATTATTTAATTTATCTTCTAAATTTTGCATATCTATTAATGTTTGTTTCTTCCAATCATCTATGTCACAATATTCATCCAACGAACATTTTTCACATGTATCGCGACATTCGTCACAATACAGATTATTACAACATATTTTAGTATATGGTTGATTATGTTCTATACATAGTTCAACTTGTGGCGATTTGGTGATGATATCATCTATTATTTCATCCATTATAGATTATAATATTATTATTATTAATAATATTAAATTCAATTTTATACATCCGCTATAAGATTTATATTAAATGAGGCTACACTAGGTATTTGTAAAAATAATGGGTAGATTTTTTTAATAATTGAACTTTAATTATTTATAAAGTATTTCTTTAAAAATAATGACGAGTGTTAATGTTATCACCGATCAAATACTTCATCTTACTAAGAAAGTTGGCGATGTGTTATCATCGTTTCGACAGTCAGATTCATTATCAATAGAGGTTGAAGCAAGATTATGGAAAATTTCTGATAATGGTATATATCCTTTGAGTAGTAGTGATTTTTATAGAATAAAAAATCATCTTGATAAACGAATAAAAGTAACTACAGAATATTCAGAGGATTCGATAGATACTACTCAAAGTATAAGAAAAACTCTTATTCCAAATGAGGGAGATGCAGGAAAACCTATCATCAAATGGATGATTAAAAAGCCTTTGCATGAATTGAGAATAGATGAAGTTGGAGTTAAGATAGCGATAAGTAAAGAACAACTTCTTCCTATTGCTCCAACAAATTTCAATCCTTCTATATATAGAACTAAAAAAAGATGGAGTTATCATTTCAATCCTTATTATATAAGATTAGATTTAACAGTTGTTACATTTGTTGATAAAGATAATAATACTCAATCTAAGTATGAAATGGAGATTGAATGTACTAATAAATCATATTTGAAGAACTTTTTAATAGGCGTATCAGATTTTGTTCGAGCATTGCATGGCACTGATATATTGTATACATTGACAGATTTACAACAATTAACTAAAACTATTCAAAAAGATCTAAAATTGTATTCATTACAAAGATTCAATCGAGAAGTATTAGTTCAAGCTAGAAATATGAAAAAAGAAGACCTTGTATATGGCGGTATCATAGGAAATGTATCCACTACATATAGTGTCACTCATAAAGCTGATGGACAACGGAAAGTATTAGTATTTGATAAAACTGGATTATGGTCGGTAATGCCTCCGTATGAGTATAATCATATATCTACATATGTTGACCCCAATGTTATTGGTACTTATTTAGATGGAGAGATGATTCCTATGGAGCATCGATTGGATGCTGCACCAAAAACTAAATATTGGTTTATAGCATTTGATTGTTTATGTATTCAACATAATGAAAATATAGATATTAGGGAATTGCCATTACATGATAGGACAGTTATATCTACTGAAGTTGCTGAGAAAAATTCAACAAAAGATATATCTATTAATTCCAAGGCATATAAAGAACTTAATACGGTTATGGATTTATTTGCTATAATGAGCGAAATGAAAGTAGAATCAACGATTTTATCTTATAAAACAGATGGATTCATGTTTGTTCCTACATTATTAGCTTATAATAATAATTCACATCTATTACCGTTAAATGAACGAGAATTAACTAAATACCCCGATATTATTAAATGGAAACCGTTTCAAGAATTAACTATTGATTTCAAAGTGATTAATAAAATTGATAATGTATCTAAATCATCTATTCCTCATTTATATTGTAGTAAAAGAGGAATTAAAGATCCTGTTGAATTTTTAGGATCATCGGGATATCCTTTTATCCCAACTAAAGATACAATTCAAGATAAAAGTGAAGACGGATCGTTTAATTTAAAAAATCTATCTCATGGTAGTGTTGTTGAAATGACATATAATAATGGGAAATTCGTTCCTAAGAAGTTGAGAATGGATAAAGAAGTTGGTAATGATATTGAAGTTGGTCAAAATATATGGGAGGATATTCATCATCCTATTCCTTTATCAACTCTTATAGGTGATAATTTACATTATGTTAAGTATAGTATTGATAGGACATTTCATCAATTAATGAAATGCAGATATGGTACATTGGTTCTATTTGCATCTAAAGATGTTATTGAGGCATTTTGGACTACATTTCTAGATTTATCTAAAATTCATTTAGTATGTTTAGTATCTTCTCATAATTTTAATTCACCCTCTGCTACTCTTCAAGTTGTACAAACGTTAGAAATAGATACAGAAGATATTGCATGTGTGATAGGATTTATGAGCTCCGTTCCAAAAGAATTATATGATTCTCCTCAATTATTCCCAATTGTTGAAATAGGATTTGATAAATATTTAGTATCATCTCTTATTCCTATTACAGGTAAGAAAATTGTATTTGACCCGCCAATGGATTGGTTGAATGGCGAGTATCCGTTGATAGATATAAAAAAGAAAGATGTATCTAAACGGTATCTTATCGATACATGGACTTTGAATTATGAACCATTAATGTCTGAAGTTGAAAAAGAACTGAGTAGATTAATTAGAGTATTAATTTATTTCCCAACGAGAGTTTATAGATTATCTTCAACTCATTTAGTGAAAGATGAAAATTATCCTATCCGTAGAAAATGGTTCTGTGCGCCATTAATGAATGAATTAGTATTCCCTGTTCATTCCAAAACATGTGTAGCTCTTCTATCTAATATGAAATTTGAGGAAGTACCTAAACAAAACTATTATTATAAAAATATTGAGAATGATAACGACCCCTCATTGGATCCACAATTATTATTACAACCTAAGAGACCAATTGAACATCCATTACCTATTATGACTAATATAAGTACAGGGTTGATACATTCGGAATCTATTTTGCCATTATTGAAAGAAGATAAAACAGATATATTGAAATGTTCATGGTATACAGATAATTCCATTGTAAGGATTGGAACAATAGCTGACGGTTCATGCTTTTTACATAGTATATTGAAAGGATACAATACAGAGTATCAAGTAATGAAAGATCTCTCGGAACGAACCGAGTATGCAAGATCGTTGAGAACATCGTTAGCAGTTGGATTAGATTTGATAGATCCTGATAGTGATAGACAATTAACATTTTATGAAACAGCAGGGGATGGTACATTAGCTGAATTAGGTAAAAATTATATCCCGAATAACAATGATGCTCAAGAACATATTGAAGATTTCACATTGGATAGTATTAAGAAATTATTTATGAGTGATGAATTTTTAGGACATGAAGTGTATGCATTGATTGCTAATATGTTAGGTATAAATATTTATATATTAAGATGTACTAAAGATGAAGTATTCAAACATGAAGTATATATTAAAAATAAAGATTATATATCATGTATTATAGTCGGAGATGGTATTCATTATGAAACTATTGGATTACAGACATCTGATGGCATCATGACAGTTTTTCCTAATGATCATAAATTCTTGAAATTGATAGAAAAATCGAAATTATCTTATAATGGAAAGGAAAGAAATCTAAAACCCTAATTTATTAATTAATTAATTATTATTATTTGTATAATAATAATATTGTAGATATTATATCTATGAGCGTCTGATTGAACGTCTCGTACGTCTAACAGAACGTCTAACTGATCGTTTGGTGCGTTTAACTGAGCGTCTAATTTTTCTACCTGTTTTATGTGCTGAACGACTGATTTTTCTTCCCAATCGTTTCAATGAAAGTCTAATTCGTGTCGAGAGTCTTCGTTTTGTTGAAGAACGTCGTGTTGATCGTTTAGTAGATGAACGTCGTGTTGATGTCATTTTATATAAAAAAAATTATTTATTATTTATTTTTTAACGATAACTAACACCTGATAATGATAGAAGTTTATCAACGGCTTTCTTTGTTTCTCCCTCTAATGGGAATGGAGTTTCACTTGGTTCTTCATTATCTGGTTCCATGTCCCATAAGATACGGATGTCATATTCCTCATAACATTGTGAATCTTTCATCATTTTCTCTAAGACATTTCTGATAGCATCATAATGTTGTTTTGATTTAATAGGGAAATAATCGGATAAATAATTATCAATCTCGCTAGGGTCTATCTTATCATCGCGATTATAATAGAACTCCTCTTCATATTGAGTATCTTCATCTTCGTCGATTTTTCGAACAATAACTCGAACTTTAACTGAGACTTCTTCTTCATTACTTAAAAAATCAAGTTTAACAAATGCCTTCTTATATTGACCAGTAGATGACGGGGTAGGCGATGAGGATGATGAACTTGACATATTTTGTAAAATAATGATTTGAATTTTTTAAAACTAAATATTACTTGCTCTAAAACAATGCCTACCGCCTCTAGACGAAATAAAAAACAAGCAGTTCAATCATCTGTCGGTGTTAATGAATCATCGTCAGTACAATCTGAATCAGTACAATCATCACCGCCTGCACGATGGGAACGACTTGTGGGTCGTGGAAGTTATGGATTTGTTCATAAAATTAGCGAAGATAAAGTAATGAAAGTATCATTTACCGAAAAATCGATGGATTTTGGTAGTTGTTGGAGAGAGATTGATATGTTAACAAAATTCAAGCATCCCTATGTTGTTAATATGACTGATGTTGTATTTGAGAGTCCTGTTGTTATTCCAAATAAAAAAGAATTTAGACCTGAAGATAAATCGATGAGAATGGATAATACATATATGCTTTTTGAAGCTGGAGATTTCGATCTAGAACGAGGAGATTTACATAAATTGGGCGATGTATTGAAAAGTATTGGACAGTGTTTATTAGCAGTTGAATATCTTCATAATATGAACCATATTCATCGGGATATTAAGCCAGGAAATTTAGTATATTTCAAGAAGAAGGGACTTACTAAACTTATTGATTTTGGATTTTGTAAACCTATCTATGATGGATGTACATCTAACCCTGAATCTATTACTCCATCATACAGGCCTCCAGAATTGTTTGATACTCATCAACATCAAGTATTGTATGGGAAAGAAACAGATGTATGGAGTATCGCTATGACATGGATATATCTATTTTCTAAGAAAGAACCTGATCTTGATGAGGACTGTACAAATGAACAAGCATTAGAAGAAATTGTTAGTCTAATTCCCTCATCGCTAACAGATGAAGAATTCTCTGTAAGATTTCCAACAATAAAAAAAAGACCTACATGGTCAACATTATTGGAAGAATTTAATAAAATGGATGGATTGAGAGAGTTACTACAACAAATGTTAGATTATCAACCTGAAAGACGTCCAACAGTGACTGAAGTATTAAATAATAAAATATTTGATTTTATGAGAGAAGAGATTGAACGAACTAGGGACCTTATAGTCCCTTATCCATCATATACATTAGTAATGGAAAGTTCTCCTGAACGTATAATAATGGTTCAACAGTTTAATGAGAGTGATATTGTTACCAAACGAATGATATTCCATGCGATTGATATGGTTGATAGATATATTCAGTATCGAATTGAACATGAACTTCCTCGTCCAAATCCAGATATATCAATTATGCGAGCTAGAATTATTATGTATCTTTCTTATAAATATTTTAATATTTTAACTAAATCATGTAGTATTTCAGAACTTTTCCCTAAATTACATCTTTCAGAAGCAGTTAAAAAAGAATATGAACAATGGGAACGTATATTTGTTTCTCAAGTATTAAAATATAATATTTATCGACCCACCATTTACGAAATGGCCTACAAAAACACTAATACATTATCTAAATATATAATTCAATATAAAGCTGCTAGTCCTGAATTACAAAATAAATTAATCGCATTATAAACCAACCCATTTATAATATTGTAATGGGTCGTGACAAATTATTCCAATTGTATTACTCTTCATCATAGGAATAGTTTGAAGTAGTAATTCTTTCCAATTTATTTTCTTATTTATAATATCTTTCTGAAATATTCTAATAATTGAATATCCATTTAATAATGCTAAGTTTAATTTAATTATATCATTCGATCTATATTTTTTGAATGATCCAAATCTGGTTCGCTTGAAATGATGCATTCCATCAACTTCTATTATTAATTTCGTCTGTTCATTAACAAAATCATATCTATATTTACTAGACCAATTGAGAGATACATCTCTTATCCAATTTATTGGGTCTAATGATTTCAAAAAGATATGAACAATTTCTTCACAATAATAAATACATTTGGGGCATCCCTCTTCATCTTTGAATTGTAAACGATAAACTCGCTCATTAAAACTGCATTTATAAAAATGTTTCGGCTTCTTTCTACATCTCCATACTACTAAATCATCTTTATTATTACTATAATAATTAAAATCATTTTTATTCTTCTTGCAAATAAAATCACGTATCAATAAATCCATTATTTTTAATAGATTTATAGTTGCTAATAAAGTATAAATAATTAATTATTTCATGTATTTCTCCCAAGGTGCGAAATCTGCAGGTGATTCTTTAGTGCTATTAGTTTCAATATATTTATGTAATTTCTTTTTCAATGATGATGACGATTTCTTCTTCTTTTGTGATATAACAGGTTCCTCAATATCATTAGTAACTGGTTCATTAATTACTAAAAGAACTGGTAATTTCTTTTGCTCCTCTATAATCATAGGTTCTTCTTTCTTATTTTCAATAATTGGTAACTCTTCTACTATCATAGGTTTACCAACTGGCATATATTTACGTCTACTAAATATCAATATTACGAATAAACAGAATGCTGCTAAACCAAACGAACCACTTGATACAATGAATGAATATGAAATGGGATAGACATTCCTACTTAAATAAATAGTAGATACTAATCCTATTACAGCTCCAGCTAACAATAAAAATGCTCCTATAATAAGTATACTAGTTTCAGTTTTTGTTCGCTGGTCTTTTATAAAGAAGAAAAGCGCCATTAATAATATAAATGATACTAAAATTAATATAGTACTTGATATCCCCAATTCATAAGAGAGATAAATATACTGCACAGAATTTAGATATATTGATTGTAAATATAAAACAGAATAGATTAATGATAGAGATAATAACGTGAATCCAGTCATATATAAAACTATCTGTTTTGAGTCATTATACATCGTATCACTCTTTTTATTGTTGTTATTATTTTTAAAAAAATAATAATTAATATACACGTAAAAATGATCCATTGGATTGGTTCACGTCGTCATTGTATTTATCTTGTACACTAATAAGTGTTCCAATTTTTACACCTTTACATTCTGAACATTTCAATACTTGCCATGTCGACAACGTATTTGAATTGTCTATAACCATCTCACCAATTACAAAAAAAAGATGTGATGCATAGTTATAACAAAATTCATGCAAAATGCGAGAATAAGTACTTGACACATTATATCCAATTAATTCTCTATATACAGCGGTATCTTTAGATTCATCTTGAAGTTGTTCCAATGTCGTATAATACATATTAACAGATATTATAATGTAAATTATAAATAAATAAAAATTCAATATTAATTGAGTTTTAAATATATTTTAATATATTATTCTAAATATGGAATCATACAAAAATAAAGTGTTTGTTGGATATGACACAGAGCATTTATCTAATCAATGTTCATCATTACCATTTGCAGTGGGTTTTGCGGCCCTTGTATATAACGGAATCAGATTCGAGATTTTACCTGAATTTTCAATGCGTTTATTGATAGAGATTGATACTCAACATATTGAAGATGACACATATTTGTGGTGGTCTACAAAAAATAGCGATATGTTCTCAAAATTGACTAATAAAGAAGAACAATTAAATGTTGAGATAGCTGGAAAGAAAATTATTGAATATCTTGAACATCTAAAAACTATATTCAGTGATAAGAAGATTGTATTTGTCTCAGATGATGAAGGAGACCAAATGAAGATCGACTGTTTATTAGAAAAATCAGGTTATAAGTGGTTAAGATATTATAATTCACAATATCATTATACATCTAGTCTAAGTTTGGACGGGTTCTTTGAATGTTATCAGCTTTTCAATGGACCTATTGATATTATAACTGAATATTCACATACTCACGATCCATTAGATGATACTCTTGAGATGCTTGAGAGATTCCAATATATTCTAAATAAACATATTGGTTGAATTGAATTATAAATTATTATATTAATTATAAATATAATAATGATTAATAAACACAATAAATTAGAAAAATTATTCAAGTTACTTTTCGACAAATATATTGGTTCATTTAGTGAAACTACTTTATTAAATGGGTCAACGTGTAGTTTAACATATAATATTAAATCACTAATTGATGATGATATGAAAACATATTTAGATGAATTAATTAGAAAAAATGGAATTAAATATGTATGTCGACAATATCCAATTAATGGATGGGATTCTGAACTTAATATAGCATTAGATACATCTAATGTGTATCTGAATATTATAATATAATTGAATTATTAATTAATTAAATATGATATACTAATAGTAATGGATAAAATTTCAAATGCTCTTCATGCATACGAAAAAAATCGGTTAGAACAAAAACAGCTCGAGATTCAACGACAGCTTTATCTCAAAAAGAAATTGGAAAATTTATTTAAGTTAATATTTGATATTTATAGTGAATCATTTAGCAAAATAGTTATATTGGATGGGTACGATACAAAAGCAGTGTATGACATATATTCTCTTCTAGATGATGATTTAAAATTACACATTAACGAATTATCATTATACAATGATTATAATTCATTATCACATAAATATCCTATTGATGGACATGAAGATAAATTTATTAACATATCAGTTCATAGTACATCAGCATATATGACTATATGCGATTCATGGTAAAATTAAATTAATATAATTAATTATATTAATCATTATATTAGATACCATCGTCATCTATATTATCATCTGTATTATTATTATCTGTAAGCTTATTCATTTCTTTCAATTGTTTAATCATATCGTTAAGAAATTCGACTTTTAATTCATTAATATAATCCATATATTTTGCATATAGACCTGTACCTTCTTTATTATAACTCCATGATTTGTAATCTCTATTTCCATCTGTTTCTCGGTAATAGAGGTCATTTTTATATTGATCGAATGATTTAAGAGATAATTCTTGCTAAGTTTCAGTGCTAATTCTTCAGTCATATTTATTATAATTAATTAAAATTCAATTTTGATTAATATAACCAACATTAGGGATAATATAATCATTATCATCCCCATAGATATTAAATACATAACAA
>Ga0182016_10007640_pt1 | contig 11069 bp, 8 predicted proteins | sample 712S2MmetaG_FD_120491 | JGI IMG/M metagenome (GOLD analysis project Ga0182016, IMG submission 120491) | Permafrost microbial communities from Stordalen Mire, Sweden - 712S2M metaG | ecosystem: Environmental > Terrestrial > Soil > Wetlands > Permafrost | place: Sweden: Stordalen | collected...
ACAGAGAACGCCAGCAGCACCGCGAAGCGAAGCAGTGCATAGGGCAGGCTGCGCAGCAGCAGACCGAATGCGGCGCTGAGGCTAAAGCTGCGCACGGCCAGCGGATAACTGTGAGGAACGCCGGGATCAGCCATATCGTTGCCGTAACAGCATCGCTGCGGGATCGAACTCCCAGTTGCGCTTCAAGTCACGCAGTGACGTGGTCAGAGAGTCCCAGAACAGCAGCGGCGGAGTCGGCAACGGGATGCCGGCAAGCAGGCGCAGGGCCGCTGTGGCCGCGAATAGAAGCAGAATGAAGACGATGACAGACATCAGCCGCGGTACGTTAAGGGACAGGGCGCACGCCGCGCAAGGCGACTAGACGGGATATAGCGCAACGATACGACGGGCATCCGTGGGGCACAGCGAGCGACAGGCGACAAGACTGGTATTTCTCGTCGTAGGTTTCGTTGCCGCGGCCTGGGCCTGCCTGGTTCCATTCGCAATGCCGGGTCGTGCTCACGGTGTCAGCCCTGGTAGCCTGCGCCGTACTACCACTGCTGGCGACCGTGTCATCGGCGCGATGGCTGGCCGTGGTGCTGTTCGTGTTCGGTGCCGCGCCGGGCTCGGCGGATTGCGTCATGAACGTGCAGGCCGTGATCGTTGCGCGTGCCAGCGCAAAGCCCCCGATGTCGGGTTTCCAGGCCTTCTACAGCCTTGGTGGCATCGGTGGAGCGACAAGCATCAGTATCCTGCTGATGCTCGGCGCCACTCCGCTCAACAGCACGCTGGCCGCCGGCGGCATCACGCCCGCCACGTTGATCCCGATTCAGGCCGGCGCGTTGCCTGGCTACGCGCTGGCCGGGGTTGGTTGCTCCAATATCGTGCCGGTACTGTTCACCGCGGTGGGCCGGCAAAAAACCATGCCCCAGGCAGTCGCGGTACCGGCGATCACCACATGGGATATGCAGGCTTTCTCACCGGTCCCGCAGGCATCGGCTTCATCGCCCAGCACAGCAGCCTGTCGATCGCATTCCTGCGGGTGGCAATGCTGATGGTTGCCGTGGCTGTCAGCAGCAGGCTCCTGCACGCCCTGGATGGCTGAAAGGCGAGCACTGGGCCCGGCGCGGATCACCAAGGGGTCCTGTTGCGGCGCTTGATCGCACGCGCATAGATAAGGAGTAGGTGGCGAATGGGATTGCCGACCGGTTGAATTTCCAGCAGGTTAGAATGGAACCGGCACGGCGCGGACGAGTCAACCGTATCGCGACTGAGGCGTTAGTGCACACGCGGGCCATGCCCGCCCCGGACGGAGCGCAAGAACATAGTCCCTACTCAGGCAGGTGCCCAATTCCACCCAGGCGCCATTAGAATTGATTTTCCCCCATACTTAGCTGTCGCCATACCGGCTTGACGGGCTTTGCCATGCGCCACCTGCTGTTACTGCCGGTCATCGGACTTGCGACTGTCCTGTCCGGATGCCACAAAAGCGCGACACCGTATGTCCCCGTTCCCCTGCCGCTGACCTATTCGATCGGCGGCAGCGTCGCGGGTCTTTCCGGAACGGTCGTGCTGCAGAACAACGGCACCGACAATCTCCCGGTCTCGAGCAATGGTGCCTTTGCTTTTGATGTAACGGTGCAACCGGATTCCTCGTATAACGTCACCATCGCCACGCAACCGGCCAACCAGGTCTGCACCGTCAGCAACGGCAGCGGTACCGCCGCTGCCTCGGTCAGCAATGTCGTGGTCGCGTGCAGTCTGAGTTCCACTGCCACCGATGTCTGGACCTGGGTCGCTGGCTCTGATTTCGTGAATGCCGCCGGCGTCTATGGCACGCAGGGCACGGCGGCGCCGACCAATACGCCCGGCGCGCGCCGCGAGCCCATCTCATGGACCGATGCCACCGGGAATTTCTGGCTGTTTGGCGGCAACGGCGTGGGCAATGTCGGCATGCTCGATGATCTATGGGAGTTCGTGCCCGCTACCGGAGAGTGGGCATGGCAAGGCGGTTCCGAGGTCCTGGGCGCGGCAGCTTCATACGGTACGCAAGGCGCGCCAGCAGCCGGCAACAATCCCGGTGCGCGCGAGGGCTCGGCAAAATGGACCGATGCCGCGGGCAATCTCTGGCTGTTCGGCGGCGACAGTCTCTCCGGCCAGAACCGGGAGGACTTCAACGACCTTTGGAGCTACAGCCCGACCAGCGGACTGTGGACCTGGGTCGGTGGCACGAACATTGCGGCCGGCACGGGTAGCTACGGCACCCTGGGTGTCCCCGCCGCGGGGAACCTGCCGCCGGCGCGTACCAATGCGATCAGCTGGGTGGACAGCGCCGGGGTCTTCTGGCTCTTTGGCGGGGCGCAGCTTAATTCCAGCGGCGGCTACCTGGCGGTATTCAACGACCTGTGGAGCTACAACCTGACCACCGGACTGTGGACCTGGGTCGGCGGCTCGTACACACCCAACGCCGCGGGCGTGTACGGTACGCAGGGCACGGCATCCACCGCTAGCGTGCCTGCTGCTCGTATGGGTGGCAGCGCCTGGCTGGATGCCAGCGGCAATGTTTGGCTGTTCGGCGGTCTGGGTCTGGCCCAGGGCAGCGTGCCCCAGGAATACAACGACCTGTGGAAGTACAACCCGGGCAGCGACGAGTGGACATGGGTCGGCGGCTCCAATGGCCCTGACGCCGCGGGTGTCTATGGTACGCAGCGCGCGGGCTCCGCCGGCAACGGTCCGGGCGCGCGCGTCTCGGCGGTATCGTGGAAGGACCAGGCCGGGAATTTCTGGCTGTACGGGGGCTACGGCTACGCGCAGGGCGGTGCTCTGGGAAATCTGAACGATCTGTGGGAATACACTCTCGACTCCGGTGTGTGGACATGGATCGGCGGCTCCTCCTCGACCGCCGCATCCGGGACCTACGGTACGCAGGACGTTCCGGCCCTCAGCAACGTTCCCGGCGCGCGCGAACAGGCGGTAGGCTGGCTCGACAGCAGCGGCGATTTCTGGCTGTTCGGCGGCTTCGGCTTCGACTCATCTGGCGTGGAAGCCGATCTGAATGACCTGTGGCGCTTCACGCAGAACCCCTGAAGCCTCCGCCACCGCGGCCGGGGCCTGCAAAGAGAGACATGGCATGAAAGGGAAATCGAGCAAGCCCCTGTTCGCTGCGCGTGCTGCGGTAACTGGGGTCTGTCTGATGATAGCAATGCTGGCGCTGGTGGCCTGCCATGGCGGCAAATCGAGTAGCTCGGGCCCCTTCACGGTTGGCGGCACGATCACCGGTTTGAATGCCGGCAGCGTCGTGCTGATCTACAACGGCAGTACCACGGTGAGTGTCGCCGCGGGCGCGACCACCTGGGTCTTTCCAGGTTCCTTTGCCGCGAACACCAGCTACTCGGTGACGGTGCTAACGCAACCGGTCGGAGAGCTGTGCGAAGTCACCAGTGGCGGCACTGCGGCGACGCTTACCGCGGATGTGAGCAATGTGGTGGTGACCTGCAGCGTTTACGGACAGTGGACCTGGGAAGGGGGCTTGAACACGGTCAATGCCAGCGGCGTCTATGCCACGCAGGGCGCTGCCGCAGCCACCAACCTGCCGGGCGCGCGCTATGACTCCAGCTCCTGGACCGACTCGGCCGGCAATTTCTGGTTGTTCGGCGGTTACGGCTATCCCGCGGCCGGTGGCCTGGGCGCCCTCAACGATCTGTGGCGGTTCAGTCCGAGCACCGGGCTGTGGACCTGGGTCAGTGGCGGCAACACCGACAATGCCAGTGGGGTCTATGGTACCCAGAGCACCGCCGCGGCCGGCAACATGCCGGGCGCGCGCTATTCAGCCAGCTCATGGATCGACTCCTCCGGCACCCTGTGGTTGTTCGGCGGCTATGGCTATGACGCCACCGGTGCTGTTGTGGGCTACCTAAATGACCTATGGCAATACAGTTCGAGCACCGGACTGTGGACCTGGGTCAGTGGCGGAAACACCATTAACGCCGGCGGGACCTACGGCACCCAGGGCATCCCGGTCGCCGGCAACGTGCCGGGTGCACGCTATTCAGCCAGCACCTGGGTCGATTCCTCCGGCGACTTGTGGCTGTTCGGCGGATATGGCTACAACTCCAGCACCGGCCTGGGCGCGCTCAACGATCTGTGGCGATACAGTCCGGGCACCGGACTGTGGACCTGGATCAGTGGCGGAAGCACGGACGATTCCGGTGGAGTCTACGGGACGCAAGGTACTGCTGCGTCCACCAACGTGCCAGGCGCACGCCAGGCGGCCAATTCCTGGATCGACTCCGCCGGCAATCTGTGGCTGTTCGGCGGCTACGGCTACGATGGCAGCGGCGCTGTGGGTTACCTCAACGACCTGTGGCGATACAGTCTGAGCAGCGCAGTGTGGACCTGGGTCAGTGGCGGCAACGCGCACAACGCCGCGGGGATCTATGGCACCGAGGGCACCGCCGCAGCCGGCAGCTTGCCGGGTGCGCGCCAGGCGGCCAATTCCTGGATCGACTCCTCCGGCAACATGTGGCTGTTCGGCGGCTCGGGCTACAGCTCAACCGGCGATGTGGGCTACCTCGATGATCTGTGGCGATACAGTGTGAGCTCCGGGGAGTGGACCTGGGTCAGCGGCGGCAACGGGGAAAATGCCGCCGGTAGCTACGGCACGCAGGGCAGCATCTCGGCCAGCACCGTGCCGGGGGGACGCCAGGCGGCTAATTCCTGGATCGATTCCTCCGGCCACCTGTGGCTGTTCGGCGGCTCGGGCTACGGGTCGGCCGGCAACGGCTATCTCAACGATCTGTGGCAATACGTGCCGCCGTAGCCGCGAATGATCAGGAGAAATGCAATGCGTCCATGTGCAAGCCGCCCGCTGATCACCCGCGGCGCGGCGATGCGCATAACCTGTCTGCTTGCTTGCGCATCCGCACTAGCGGGTTGTCACGGCAGCAGCAGTACCACGGCCACCAGCACCAACTACACCGTGGGCGGTTCGATCAGCGGCCTGACGGTCAGTAGCGTCGTGCTGGCCAACGGCACCGCGACCGTGACCGTTGCTGCGAACGCGACCTCGTGGGTCTTTCCAACCTCCTTTGTCGCCGGCAGCAGCTACTCGGTCACGGTGCAGACGCAGCCCACCGGGGAGCTGTGCGAGGTCACCAGTGGCGCCAGCGGGATGAACACCGGCAGTGTAGGCAATGTGACGGTGGTGTGCGGTTACGGACAGTGGACCTGGCAAGGCGGCTCGGATACGGTCAATGCCAGCGGGGTGTATGGCACGCTGGGTACTGCCGCGGCCGGCAATTTGCCGGGAGCGCGATATTGGACCAGTTCCTGGACCGACTCATCCGGCGACTTCTGGCTGTTCGGCGGCGTGGGGTACGACGCCACCGGGGCTACCGGGTACCTGAACGACCTGTGGCGATATACTCCGAGCACCGGTCAATGGACCTGGATCGGCGGCGGTAACGGGCACAACGCCGGTGGGGTGTACGGCACGCAAGGCACCCCCTCGGCCGCCAATGTGCCCGGAGCGCGCCAAGCAGCTAGCTCCTGGACCGACTCGTCTGGCAACCTGTGGCTGTTCGGCGGCATTGGCTATGACTCAACCGGCGCCACAGGCAACCTGAACGATCTGTGGCGCTACACTCCCAGCACCGGCCAGTGGACCTGGATCAGTGGCGCAGACGTCATTAATGCCAGCGGGGTCTACGGCACGCTGGGTACTGCCGCGGCCGGCAACGTGCCGGGAGCGCGCTACTCGGCCAGCGCTTTGATCGACTCGTCAGGCAACCTGTGGCTGTTCGGCGGGGTTGGCTCTGATGCCGCCGGTGCGGTCGGAAACCTGAACGATCTGTGGCGCTACACTCCCAGCACCGCACAGTGGACCTGGATCAGTGGCGGCAATGGTGACAATGCCAGTGGGGTCTATGGTACTCAGGGCACGGCCGCGGCCGGCAATGTGCCGGGTGGGCGCAACTCCGTCGGCTCCTGGATCGACTCCTCCGGCAACCTGTGGCTGTTCGGCGGCTATGGCTACGACTCCGCCGGCACGGTGGGCAAGCTCAACGACCTGTGGAAATACAGCCCGAGCAGCGGGCAGTGGACCTGGATCGGCGGCGAGGATGCCGCCAATGGCAACGGGCTGTACAGCACGCTGGGAGTGGCCGAAACCAGTGCCCTGCCGGGAGCGCGCCAGGCACCCAGCACCTGGACCGACTCCTCCGGCAATCTGTGGCTTTTCGGTGGGATCGGGTATGACGCAGAGGCTGCAGTAGGAAACCTGAACGATCTGTGGCGCTACAGCCCGAGCACTGCACAATGGACCTGGGTGGGTGGCGCAAGCGCACATGGCGCTAGTGGGGTCGACGGCACCCAGGGAACCGGCTCGCCCGCCGCTGTACCGGGAGGCCGCAATTCCATGAGCTCCTGGATCGACTCCTCCGGCAACCTGTGGCTGTTTGGCGGCTATGGCTACGACTCGGCTGGGGCATTGGGCTACCTCAACGATCTGTGGCATTACGATCCGAGCACCGGCAGCTGAGCGCAGGTCCTGCTTCGGAATTTTTTGCATGGCGCTGGCCAGGGTATACGTGAGCGCGCGCTGACGACCGTCAGCGCCGATTCCTGACTGATCAGCACCTGCTTTCAGGCGCACGCTGCCAGCCCGATCCTGCTTAACAGCGAGACTGATCTGATGAGCGCCGAACGCACAACAGAGGAAATTTCCCCGCCGCGGGTAAGCAGCCATCTGCCCGTATCTGTATCCGTGTCCGTGTCCGACGATGGGCGAAACGGCACCGACTCCACACCTGATGACGACTCGCGCAAACAGGCCGCGAGTACAGAGGCCTTGAGCAGAGACAGCACCAGCAGTGACACTGCAAACGATAAAGAGCGTGCATCACCGGCCGCTGAACTATCGCCCGTCAAGGTCAAAATGCAGGGTCAATTACCCGTGCTCGATGACGATGCGGACGTCGGCGTGCAGAAGGACCACATTGTCACCCGGGATGGCAAAGCGGATCTGCGATTCACGGGAACTCTGCTGGCATCTGCGGCGCCGGATTCTGCTCCCGCAGGGCACTGGGAGGAGTATCGCATCTACCACACCAACGGCGGCAAGCATGTGTTCTCGAAGGTGGGCCGCAACGTGCTCGAGAAACAGCAGGACAGTCACGAAGCAGAAGTATTTGACCCATCGCCGTCCTCGGTGCCGACGCAGCTATTGAGAAGTGCACGCGAAATTGCGCGTGCGCGGCCGCTGACATGGATGGATGCAGCGATCGCTTTTTTCGGCTACGAACCACTGGCCAAGGTGCTTTATCGAAAGCTCAGTGTCCGATTCGAGGAAGAGATCACTTAATGCAGCAGTCTCGAAACTGAGACGCAGGTCTCGCTGCGGCTAGACCTTACCGCGCTGACGTCATCCGAGTCAGGCGTTGACCGTTCTGTGCATTAGCGTTCGATGCAGAGGAGCCTCACGATGATTCTTCGTCTGCCGCGGGCCAGCTTGTGCGTCGCCGCGATCCTGACAGCGGGCGTGACAATGAATGCCAGCGCGCAGGCTGATGCGCTCACGGCCGTCCAGGTGCTTCGAGAGGGCGGCTGCGGCGGGCTGATGCCAATCGCAGCGCCGTTGCATCACAGCCTGCTGCTCGATCAAGCCGCCGAGCAATGGGCCCACGGATCGTCACTTTCCGCTGCCGTCCAGAGTGGCGGCTACTCCGCGGATATAACCGCCGGCCTGCGAATAAGCGACTCCGACGCCGACGTGATCAGCACGCTGCGCCGCGCGAGCTGCCGCACCGTGTCGAAGCGCGAATTTGAGGATATTGGCATCTACCGTCGCGGGGCGAATAACTGGCTGATTTTCTCATCGCGCTATGCGCTCCCCGGTCAGGCGCAGGCGCTCGCCGCGCGCGCACTGGAGCTGGTCAATCAGATACGCGCCAGCGGTTCGCGCTGCGGCCGGCGATCGTTCGCGCCGACTGCGCCCGTCACGCTGTCCACGACACTGGCGAGTGTCGCCTTTGGCCACGCAGCCGACATGGCGGCGCATGACTATTTCGAGCACGAGGATCTGTCGGGCCATTCACCGGCACAACGGGTCCGTGCCGTGGGCTATCAGGAGAAACTGGTCGGCGAGAACATCGCCTACGGGCCCAAGTCGATCGATGAAGTGGTTCAAGGATGGCTCGACAGTCCGGATCACTGCGAGAACATTATGGACCCAAGATTTGCCCAGATGGGCATTGCCTTTGCGCCGGGACAGCATTCGCGCCGCGGGCTGTACTGGGTTCAAGTGCTCGCGGCCCCGCGCGCGAGCACCAGCTGACGATTGGTGACGCTCCCCTGTGACGATCACAATTGCGGGTGGGCTCTACTAGCTATTGGCTAGCCCGAAATTCTAGGCATTGACTAGCATTGCATGGGCGATTTGCCTATGATGTCGCCACGCGCCGATTTGATTGTCAGCTTGCGGGCGCGAAATAAATACGGCTAAAGCGGAGGCAGGAGACCTGCTCGGCTTGGCCGGGCGGGTTTTTTTATGCCCGCCCGACCCGATGCAGTCCTCCTCTTCCGACGATAATCAGTTGTTGGAATCGAGGAGGATTGATTTATGAAAGCACTGGTAAAAAATCGTCCAGAAGTGGGGCTGTGGACGGACGACGTACCGGTCCCGGAGCCGGGAATCAACGATATCCTAATCAAGGTCCACAAGACCGGCATCTGTGGCACGGACCTGCACATTTACGAATGGGATGAGTGGGCACGCTCAGCGATCAAGACGCCGCTTGTTATTGGACATGAATTCGTGGGCGAAGTGGCAGCCGTCGGGTCAAACGTAGCCGACTTTCACAAGGGCGAAATCGTCAGCGGCGAGGGCCACGTGGTCTGCGGGCTATGCCGTAACTGCCTGGCTGGGCGCAGGCATCTGTGCGCCAACAGCCAGGGAGTGGGTGTCGATCGCGCCGGGGCGTTTGCCGAGTATATCTCCCTCCCGGTCAGCAACGTCTGGCGTCACAGCCCCCATGTCAGTGAGGATATCGCGGCGATTTTCGATCCGTTTGGTAACGCGGTGCACACGGCGCTGTCGTTTCCTATCCTGGGCGAGGACGTGCTGATTACCGGCGCCGGCCCGATCGGAATCATGGCGACAGCGGTGGCGCGGCACGCGGGGGCGCGCCATATCGTGGTCACCGATATCAATCCTAAACGGCTTGAGCTTGCCCGACGCATGGGGGCGACGCTTGCGATCGATCCGCGCGCTACGGCTCTTGCCGATGTGCAGCAGCAACTGGGCATGAAGGAGGGTTTTGACGTCGGGCTCGAGATGTCCGGCAACCCGGTGGCGCTGGAGCAGATGCTCGACAATCTCTGTCACGGAGGAAAAATCGCGATGCTTGGCATACCATCGAAATCCCTGGCCATTGACTGGCGCAAGGTCATTTTCAACATGATCACCATCAAGGGAATCTACGGGCGTGAGATGTACGAGACCTGGTACCTGATGACCGTGATGCTGGAATCTGGGCTCGACATATCACCTGTCATTACGCACCGCCTTGCCTGGCAGGACTACCAGCAGGGATTCGCCGCTATGCGCGCGGGAGAAGCCGCCAAAGTTGTGCTCGACTGGCATGCTTAACGGAGTAAGCGCTATGTATTGCGACGTGAAAAGCGCTCTGACGGCTGAACTTGAGGAGCTGCGCGGCAACGGGCTTTACAAGACCGAGCGCGAGCTGACTTCGCCGCAGCAGCCGCGCATCCAGGTCAAGCGAGGCGAGGTACTGAACTTCTGTGCCAATAACTACCTCGGGCTGGCGAATCACCCCGAGATACTGCAGGCGGCGCACGCGGGGCTTGACCGATGGGGATTCGGCATGGCCTCGGTCCGCTTCATATGTGGTACGCAGTCTATTCATACCGAACTGGAGCGTGGGATCTCCGCCTTCCTCGGCACCGAGGAGACGATACTCTACAACTCCTGCTTCGATGCCAATGGCGGTCTGTTCGAGACCCTGCTCGATGAGCGCGATGTCGTCGTTTCCGACGAACTCAATCACGCTTCGATCATCGATGGTATACGGCTGTGCAAGGCCAGGCGTCTGCGCTATCGAAACGGCGATATGGCGGACCTGGAGAATCAGCTCACCGCGGCTCACGGCGGCCGTCGAGTGCTTATTGCGACGGATGGCGTGTTCTCCATGGATGGTTTCATCGCGAAACTCGGAGATATTTGCGATCTCGCAGATCGCCACGGCGCGCTCGTGATGGTGGATGATTCGCATGCGATAGGCGTTCTGGGAGCCACCGGCCGCGGTTCGCCCGAATACCACGGAGTCACGCAGCGTATCCATCTGCTGACCGGGACGCTTGGCAAGGCGCTCGGCGGCGCCTGTGGCGGTTATACCTCTGGCAGGCGGGAAATGATTCAATGGCTTCGGCAACGATCACGACCCTACCTGTTTTCCAATTCGCTGCCACCGCCGATCGTCGCGGCTACCCTGAAAGTACTGCAGTTACTGGAGAAATCAGACAGCCTGCGCGGCCAACTGATGGAAAACACCGCCTGGTTTCGACGCCGTATGCTCGATGAGGGATTCAGGGTCCTTCCAGGTGACCATCCGATAGTTCCGGTCATGATCGGGGACGCGGTGGCCGCGGCAAAGCTCGCCGATCGGCTGCTGGAGAAGGGTATCTACGTGACCGCTTTCTCGTATCCGGTCGTGCCCAAGGGGACCGCCAGGATAAGAGTCCAGCTTTCTGCCTCTCACACGCGCCCAGATCTGGAACATGCGGTGCGCGGATTCGCCGAGTCAAAGCGCGAGCTTTCCATCTAGAGCCTATCCAAGGCCACCCCAGAATACGACACCACCGGGCCGGGCTGAAGATCACAGGCGCGACGCCGTCGTTCATTATTTGGAACTCGAAGTTCAGGGCGCTTATACGCAGCTCAATGGTGGGGATTCGTAAGCGTTCCGTGATCCCATCTTGCATTCGGTCGATCAGTGGATTTTTGGTCGGCTGAGTTTCCAGCGCCCTGGCAGCAGATCCGCGATCTGGCTGGCCGGCGTGAGCGGCAGGCGCTC
>Ga0182016_10007646_pt1 | contig 11064 bp, 8 predicted proteins | sample 712S2MmetaG_FD_120491 | JGI IMG/M metagenome (GOLD analysis project Ga0182016, IMG submission 120491) | Permafrost microbial communities from Stordalen Mire, Sweden - 712S2M metaG | ecosystem: Environmental > Terrestrial > Soil > Wetlands > Permafrost | place: Sweden: Stordalen | collected...
GAAGTCGGCAAAGCGAAGGACGTCATCGAAAACACAAAGCCTGTCAATGTGACCCTGCACGCGCCCGAACCGGCCGGAACCGCGCAATAGCCCCTGGACTCGAGAACCACCCGTGAGGAACAAAGCCAATGCTAAGAAATACCGCTCATTTGAAGGGTTTCACAATCCGGGCTACGGACGGCGAGCTTGGGACCGTAGATCAGTTGTATTTCGACGATAAGACCTGGGCCATCCGCTACCTCGTGGTTGAAACCGGCGGCTGGCTGGGCGGCCGCCAAGTGCTGATCTCGCCGATTTCCATGGTCCATGCGGACTGGGAGGCGGAGCGATTGGATGTGGCTCTGACGAAAAAGCAAGTGGAGAACAGTCCCAACATCGACACGCACCAGCCTGTCTCCCGGCAGCATGAGGCCGAATACTACGGTTATTACGGGTATCCCTACTATTGGGAGGGTCCATACCTGTGGGGTCCGGCGTTTTTCCCGGCGGGCTTGGCTATTCCAGCCTATGCTTCCAGGGAGGCCTTGGCGGAGAAAGTCGCCAGAGAGTTGACCGATTCGCATCTGCGCAGTACCGAAGCCGTCAAGGGCTACGACATTGAGGCGGCTGACGGCGAGATCGGCCATGTGGACGGATTCATCGTGGACGATGAAGCCTGGGCGATCCGCTACATCGAGGTGGCCACGCGGAATTGGTGGCCGGGCAAGAAGGTGCTGGTTTCACCCGCATGGATCGAGCGGGTGAGCTGGGCGGATTCCAAAGTCTACGCCGCCCTCTCCCGTGACGCCATCCAGAACGCTCCGGAGTACACCGAGTCCGAGCCGATTACTCGAGAGTATGAGAACCGCCTGTACTTTCACTACGGCCGGCCGCCATATTGGCTGCACCAAGCCGAACGCGAGCCTTCCCTTGCGTTAAGCGGCGTTTGAGGCGGCCATGCGAGCCACGGAACAACTGCATCGCACGGGCCAGAGCCTTTGGCTCGACAACATCACGCGGGGATTACTTACCAGCGGCACGCTCGAACGCTACATCCGGGAACTGTCCATCACCGGGCTGACCTCAAATCCGAGCATCTTCGACCACGCCATCCGCAACACCGATTTCTACGATGAGGCGATTCGCACGAAGATGCTGGCCGCGAAGGGCGGTGAGAAGCTGTTCTTCGAGCTGGCGCTGGAAGATCTGACCAAGGCAGCCGACCTGTTCCGGCCCATTCACGACGCTACAAATGGCGTGGATGGCTGGGTGTCATTGGAAGTATCCCCGCTTCTGGCGGACGATGCGGCGAAGACGCTGGAGGCCGCCAAGCAGTTATGCGCTTCGGCGGACCGGCCGAATCTGTTCATCAAGATTCCGGGAACTCCGAAAGGACTGTCCGCCATTGAAGAAGCCATCTTCGCCGGCATTCCCGTCAATGTGACCTTGCTATTTTCCCGCGATCAATACTTGGAAGCTGCCCGCGCCTACATGCGGGGGATTGAGAGGCGGATCAAAGCCGGCCTCAGTCCGGCCGTCCATTCGGTGGCGTCTATCTTCATCAGCCGCTGGGATAAGGCGGTGGCGGGCAGGGAGCCCGATGAGTCGAAAAATCGCCTTGGCATAGCCATTGCCATGCAGGCGTATAAGGCTTATCGCGAGCTGCTGATTTCGCCACAGTGGGTGCAACTGGCGGCCCAAGGCGCCTCCGCCCAGCGCCTGCTTTGGGCCAGCACCGGCACCAAGGATCCGAAAGCTTCGGACGTTCTTTACATCGGCGGTCTGGCGGCCCCGGACACCGTAAACACGATGCCGGAGGCCACCCTGCTGGCGTTTGCAGATCATGGGCACGTTCCGAATATTCTACCCGCCGATGGCGGGAACTGCGAGACGGTGCTGGAGCGTTTCGCCAGCGCTGGCATCGATACGGTGAAGTTGGCCGGGCAGCTCCAGCTTGAGGGCGCGGACGGTTTCGTCAAATCCTGGAACGACTTGCTGCAGTGCATCGAATCCAAGGCGCATGCCGTGCGCGCCGGCGCAGGAGCTTAGAGCCCCGAAATCATGAGCGAACAAACCCGTGTCAGCCACCCCACATACCATCTCCTACCTACGGAAACCGAGGGAGTCGATTCCCTGGCGGAACTCGCCTTGGACATGCATTGGTCGTGGAATCATGCCACCGACGAAGTGTGGCGGCAGCTCGATCCGGAACTGTGGGAGATCACGCATAACCCCTGGGTGGTCCTGCAGACGGCCTCGCGCGACCGGATCGAGCGCGTGCTGGCCGACCCCGCTTTCCGGAAAAACGTAAATGGTTTGGTCGAAGACGGCCGGCAGGCGGCGGAAGCACCCGCGTGGTTTCAGAGGACTTATCCGGTAGCTCCACTGACCTGTGCAGCGTATTTCAGCATGGAATTCATGTTGAGCGAAGCTCTGCCCATTTACTCGGGCGGGCTGGGTAATGTGGCTGGCGATCAACTCAAGGCCGCCAGCGATCTGGGTGTGCCGGTGGCCGGCGTGGGGCTGCTATACCAGCAGGGCTATTTTCGCCAGGTGATCGACAAACACGGAGAGCAGCAGGCCCTCTACCCGTATAACGATCCCGGACAGTTGCCGATCACGCCGTTGCGTCAGCCAAACGGGGAGTGGTTGCGGTTGGAGATCGCCTTGCCGGGATACTCGGTCTGGCTGCGCGCCTGGCAGGCGAAGGTCGGCAGGGTGAAGCTCTACCTGCTGGACAGCAATGACGCGGCGAACTTCCCCGTGCATCGGGGGATCACCAGCGAGTTGTATGGGGGCGGGCCGGAGTTGCGGCTCAAGCAGGAAATGCTGCTCGGGATCGGCGGCTGGCGGTTGCTGCGCGCGCTCGGCCTCGCGCCGGAGATCTGTCACTTGAATGAAGGACACGCGGCCTTCGCCGTGCTGGAACGCGCCCGCGCTTTCATGGAAGACACAGGGCAGCCCTTCGATGTCGCCCTGGCAGTCACACGAGCGGGCAATCTTTTCACCACTCACACCGCGGTAGCCGCCGGTTTTGACCGTTTCCCTCCTGCGCTGATCGAACAATACCTCGGCGGCTATGCCGAAAAGAAGCTCGGCATCGACCTTCACGATTTGCTGGCACTTGGCCGCCAGAACCCGTTGGACTCGTCGGAGCCTTTCAACATGGCCTATCTGGCGATGCGCGGGAGCGGGGCGGTGAATGGCGTGAGCCGCTTGCACGGGCAAGTGAGCCGGCGTCTCTTTCTGCCTCTGTTTCCGCGCTGGCCGGAGGACGAGATCCCGATCGGCCATGTGACTAACGGAGTCCACATGCCCACCTGGGACTCGGCTCCTGCAGACGATCTTTGGACGGAAACTTGTGAGAAGGACCGCTGGCTGGGAACCACGAAGAACCTTGAGCAGGACATTTACAAGGTCTCAGACGCCAAGCTATGGCAATTTCGAACCGATGCCAGCAAGTCTCTGGTGGAGTACGCGCGCGCACGATTGTCCCGGGACCTGACCGCGGCGGGCGCGCCGCCCCTGGATGTCGAGGGGGCGAGACATCTTTTTGATCCCAACGCCCTGACCCTAGGGTTTGCGCGCCGCTTCGCAACCTACAAGAGACCGAACCTGCTGCTCCATGACCCACAGCGGCTGCTTCGTATTCTGACCAATTCTCAGCGGCCTGTGCAACTCGTTATGGCCGGCAAGGCACATCCGGCGGACCAGGCGGGGCAAGACCTGATTCGGGAATGGATGCATTTCATCCGGCAGCCCGAGACGCGCCCGCATGCGATCTTTCTCAGTGACTACGACATGCTCCTGACCGAGCACCTGGTGCAAGGGGTAGACGTCTGGATCAACACGCCACGGCGGCCCTGGGAAGCGAGCGGGACCAGCGGCATGAAGGTGCTGGTCAATGGAGGCCTGAATTTGTCGGAGTTGGACGGTTGGTGGGCGGAAGCGTATACGCCTGAAGTCGGCTGGGCGTTGGGGGACGGCCGGGAGCATGGCGACGATCCGTCTTGGGACGCGGCCGAAGCCGAAGCGCTCTACGACCTGCTCGAAGGGCAAGTGATTCCCGAGTTTTATGCCCGCGGCGCGCAGGGTATCCCGTCGGCTTGGGTGGCGCGCATGCGGAAAAGCATGGCGAGCTTGACACCGCGCTTTTCCGCGGATCGCACGGTGCGCGAATACACGGAGCAACACTACCGCCCCGGCGCGGAAACCTTCCGTGAGCGTGCTGCCGGCAAGGGTGCAGAGGGCAGGCACATAGTCGATTCGCAGCAGGCTATGGAAAGGAACTGGCCCGCGTTGCGCTTCGGTGCAATGAAGGTCGAGGCCGGCCGGGAACGGCACGCGTTTGAGCTTCAGGTATATCTCCACGATCTGGACCCGAACGTTGTGCGAGTAGAGTTATACGCCGACGGCATCGATGGGGACGGCCCTGTCCGGCAGGAGATGGAGCGCACCGGTCAACTGGCAGGCACACCCGGCGGATACATCTATCGCGCGCTCGTGCCGGCAACCCGCCTGCCCACGGACTATACGGCGCGAGTGACACCGCACTATGCCGGTGTCGCCGTTCCCCTGGAAGACGCACGGATCATGTGGCAGCGATGATGCCACCGGCACAGTAATGAAGAGGATTGAACTGTGACAACTAACGTACTCACTCCTGAACTGCTTCACAAAATGGATGCTTACTGGCGCGCCGCCAACTATTTGTCGGTCGGCCAGATCTATCTTTACGACAACCCGCTGCTGAAGGAGCCGCTACAACTGTCGCACGTGAAGCCCCTGGTGGTCGGGCACTGGGGCACCACGCCGGGCCAGAACTTTATCTATGTACATCTGAACCGGGTCATCAAGAAGTATGACCTGGACATGTTCTATATCGCCGGTCCTGGCCACGGCGGCCCGGCGATTGTGGGCAACGTTTACCTGGAAGGCACCTGGAGTGAAGTTTATCCCAACATCAGCCAGGACGAAGCCGGGCTCAAGAAGTTGTTCACCCAGTTCTCGTTCCCCGGTGGGATTTCCAGCCATGTCGCGCCGACCACGCCGGGGTCGATTCACGAAGGCGGCGAGCTGGGTTACTCGCTCAGCCATGCCTTCGGGGCCGCGTTCGACAATCCGGATCTGATCGTCGCCTGCGTGGTCGGCGACGGGGAAGCGGAAACCGGCCCATTGGCGACCGCATGGCAGTCCAACAAGTTCCTCAATCCAATTAGCGACGGAGCCGTGCTGCCGATCCTGCACCTCAACGGTTACAAGATCAGCAACCCAACCGTCCTGGCCCGCATCGAGCATGGGGAACTGGAGCAGTTCTTCCAAGGCTGCGGCTGGACGCCCTACTTTGTGGAAGGCGACGAGCCGGAAAAGATGCATGAACTCATGGCCGCCACCATGGAAAAGGCCATCCAGGACATTCGGGAAATCCAGGAGAATGCGCGCAAGAAGAACGACACCACCCGGCAGCGCTGGCCCATGATCGTGCTGAGGTCGCCCAAGGGCTGGACGGGACCGAAAGTGGTCGATGGTCTGCAAATCGAGGGCACCTTCCGCGCGCACCAGGTGCCGCTGCTGGTGGATGCCGATCATCCCGAGCACGTCAAGCAGCTTGAAAGCTGGATGAAGAGCTACAAGGCCGAGGAGTTATTCGACGAGAATGGCCGGCTCATGCCGGAATTGGCCGAGCTGGCGCCGACGGGCGACCGGCGCATGGGCGCCAATCCGCACGCCAACGGCGGCGTTCTGCTGCGCGACCTGCGCATGCCGGACTTTCACGACCATGCGGTGAACGTGCCTTCGCCTGGCGCCGTGGACGGTCAAGATACCCTGGTGCTGGGTAGCTTCCTGCGCGATGTGACTAAGCTGAATCAGGATCAGCGCAACTTCCGTATCTTCGGTCCGGATGAGACAGTATCGAATCTTCTTGGCGCGGTTTTTGAAGTGACCAACCGTCAGTGGGACGCTCGCGAAGTAAAGAACGATGAGTTCCTGGCACCCGCCGGACGTGTGCTGGATTCGATGCTGAGCGAGCACCAGTGTGAGGGCTGGCTGGAAGGATATTTGCTGACCGGGCGGCACGGGCTGTTCAATAGTTACGAGGCCTTCATCCGCATCGTCGACTCGATGTTCAGCCAGCACGCCAAGTGGCTGAAAGTGACGCTGGAGCTGCCCTGGCGCCGGAAGATCGCGTCGTTGAATTATCTACTGGCCTCCCACGTCTGGCAGCAGGATCACAACGGCTTCACGCACCAGGATCCCGGTTTCCTCGACCACGTGATCAACAAGAAGGCCGATATCGTGCGCGTTTACCTGCCTCCCGACGCCAATTGCCTGTTGTCGGTTTTCGATCACTGCCTGCGCAGCCGGCATTACGTCAACGTGGTGGTGGCCGGCAAACACGCCCTCCCGCAATGGCTGACCATGGACGCCGCGGTGGTGCATTGCACGGAAGGAATTGGCATCTGGCAATGGGCCAGCAACGACCAGGACGGCGAGCCGGACGTGGTGATGGCCTGCTGCGGCGACACCCCCACGCTGGAGATTCTGGCCGCCGTTTCCATTCTTCGCAAGCATCTGCCTAATCTGAAGATCCGGGTGGTCAATGTCGTCGATTTGATGAAGCTGCAGTCGAGCAGCGAGCACCCGCATGGCCTGGACGACACCGACTACGACTCACTCTTCACCAAAGACAAGCACATCATCTTTGCCTTTCATGGATATCCGTGGCTGGTGCACCGGCTGACTTATCGCCGGACCAACCGCAACCTGCACGTTCGGGGCTACAAGGAAGAGGGCACCATCACGACCGCCTTTGACATGCGGGTGCAGAACGATCTGGACCGGTTCCACCTGGTGCAGGACGTAATCGACCGGCTGCCGCATTTGGGCTCCCAGGGGGCCTACCTGAAGCAGGCCATGCAGGACAAGTTGATCGAGCACAAGCAGTACATCGACAAGCACGGCCAAGACTTGCCGGAGATTCGGAATTGGAAATGGAAGGGGCCGCATGGAACCAGTGAATGAAATTGAGCGCACTCACCACAGGCACCTCGGGCCGCATCCCGACGGTGCTCAAGAGGGCCAGCGTCCTTACTGGAAACGGGCGCATCGCGATTGGCGCGTCTGGGTCGGCCTGTTTTTTTGTTTAGCGGCCATCATCATCTATGTGCTGAGCGAAGACTTGGCGTGGATGCCTAGCGGCCGGCCGCGGCAGCCGCACGCGAGCGCAGTGGGAAAATAGCGAAGCCGCATTTATGTATCCTCTGCGATTCGAACCGATCTACCAATATCGGCTGTGGGGCGGCCGGCGTCTGGCGAACCTGCTGGCCGCACCGCTGCCGGGCGACGACCCCATCGGCGAAGCCTGGATACTCAGCGACCGCCCGGACCATCCAAGCCGGGTTGCCAACGGACCGCTCAAAGGACGGACCATCGGTCAGTTAATGGAGCAGTGTCAGGAACAGTTGATGGGAAAGCTAGCGGGGCGCTTCCCCCGCTTCCCGCTGCTGCTGAAGTTCCTCGACGCACAAGAAATGCTCTCGGTCCAGGTGCATCCCTCGGACGCGCATAAGGATCTGCTGCCACCGGGCGAAACCGGGAAGACCGAAGCATGGGTAGTGCTGGAGGCCGGGACGGGAAGCCGCATTTACGCGGGGCTGAAGCCAGGCGCCACGGCAGACATTCTGCGGCGCGCGCTCACCAACGGGACAGTGGCGGAGCACATCGCGTGCTTCACTCCGAAGTCCGGCGACGGTGTCTTCATACCGGCTGGGACGGTTCACACTCTGGGCGGCGGCGTAGTGGTTTTCGAAGTTCAGCAGAACAGCGACGTCACCTTTCGCCTGTACGACTGGGACCATGTGGACGCCAAGACCGGCAAGCCGCGGGCACTCCAGGTCGATCAAGCGCTTGCCTCGATCGACTTCGGCAGTTGTGCGGGCGGTCTGGTAGCGCCCGTCGTGGAGGCCGCCACGCCGGCGAAGCGCGAAAGACTCTTCGACTGTGAACAGTTCCGGTTGTGGCGCCTGCGCGGACAATTGCCGTTCACCGTCGGCGCGGCGGGTGTGCCCCGCGTGATAGTCTCGATCGAAGGCAGCGGGCAGGTAGAGCAAGGCGGTGTCGCTCATGAAGCTGGAAGAGGCGATGTGCTCCTACTGCCCGCGGTTCTCGGAGAGTGTACTTTTCGGCCGCGGGGCGCGGTGAACGTGCTGGAAATCGAGATACCAGAATGAAAAAGCTGATCGTTTATGACCTGGACGGCACACTCGCTGAAAGCAAATCGCCACTTGATGCTGAAATGTCGGCGCTGCTCCGCGACCTTCTTGGTGTCGTCAAAGTGGCCATCATTTCCGGAGGCGATTGGCCCCAGTTCGAAAAGCAGGTGCTCTCCCATCTTCCACATGACGAACGTCTGGTGAATCTATCCATTCTTCCGACATGTGGAACAAAGTTCTTCCAATACAACGGGGATTGGAAAAAGCTCTATTCGGAGGATTTCACCGTTGATGAAAAAGAGAAGATTGTGAGTTCTCTGAACAGAGCGCTGGCAGCAGCGGGCTTCAAACCCGTAAAGGTCTGGGGCGAAGTAATCGAAGACCGGGGAAGCCAGATCACATTCTCGGCATTAGGCCAGCAGGCCCCCTTGGAAGAGAAAAACAAGTGGGACCCCGATTACACCAAGCGTAAGAAAATCAAAGCGATCCTCGACACTCTCATTCCCGAGTTCTCCGTCCGCATGGGTGGCGCGACATCCATCGATGTCACTAAACCCGGCATTGACAAAGGCTACGGAATCCGCAAGCTGCGAGACGTCCTGAACATTTCGTTGCAAGAGATGATTTTCATAGGCGACGCACTGTTCCCGGGAGGGAACGACTATCCGGCCAAGGAAGCCGGGGTTGTTTCTATAGCGGTTCGAGGTCCCCAGGAAACTAAGCCTGTTACAGAGGCGATCATCGCTTGTTTATGAGCGGATTTCAGTTGCAGCGCTTGGGAATGGTGATGGATCCGGAGCCGGGCAATCCGCATGAAGTCGAAGGCGTCCTGAATCCGGCCGCGGCTCGCGGCCCCGATGGCGATCTGTATCTGTTTCCGCGGCTGGTTGCGCAGGGGAACTACTCGCGCATTGGCATTGCACGCGTGCGGTTCAATGCTGCAGGCGACCCCACAGGCGTCGACCGACTGGGCATCGCACTGGAGCCGGAAGCCGATTATGAGCGGCGGCCCGGTGGTGGTGGTGGATGCGAGGATCCGCGCATCACGTTCGTGGAGCCCCTGCAGCGCTACATCATGAGTTACACCGCATTCTCGGACCAAGGCCCACGGATCGCCTTTGCCCTATCGGCGGACCTGTTCCACTGGCAGCGCCTGGGGCTGGCGACGTTTGCGCCCTATCACGGCATCCATATCGGCGACGTGGACGATAAAGATGCCAGCCTCTTCCCCATCGCCATTCCTAATCCATCGGGGCAACCGGAACTAGCCATGCTCCACAGGCCGCTTTTCCCCGGCACGCGCCCGGAGGAAACCGCCTGCCGGCCCGCGGTTCGCGACGTGGATCTCGATCGGGAGAGCATCTGGATTTCCTACTGCAGGATGGCCTTGGAGGACCGCGAACCATCTCGCCTCCGCAAGTTTACTTCTCATCACCGGCTGGCAGCTCCAGTGTCGCCCTGGGAGCGGCTCAAAATCGGCGGCGGCACTCCGCCCATACTCACCCGGCACGGCTGGTTGATCGTCTACCACGGCGTGAGCGAAGTCGTGGACCCCAGCCCCGGACACCAGCTTTGCTACTCGGCCGGGGTAATGGTGTTCTCGAAGGAGCATCCGCTCGTCGTCCGCTATCGTTCGGCTGAGCCGGTGTTGACGCCGGCGCTGCCGCAGGAACGCAGCGGTATGGTTGACAACGTGGTGTTCCCCACCGGGATCGACCGGCGCGACGATCTTGGCAAACCGGAGCGCTTCGACGTCTATTACGGGATGGCCGACAACCGCATTGGGGTGGCTCGCCTTGACCTGCCCGATGTCCTGCCGCCGGGAGGAGCCGCCGACCCGCCGGAGGCAAAGGTCTAACACGCACCCGCAGGCAAACATGGAGAACAAGACCAATCCAGCGAACCTCGGCGCGGTGGTCTCGGTGCGCGGCAGTGTTGTGGACATCCGGTTCGACTCGCATTTGCCGCCGATCTACTCGCTGCTGCACGCCAAGGATGGGAAGATTGCCATCGAGGTTTTAGCCCAGCTCGATGTGCACAGCGTGCGTGGAATCGCACTGACTCCTACCGAAGGCCTGGTCCGCGGCAGCGCTGTGGAAGACACGGGCGGCCCGCTGAAGGCGCCTGTCGGCAAAGGAATTCTCTCGCGAATGTTCGACGTCTTCGGGAACGCCATCGACCGTCAGGCGGCGCCGGCGGATGTCCAATGGCGCTCGGTGCATCAGGACCCGCCCGCGTTAGAACGGCGTTCCACCAAATCCGAGATCTTCGAGACGGGCATCAAGGCCATCGATGTGCTGGTGCCGCTCGAGCGCGGCGGCAAGTCGGGTCTGTTCGGCGGCGCGGGCGTGGGCAAAACGGTGTTGCTCACCGAAATGATTCACAACATGATCGAGCACCAGAAGGGTGTCAGCGTTTTTTGCGGGATCGGCGAGCGATGCCGGGAGGGCGAGGAACTTTACAGCGGCATGCAGGCGGCAGGCGTGCTGCCGAACATGGTGATGGTGTACGGGCAGATGAATGAACCGCCGGGCAGTCGCTTCCGCGTGGGCCTCACGGCGTTGACCATGTGCGAGTACTTCCGCGACGACGAACATCGCGATGTGCTGCTGCTGATCGATAATATCTTCCGCTTCATCCAGGCCGGCATGGAGGTTTCGGGCTTGATGGGCCAAATGCCATCGCGGCTGGGTTATCAGCCCACCATGGGCACCGAGCTATCGGGGTTGGAGGAGCGCATCGCCAACACCGACACCGGCGCGATTACGTCCATTCAGGCGGTGTATGTGCCGGCGGACGATTTGACCGACCCGGCGGCGGTGCACACATTTTCGCATCTCTCGACATCCATCGTGCTTTCGCGCAAGCGGGC
>Ga0182016_10007648_pt1 | contig 11063 bp, 6 predicted proteins | sample 712S2MmetaG_FD_120491 | JGI IMG/M metagenome (GOLD analysis project Ga0182016, IMG submission 120491) | Permafrost microbial communities from Stordalen Mire, Sweden - 712S2M metaG | ecosystem: Environmental > Terrestrial > Soil > Wetlands > Permafrost | place: Sweden: Stordalen | collected...
CGGCCGGTCTGGAGTTTGCCGTCGGTCTGCACCTTGATTCGGGAGCGCAGGTCGTTGAGCAGGAGGACTTGTTGAGTTTCGGCGAGGCCAAGTTCCCAGGGAAGCCCGGCGTGCTTGATGGAACTGAGCGGCGAAGCGCCGGTACCGCCCGTGTCTCCGGAGATGAGCACGACATCGGCGTGGGCTTTGGAGACGCCTGCGGCAACGGTGCCGACGCCGACTTCAGACACCAGCTTGACGGCGATGCGCGCCTGCGGGTTGACGTTCTTCAGATCGTAGATTAACTGGGCGAGATCTTCGATGGAATAGATGTCGTGGTGCGGCGGAGGCGAGATGAGTCCGACGCCGGGAATGGAATGGCGGGTCTTGGCGATAATTTCATCGACCTTGTGGCCGGGCAGTTGGCCGCCTTCACCGGGCTTGGCGCCCTGCGCCATTTTGATCTGGAGTTCGTCGGCGTTGACCAGATAGTTGGTGGTGACGCCGAATCGTCCGCTGGCTACTTGCTTCACGGCACTGCGGCGCAGGTCGCCATTTTCGTCGCGCTTGAAACGCTCTTCGTCTTCGCCGCCCTCGCCGGTGTTGGACATGCCGCCGATGCGGTTCATGGCGATGGCGAGGGTCTCGTGCGCCTCTTTGGAAATAGACCCGAAGCTCATGGCGCCGGTCGTAAAGCGCTTGACGATTTCCTTGGCTGGCTCTACTTCATCAATTGAAATTGGCTCGTCAGAATACTTAAGCTTGAGCAGGCCGCGCAGGGTACAGAGATTGCGGTTCTGCTCGTCGAGCAAATCAGTGTATTCCTGGAAAGTGGCCGGGTTGTTTTGGCGCACGCTGTGTTGCAGTTTGCTAATGGTCTGCGGATTGAGCAGATGATATTCGCCGCCTTCGCGATATTGATAGTGGCCGCCGACCATCAGGTCGGTTTCTGAATCGGTGAGTGGCTGGAAGGCGTAAGCGTGCTTGAGCTGGGCTTCACGTGCGAGCACGTCAAGGCCGACGCCTTCAATGCGGGAGGCGGTGTTAGAGAAGTAAGAATCAACGAGCGACTTGTTGAGGCCGACGGCTTCAAAGACTTGCGCGCCGCGATAACTCTGCAAGGTGCTGATGCCCATCTTCGAGAAGGTCTTCAGCAGACCCTTGTTGATGGCCTTGATGAAGTTCTTCTCGGCGTATTCGCCTGTGATTTTTTCGGGCAGCAGGCCACGACGCTTCAGGTCGTGCAGCGTTTCGATCGCAAGATACGGATTGATGGCGCTGGCGCCGTATCCGATCAGCAATGCGAAGTGCATGACTTCGCGCGGCTCACCGCTCTCGATGATGAGCGCGACCTGGGTGCGGGTTTTCTCGCGGACAAGGCGATTGTGTACGGCCGCCATGGCGAGAAGGCTGGGGATGGGCGCATAGGTGGCATCGACACCGCGGTCGGAGAGAATCAACAGCGTGTAGCCGGAGTGTACGGCATGGGCGGCACGGGCGCTTAGATCGTCGAGTGCGTGCTTGAGGCCTTTTTCGCCGTCGGCAGCGCGGAAGAGCGCAGGCAGCGTAGTGGCGAGAAGATCGCCTGAAGAGATGCGGCGCAGCTTTTCGAGATCCCGATTCGTGAGAATTGGATGGGGCAGCTTGAGTGTATGGCAGTTCTCAGGCGCCTCGTCGAGAATGTTGCGCTCAGTGCCGATGTAGCTGATGAGCGACATGACCAGCTCTTCGCGGATTGGGTCGATGGGCGGATTGGTGACCTGTGCGAAGAGTTGCTTGAAGTAATTGAACAACGGCTGAGGACGGTCAGATAGGCAGGCCAGCGGCACGTCGGTGCCCATTGAGCCGATAGGCTCCTCACCTTTTGCGCCCATGGGCCCGAGCAGAATTCGCAGGTCTTCTTCGCTGTAACCGTAGGCACGCTGGCGGCGCAGAAGCGTCTCCGGATTGGAGGCGATGACGCGCGAGGGCTCTGGCAGTTGATCGATCAGGACCTGCTGCTCCTTAAGCCATGCGGCGTAGGGCTGACGGCTGGCGAGCTGTTTCTTGATCTCTTTGTCGGAGATGATGCGCTTCTGCACTGTGTCGACAAGGAACATGCGGCCGGGCTGAAGGCGGCCCTTTTTGCGGATGTCTTCAGCAGGTACGTCGAGCACGCCGGCTTCGGATGCTAGAACGACTAAATCGTCTTTCGTAACGATGTAGCGGCCGGGCCTGAGGCCATTGCGGTCAAGTGTAGCGCCGATAACTTTGCCGTCGGTGAATGCGATGGCGGCTGGGCCGTCCCAGGGCTCCATCAGCGAGGCGTGGTACTCGTAGAAGGCGCGTTTTTCCTCATCCATGTCCGGGTTGCCGGACCAGGCTTCGGGAATGAGCATGGCCATTACGTGCGGCAGCGAGCGGCCGGACTGATAAAGGAACTCGACTGCATTGTCGAGCGAGCCGGAGTCACTGCCATCGGGCGTGATAACGGGGTAGAGCTTGTCGATCTGCCCGTCGTGAAGGTCGCTGGCCAGGACTGACTGGCGGGCATTCATCCAACTGACGTTGCCGCGGATGGTGTTGATTTCGCCGTTGTGGGCCACATAGCGGTACGGATGCGCCAGCTTCCAACTGGGGAAAGTGTTGGTGGAGAAGCGCTGGTGAACCAGGCAGAGCGCGCTGGTGACGAGCGGGTTGGCGAGTTCGAAATAGAATTTCTCAATCTGCGGGGCCAGCATCAGGCCCTTGTAGATGATGGTTCGACAGGAAAACGAAGGGATGTAGAAGGTTTCCTTGTCTTCGATCTCCGATGCGGCAATTTCGTTTTCAGTGCGGCGGCGGACCCGGTAGAGCAGGCGCTCAAAGGCCTCCTCGTCGAGGCCCTTGGGGCGGCCTACGAATAGCTGCTCGATGTAGGGTTGCGAGGCGCGGGCTTCGCGGCCGATGGCATCGCCATTCACGGGTGTGTCACGCCAGCCGAGTACGCTGAGACCCTCTTCCTGCGCGATGCGCTCGAACACGCCTTCGCATTGCAGGCGGTTGTGTTTTTCCACCGGCAAAAAACACATGGCCACGCCATAACAACCAGACTCCGGCAGGCGGATTCCCAACTCACCGCATTCGCGGGCGAAGAAGACATGGGGGATCTGAATCAGAATGCCGGCGCCATCGCCAGTCTCCGGGTCGCAGCCAGCCGCACCGCGATGAGTGAGGTTGATGAGGACCTCGAGGCCCTTGCGGATGATCTCGTGGCTCTTGTCGCCGCGAATGCTCGCGACGAGCCCCATGCCGCAGGCATCATGTTCATTCCGTGGATGATAGAGCCCCTGCGGGTTCGGTGTGCGGAGAGGATAATCCGATGTATGCATGGCAACCTTCTCAATGAACTTTTTCGTCGCGGACTTCACTTGGTAGCAGAGGTACACAAACACGTCGCGACTTCCGGTGCGGAAATCGTTCAAGGTCCTGAATGAATAGGCCTGCCGGGCAGGTCTGGCCTCGCGTGGGACGTAGCTGAATCTTTACTATATCGAAATTTTGTCTCCTCTGGTGAACTTCCTTTAGCGGCGGAGGCTGTGAAATGGGGCGCAAGAGACTGAGGAGAGTTCGATTTCATTGTGGTCAGGGCTAAATTGCACAAGACGAACCAGGGGAATCCAGCGGACAACTACTTGTTTTTGGAACGGGATAACGGCGCTGGAATCGTCTGCGAACTTTGGGACCTCATGTCCTATACTGGTGACTCGGAGAGCGCATGCACGATTCGATACTCGTCACAGGCGGGGCAGGATTTATCGGCTCGAATTTTGTTTTGAATTGGGTGGAAGCTACGGGAAGATCCGTTGTGAATCTGGACCTGTTGAGTTATGCAGGCAATCCAGAGAACCTTTTTACGCTTGAGGGGGATGCGCGGCATCTGCTGGTGCGGGGCGATATCTGCGATGCGGAATTTGTTGGCTCGTTATTGCGCGAGCACCAGCCTAAAGCCATTGTGCATTTTGCCGCGGAGAGCCATGTGGATCGATCCATCGCTTCTCCGCAGGCATTCATACAGACCAATGTTCAGGGCACGTTTGTGCTGCTTGAACAGACAAAGGCTTACTGGTCGGGGCTGGCCGAATCGGACCGGCGGGCGTTTCGGTTCTTACATGTATCTACGGACGAGGTGTACGGAACCTTGGGGCCCGATGATCCGGCTTTCTCGGAAACAACGGCGTATGCGCCCAACAGCCCCTATGCGGCGTCAAAGGCGGCTTCGGACCACCTGGTCAGGGCCTACCACCATACCTGGGGCCTTCCGGTTCTCACAACAAATTGCTCGAATAACTATGGGCCGTTTCAGTTTCCGGAGAAGCTGATTCCGCTGATGATTCTCAACGCACTCGAGAACAAGCCGCTGCCCGTTTATGGCGATGGGATGAACGTGCGGGATTGGCTTTTTGTAGAAGACCACTGCTCGGCGATACGAGCTGTGCTGGCGAATGGACGGATTGGAGAGACATATAACATCGGCGGTAACAGCGAGCGCGCGAATATCGATGTAGTTACAACGATCTGCGATCTTGTGGACGAGATGCGTCCTCGCGCAGTGGGTGGTTCGCGCAGGGATTTGATTACCTATGTCAAAGATCGGCCCGGACACGACCGGCGCTATGCGATCAATGCCACTAAGATATCCGACGAATTGGGATGGAAGCCCGCAGCGGAGTTTGAGACCGGGCTGCGCAAGACTGTTCGCTGGTATCTCGACCATTTGCCGTGGATTGAAAATGTTCGGACGGGCGCTTACCTGGATTGGATCAACAAGAACTACACGGAGCGAGTCGCGCTATGAAGGGAATTATTCTTGCGGGCGGCTCCGGTACGCGCCTCTATCCGGTAACTCACGTGGTATCGAAGCAGCTGTTGCCGGTTTATAACAAGCCCATGATTTACTACCCGCTGAGCACGCTGATGCTGGCCGGATTGCGCGACATTCTTATCATTTCTACGCCGCAGGATACAGGGCGGTTTCGAGAGTTGCTTGGCGACGGCGAGCGATGGGGAATCAACATCGATTATGCCGTGCAACCCAGTCCCGACGGGTTGGCGCAGGCATTCATCATCGGCAAGGATTTCATTCGTGATGATCCGAGCGCGCTGGTGCTGGGCGATAACATTTTCTATGGGCAGGGATTCTCTTCCCAGCTGCAGTCGGCTGCGAAACTCGAACAGGGCGCGACTGTGTTCGCTTATCCGGTGGAAGATCCGCAGCGGTACGGCGTGGTGGAGTTCGACAAGGCAGGGCGCGCTATCAGCCTGGAAGAGAAGCCAAAGGTTCCCAAGTCGCGCTATGCGGTGACGGGGCTCTATTTCTATGACCGCGAAGTGGTCAGGCTGGCCGCATCGCTGAAGCCGTCCAAACGCGGGGAGTTGGAGATCACGGATCTCAACAAATTGTATCTGGAAGCAGGGAAGCTGAACGTGGAGATTATGAGCCGCGGCATGGCATGGCTGGATACGGGGACGCATGATTCTCTGCTGGAAGCCGGACTGTTTGTGCACACGATCGAACGCCGCCAGGGATTAAGCATTGCCTGCCCGGAGGAGATTGCGTACCGGCAGGGGTTCATCGATGCGGAACAACTGGAAGCACTTGCTCAGCCGGTGATCAAGAGCGGATATGGGCAATACCTGCTCGCCTTGTTGCGTGATCCGGACCATTCCGCCAAGGTCGGAAGCCTATGAAGATAACAAAAACATCCTTGCCCGGAGTGCTGGTGCTGACGGCGACCTTCTTTCGCGATTCTCGCGGAGCCTTCTGCGAAACGTTCAATTTGCGGAAGATGGAAGAAGCTGGCCTGCCCAGCGTGTGGCTGCAGGATAACTACTCGCTTTCGAAGAAGACTGTGCTGCGCGGAATCCATTATCAGATAACTCAACCGCAAGGGAAACTGGTACGGATAACTCACGGCGCGGTACTCGACGTTGCAGTGGATCTGCGGCGCAGTTCTTCGACATTTGGGAAGCATGCGGCCATTGAACTGACCGCGGAATCCGGCGAGATGCTATGGATTCCGGAAGGCTTTGGACATGCATTTCTGGCACTGACCGACGATGTTGGTTTTGCATACAAAGTGACAGACTATTATTCCCCCGCAGGCGAACGAACCATCGTTTGGAACGATCCGGAGCTTGCGATTCAGTGGCCGATTGATCCGAGCGATGTTATTGTTTCCGACAAGGATCGGGCCGGTTCCTTGCTGCGGGACGCGGAGATCTTCGCGTAGGAATCTTCTTGGTACAGTTGTGCAAGGAACTCTTTCAGCGTCCTGGTAACTCGGAATTCCAGGCAAAAGAGGGAAGGCCCAATTGCGCGTAGCGATCGACACCGGCGGAACATTTACGGACTGCGTTTTCCTGGCGAACGGTGAACTCCAGGTACTGAAGCTGTTTTCCACGCCCAGCGATCCTTCGCAGGCAGTGCTCAGCGGCCTGCAACAGATTGGCGCAGGTCTAGCGATCGACGTGCGCTATGGGACCACCGTCGGAACCAACACGATGCTGGAGCGGACCGGGGCTCGCGTGGCGTTTGTGACGACAGCAGGCTTTGAGGACACAATTGCTATCGGTCGCCAGGCGCGAAGCCGGCTCTACGACTGGTTCGCTCCAGTGCCGGTGTGCCTGGTGCCCAGAGAGCTACGCTTCGGAGTTCCGGAGCGAGTTAGCGCGGAAGGGGAGATTCTCCTGTCTCCTTCTGCGGATGACCTGGCAGCGTTGGTCCAGAAGGTGGCCGCGAGTGGAGCGGAGGCTGTGGCCATCTCGTTGCTTTTCTCGTTTGCAAACCCTGAAACGGAGAAGCGGGTTGAGGCGGCATTGCAGACGCTCGGAATCCCGGTGTCCGCATCGCACCGGATCCTGCCTGAGTTCCGAGAGTATGAGCGGGCATCGACGACTGTGGTCAATGCATACTTGTCGCCTCGCATTGAACAGTACCTCCATCGTTTGGAAGAGCGTGTGGCCGCCGAGCACGCGGGCGGACGCGTCGATGTGATGCAGTCCTCGGGTGGCATTCTCCCGGCGCGGACAGCGGCGCGGGAGCCGGTGCGCACTGTTTTGTCAGGACCGGCGGGAGGCGTTGTTGGGGCTTGCCGGGTGGCACAACTGGCCGGTTACGACCGCATCATCGGGTTCGACATGGGCGGAACGTCTACGGATGTATTTCTGGCGGATGCGGGAGCGGGCGGCGCACATCTTACGCGCGAGTCCGTGGTGGCCGGCGTGCCCATTGGCGTGCCTATGCTCGACATTCATACGGCCGGCGCGGGCGGTGGATCGATTGCGCGCTTCGATGCCGGCGGAATGTTGCGTGTGGGGCCGGAATCGGCAGGCGCGGAGCCGGGGCCGATCTGTTTTGGGCGCGGAGAGCGACCGACGGTTACGGATGCGAATTTTCTGTTGGGGAGGCTCGACCCGAGCAGCTTCCTGGGTGGAGGAGTTCAACTGGACCGCGAGCGGACCGAACGACTGATGGAGGAACGGAAAGGCCCTCTGAAGTCAGCGGAGGAGTTTGCGGAGGGCATTCTGCGCGTTGTTGAGTCGGAAATGGAGAAGGCGATTCGCGTCATATCCATTGAGCGAGGTCATGACCCACGGGAGTTTACGCTTGTGGCATTCGGAGGGGGTGGGCCGTTGCATGCCTGCTCGCTGGCCAGGGCGCTGCGGGTACCCAAGGTGTTGATTCCCGCGGTGCCGGGAGCCCTCTCCGCAGTGGGGATTTTGCTTGCCGATACTGTGCGGGATTATTCGCGCACAGTGATGCTGCCGGGGAACGAGATTGTCAGCCTTCGAAATTACTTCACGGCGTTGGAAAAACGCGGCCGGCTGGAGTTTGCCGCGGAAGGCCTTGACGGAGTGGCGCAGCGGTCGCTGGATCTGCGTTATGCGCGCCAGGGATATGAGCTGAATGTGGGCTGGAACGAGAGGTCTCCGCACGACGCCATTGAGGCGTTTCACCAACTTCACAAGCTGAGGTACGGATTCTCCGATGAGGCCCGTCCAGTGGAGATTGTCAACCTGCGGATGCGCATGATTGCCGAGGGTGAACCCTACGCACCAACGCGGCGAGAACTTGTGCCGGGAGATGGCAGTGCCGCATGTTTTGCAACGCGGGATGTGTTCTTCGACGGACGGTTTGTGAAGGCACGCCTCTACCATCGCGATGGACTTGTTCCAGGCGATGCGATTTCAGGACCGGCGATGATTACCGAGTATTCAGCAGCAACGGCGCTGCCGCCTGGCGACAGGGCTGAACTGGATTGCTTTGGAAATATCGTGATTTCAATCGGGAATGAGGAGCGCGCATGATTCCGCGGGCAGTTGATCCTGTTGAATTGGCAATCTTCCAAAGCGCTGTGCATTCGATCGCCGAAGAGATGGGCGCGGCACTGCGAAGGACGGCGCTTTCTCCCAACATCAAGGAACGACGCGACTATTCTTGCGCCATATTCGACGGTCGGGCAAGAGTGATCGCAATGGGCGACCACATGCCGGTACACCTTGGCTCCATGCCCATGTCGGTGCAGGCTGCGGTGGCGGCAATCGACTTTGCGCCTGGGGACATTGCCATTCTCAACGACCCGTATGCAGGCGGAACGCATCTGCCGGACATCACCATGGTTCTTCCGGTTTTTTTGCCTGAGCGACTAAAACCGGCCTTCTATGTTTCCAATCGAGCTCACCACGCCGATGTCGGTGGACGATTTGCGGGTTCGATGGGACCGGCCGAAGAGATTTTTCAGGAAGGCATACGCATTCCACCGGTCCGGATTGTGCGCGGTGGCAAGCTCGATCGCGAGATTCTGGACTTGATTCTGATGAATGTCCGCACACCCACGGAACGCGAGGGCGATCTTCAATCGCAGATTGGCGCTTGCCGCGTGGGGGAACGGCGGATTCTCGAGGTCGTCTCGAAGTTCGGAGAGCAGCGACTGCATGCATTGATTGAGGATCTGCTCGATTACTCCGAGAGGCTGGTGCGGGCGCAACTGCGATCCATGCCGGAAGGGGAGTTCAGCGCGGAAGACTGGATGGATGACGACGGCGTGACGGACGTTCCGCGGAGGATTGCCGTTCGCCTGAGACTTGACCCTGTGGCCGGCGATATCCAAGTGGACTTTGCGGGATCTTCCGGCCAGGTTGCGGGAAGCGTGAATGCGGTTAGGGCGATTACTTTGTCGGCTTGTTTCTATGTTCTGCGCTGCTTGCTTGCGGAGGATGCGCCGGCGACAGCGGGCATTCTACGGCCGCTTACCCTGGATACGTCGCCGGGCAGCATTGTTGACGCCTTGCCGCCTGCTGCGGTCGCCGGAGGAAACGTCGAGACATCGCAGCGCATCGTGGACGTATTACTTCGCGCTTTGGCCCAGGCGATCCCAGATCGGATTCCGGCCGCAAGCGCCGGCACTATGAGCAACCTGACCATCGGGGGAGTTGATCCGCGCAGCGGAGATCCTTTCACCTACTATGAGACGGCGGCAGGCGGTATGGGCGCGCGACCAGGGATCGACGGCATTTCCGGCGTGCAGACGCACATGACCAACTCGTTGAACACTCCGATTGAAGCACTCGAATACGCATACCCTCTGCGCGTCCGGCGTTACGCCTACCGCGATGAATCGGGTGGCGCAGGCCAGTTCCGCGGGGGGGAGGGACTGATCAGGGAATTGGAGCTGCTGGCTCCTGTCCAACTGACGTTACTCGCCGAGCGAAGGCGGTTCAGGCCTTACGGGCTCGCGGGAGGAGATGCAGGGGCAGCGGGGGCAGCATGGTTTGCGAAGGCCGGCACAACCGAGGAGACGCGGTTGCCGGGAAAATGCAGTCGACAGGCCGATCAAGGGGACGTTGTGCGGATCGAAACGCCAGGAGGAGGCGGTTGGGGTAAGTTCTGAGGGAAGAGAATTCTCGGCAGGCGCGGCTACTGTGGATTTCGAATTACTGTTTCCGGGACAATTGGCCTAGAGGTGGCTTTTCCTCAAGGAAAGCCACCTTTCGCAATTTCCACGCGGGCACGCAAATTCGAAATCCGTTTTGAAAACCGACCGATTGCCCGCAGTTTAGGATACTGCGATTCCGCCCTTTATCCCGGAGAGTCGTCGTGCTTGACTGGCCGTTGCCATGGAACCCCTTAGTACGCGCGAACTTCCCCAGTTGAGGGAGGCCGGTCCATTTCGGAGATCTTTGGCGCATGGATAAAGGGATGCTCGGAAACTTTCAAGCTGTGCATGGGAATGCTATTTCGTTGTTCAAACATCCAGTCTTCAAGAAGACTCTCCATAATCGATTCATCCCAGCGGCGCAACACGCTGTCCAGAATGAGCTTGAGATCGGAAAGAATCGTGGCGTGCGCCATGTAATCCGCATCGAGTTGGTGTTTGGCCGGGAGAACCACAGAGTGGTAGAACGACTTCAAATGATGTTCGGGCACCCGGGCTAGAATCGATTCCTCACGAGCGAAGGCGATTGTGGCAGCGCCAGTGATCCCGGCACGGCAGGGAAGGTTGGAAATTGCATGTTCAGGCAGTTTGGGACGTGGACCCACCAAGCTCATGTTTCCAATTAGCACGTTGAACAGTTGAGGCAGCTCGTCCAGCTTCCAACGGCGCAGAAATGGCCCGACCAGGGTGAAGCGCTGGTTGCCCGAAGTAGTTACCGGCTGATGTGCCCCATCCGAACGGTGGATCATGGTGCGGAATTTCATAATGGTGAAATTCCTGCCGTTCCGTCCCATGCGCTGTTGGAGGAAAAGAACGGGCCCTGGGGAAGTAAGCCGGACTGCCAGGGCGATGGCCAGAAGCATAGGGAGTATGAGGGGCATCATTAGCAGGACACAGGCACAATCAAAAGCACGTTTTGCACTGGAACGCGACCACGGGCTCAGATCCCTTCGCAGCATGAGTTTTGTTGAACTCGTATTTTCATGAAAATTTCGAGAAGATGGCGACCCGTCAAATGTTCCATGGCGTTCGGGAAATTCAACCAGTGTGGGCAGATTCCTTTTTGTAGCTTCAGAAGTTTTGTGCAGATACAACTCGGTGCTCACAATGACCCTCCATAGCACATAG
>Ga0182016_10007649_pt1 | contig 11062 bp, 9 predicted proteins | sample 712S2MmetaG_FD_120491 | JGI IMG/M metagenome (GOLD analysis project Ga0182016, IMG submission 120491) | Permafrost microbial communities from Stordalen Mire, Sweden - 712S2M metaG | ecosystem: Environmental > Terrestrial > Soil > Wetlands > Permafrost | place: Sweden: Stordalen | collected...
CCGTTGCAGTTAATTACCAGCCATGAGCGCAGACTGGAAACATGCATACTGCGGAAGACATCTGCCGTCGGGCTCCATTCATCACGCGCAGCCAACGCCTTTCGCCCATCCATTTCGTTGAAAACTGAGGGGCAAAAAGTAAAAAAACATACCCCTCCCACCCCCCCGGGGTGCTCAGAAGGTAAATAGGGTATTTTTGAACCATGTATAAGCAAACACAGATGGTTAGTCGACAAAATGAAACAAAAATGCTGTTACATTCGTTTCGGAAGGTCTCGCGTTCTAAAGGACTTACAAGCCAGTTGCTGCATTTCTGGTGCAATAAAACGTGCATTTTCGCGTATTTGCATGTTGCAGAATTCCGGCGGTAAACGATTGATATCAAGCGTACTTACATCGAATTCCGCGCACTCTGCATTTTGCTCGATTTCGCACTCAAATGCGTAGGAGATTCTCCCGTGCCTGAAGCACACTTCACTGCCACTTGAGTGCGCGTCTTGTTAGAAATGCAGACCAAAGCAGGATGCGTTCGCGTAGAAACGGGATTCATGGCTCCGCCATTGAAGTTCGCGGGCCGGTTTTTTTTGACGAATACAGGCTATTTCGATTCGCCGCGCAGCATCTCGACCGCCTGCTGGTATCTCATCCCCAGCGGCACCGGCGTAAATCCGGACTCATCTTCGGTGGTGTCGAAGACGCGCGTCTTGAACACAACCCGGCCGCTCATTGCCATCCGCAGGTGGACGATTCGCCACCGGCCGCCGCCCACATCAGCCTGGTCGATCCTGATCCAGCCGCCTTTATTGAGCCGCCCCAGAATGCCCCAGCCGAAATCCACATCCTGGTCGAGATGACCTTCAAGCCGAGTCACCCGCGCATGCGCCGCGTCAATCAGAATCTCTCCGCTCATGGCAGTCAGCGCCTGCGTCTCAAGGTCGGCTGCTGAGAAGTTCGGGTTCGGCTTGAATGTGAATTTTTCGATTGCCCCCGAATGGGCGTCAGCCGGCCCGGCATATTGGTAGACAAATGCGTTGGGCAGCGCGCGCAGCACCTTCATCGCACGCGCCGTGTCGGCATCCTCAGATTGCTTGCGATGATGCTGCAGGCCCGGGTTACCTGCGAGCGTATCGAGCCGCGTTTCTTCCTGCTGCTCGGCAGCGGCGGAAAGTGGCTTGTCGAAAACTTCGGTCAGGCGGGCCACTTCGCCGTCTTTGGTTTCGACAATCTGCTTGGTCGAAGTGAGGCGCGGGCTGATCTTATGCAGGGTGTAGCGCATGGGCTGCCCGGAATCCTGGGCGGCGCGCAGCTCGTTGGCCAGCGAGCGATCGACCAATGCCTGAGCCTCAACGGGTGAAAGCGAACCGGCCGCAGTCTGCGCAGAGGCAAAGGGGACAGCTAGCACAAATAAGACCGGAATGAGCCCGAACACAGACCCACGGGCAGCGCTAAACACCGCTGTTCGGTTTTGAGACTGTCCCATTCCCCTATTAGACAATCACTCCCCCCATTCGGATGCAGTGGTTAAAGCATTAGCAACAGGTTGCTGCTATAGTTCGGGCAGGGACCTCTATCGTCCCGGACGCGGCGCGGGACCACTCCGAGCCGCAACCGCGGGCCAGCCGGCCGGCCGATATCGACCGGCAGGCCTCTGAGATTCCCGGAAGCGACAATTCTGCGGCCAGGAGAAGGAAAACATCATGCCAGTGGAGAGTACTCCCGCACGCATCGGCAAGAGCGTGACTATTTGCGGCGAAGTGAAAGGCAGTGAGGATTTGATTGTAGACGGGCGCGTGGAAGGGACCGTGAACCTTTCAGAAAGCCGGCTGACGATTGGTCCCAGCGCCAACGTGGCAGCAGATCTTTGCGCCAAGGACGTGCTGATTCTGGGCCACGTCCAGGGTAACGTAGTGGCCAGCGGCCGTGTTGAGCTGCGCGCGGGATGCTCGATGGAGGGCGATATTCGCGCACTCCGCCTGGCGGTTGAAGACAACGCCGTCTTCCGTGGCAAAGTGGATTTGACGCAGGGCGCGGTCAAATTGCCCGACGGGCCTAGCGCGCCCCAGTCCGGCAGCATCTTTTAGGCACGAGTGCTGCGCGCGGTTACAAGCTGCTAAAGCGGTTCCGCGATTACTGCGTCCCAATCGAGAGGGTTAAGGTTGCTGAACTGGTTCGAAAAGAAGCAGGGCAGAGGCCCCATTGCCTCCGTAACCACCCCGGCGGGGCCCCGAGTGCCGCGCCACTCCGGTGGTTGGGCCGTGTTGCGCAAAAGGCTGCAGGCCGAGCCCGGGTTGCGCGTGATCGACGTTGGTTACACCTCGCCCACAAACATCAACTTTCTTACCGAGCTTGGACACAGCATCTTTCTGGCCGACCTGGTGCACGACGCCTGGAACCAGGACTGGCAGAAAGAAAAGGACGAAGAGGGAAATCCGAACTGGAATGTTGAGGGTTTTCTGAATCAGAGCATGAGCTTTGGCGACCGTATGTTTGACGTGGTTCTGCTGTGGACGGCGCTCGATTATCTGCCCGAAGCCTTCGTGGTGCCTGTGGTCATGAGCCTGTCCAAATCGATGAATCCCGGCGGCCAGGTGCTGGCGTTTTTCCACACCCGCACGAAAGGCGACGAGACCGCCCATTGCCGATTTCACGTAACCGCCGGCGACGAAGTTGAGGTGCAGCTTGCGGAGACCGCGCCCATCCAGCGCGCCTTCACCAATCGCAGCATCGAGAAGCTTTTCGCCGGGTGGTCGGGCCATCGACAATTCCTGGCCAAGGACAGCGTTTCTGAAGTGATCATGACGCGGTAAAGGAAGGGAACGAGGGAACGAGGGAACAAGGGAGCAAGGAAATCGGACTTCGTGTTTCCTTGCGAACTCCGAGTGAGCTCAGCTGTTGAAAGGTAGCCAGGGTTGCATTTCGATTTGCGGAGTGGGTGCGGGATTCCAGCTCGATTCGCCGACGCGCGTATTGATCTTGTATTCGCGGCGTATGGATTCAACCAGGTCGCCGATGCGCTTGCGGTACTCGGCAGAAACGAAGGCGCTCTTTTCGTATCGGCACCGGTAAGCCTCAGCCTGGCTGGGGAAATGCTCCTGCACAAATGCGAAAAACGTCGGCTGGGAACACGGCTTGAGGAAGAGCGCACCGGCGAAGAAAAACTCCGCTCCAGCGCCGGCTGCGGCGCGGGCCACGGCTGCGATCGATGCGCGCGTGTCGGTAATTCCAGGCATGAGTGGAGAGCAGTTCACCCCGGCCCGGATTCCGGCATTGCGAAGCTCGGCCAGCGTGTCGATGCGCAGATCGGGCCGCGGCGCGCGCGGCTCAAGCGTGCGAGCCAGCTCTACATTCATCGTGGTAACGGTAATGTGAACCGTGAGCGCGTGGCGCTGGGCGATCTGCTTGAGCAGGTCGAGATCGCGGGTGATGAGAGTGGATTTGGATATGATGCCGATGCGAAAACCGCTGCTGCGCGCAAAAACCTCAAGCAGTGAGCGAGTGACAAGTTGCTTGCGCTCGATGGGCTGGTAGGGGTCGGTTGCAGTGCCCAGCGCAATATCGGTGCCCGGTTTGAGCTTTTTCAACTCCTGCTCCAGCAGCCAGGCGGCGTTCTGCTTGAAGAAAATTTTGTGCTCGAAATCTTCGGGCGAGCGCAGTTCGAGGAACTCATGCGTGTAGCGCGCGTAGCAATAACGGCAGGCAAATTCGCAGCCCCGGTAAGGATTGATGGTGTGGGTGAAGGGCAGTCCGCGTTTTGAAACGGTTTTGCCCAGGATGGACTTTGAGGGCAGCGGCCGGTATTCGGTAAGGTGGCCGGCAGCGTGGAGCGGCGCCTGGGCTGCGGAACGCGCGAGCGGGCCGGGCGGGGAGGATTGAAGGATGGGGAAGAGCGGATCGATTTTCGCCATATGTTCGCCTTTTGAGATAAGGTACGCTTGCCTTGAACCGGCGTCAAGCGGTAATTCTCAAGAGGCAGGTTGTTCACAGTTTTCCTTCACGTTCGATATGAACTTAACCTTTCCCAAATCACGGAGAAGATTATGAGCTCATCCGCAAAGACCCGCATCACCTGGCTTGGTCACGCTACCGTACTCATCCAGACACCGAAGGGAACCAACATCCTGGTTGACCCATTTATCCAGCACAACCCCAAATACCCCAAAGAGTTTGAGCTCCCCGCGAAACTCGACGCGATTTTGCTGACGCACGGTCACGGCGACCATATCGGCGACGCCGCGCCGGTGGCGAAAAAGCACGGATCGAAGGTGGTGGCGATCTACGAACTGGCGGACTATATCGCCGGCCAGGGCGTAAAGGAAACCGTGGGAATGAACCTGGGTGGAACAGTCACAATCGGCGATGTGGCGGCGACGATGGTGGATGCGAAGCACTCTTCAGGCGCGCAGGACGATAAGGGCGTGCACTACGTTGGCGTGGCGGCGGGATTCGTGATCTCGATTGAGGGCGGCCCGGTGTTGTACCACGCGGGCGACACCTGTGTCTTTGGCGATATGAAACTGATTCACGAGCTCTATAAGCCCACAGTCGCAATGCTGCCCATCGGCGGCTTCTACACCATGGATCCGAAGGAAGCAGCTTTCGCCAGTGGACTGCTGAAGCCTGAAGTGATTCTGCCGCTGCACTGGGGTACGTTCCCGCCGCTGACCGGTACGCCGGAACAATTGGCAGCACTGGTTGAGCAAGGTGTGAAGGTGGTGAGCTGGAAACCCGGCGATGCGTTTGAAGCGTGAGAAAGACAGGGAGCAAGGGAGCTAGGGAACAAGGGAACAAGAAGGCGGTTAAGATGGCGCGCGAACAAACGACAATTGAAACAATCGACGAAGTCTTCGCGAAGACCCTTCTAGGCGAATACGACGACGATGCTCCGTGGGAAGCGGTTCGTGAACTACAGGCCATCGGCACCCAGGAGATCTTCGACAAGTCGGTGGAGTGGTGCCGCTCAACCGATCCATTAAAGCGTGCCCGCGCCGCAGACGTTATCGCGCAACTGGGCAAAACAGCCGACCACCCTGAACATGCTTTCCCTGAAGACTCCTTCATCGTCATTGCTTCTCTCATCAAGATCGAAGCAGAACCGGCGCCGCTCAGTTCCGCGATTCACGCGTTAGGGCACATAGGCAACCCACGGTCCGTCCGGATTCTTTCCCCGTTTCGGATGCACCCAGACGCGGGAGTTCGTTTCGCTTCGGCCTTCGCTTTAGGCAAGTTTGCCGATGACCTGATGGCCGTGGATGCGCTGATTAAACTCTCGCGCGATGGGGATGAGGATGTAAGGGACTGGGCGACCTTTGGAATTGGGGCGCTCAGCCAAAGCGACACGCCTGCAATTCGAGAAGTCCTCTTCGCAAGGCTTGGCGATCAATTCGAGGACGCACGACAGGAAGCAATCGTGGGTCTGGTGCGGCTGAGAGATGAGCGCGTTTTGACAGCGCTTTTGTTTGCTCTTGAGCAAGACGACGTGCCCGCCATCATGATCGATGCCGCATTGGACTTGCTGGGTTTATCAGAATCTGCTGCGAATTGGACGTCAGCCAGGTGTGCTGCAGAGTTGCGTGAGAAATTTGGACTCAGCCAGTAACCAGGGCCTCCTTGCTCCCTCGCTCCCTGCCTTATTGATCCCGCGTTTGCCGGATTGCGCGCGAAGGCTGGTCGACTGAGGAGTAGCTGGAAGGCGTGCTTTGGCTGCCGAGCCGCGGACCGGCGGGTGAGTCAGCGGAGCCGCGACAGTTCTTCAGGTCGCGAAGAATCTCAGCTTTTTCGCGCGCGTACTGTCCGGCCAGTCGAGTCAGTGCAAAGGTAATAATGTCGCTGTGGTGCAAGTCTGCGGCCAGCGGGTCGCGGCGCATGTTGAGCCACAGGCGATGAACAAGCTGCACATCGTCAGGGCTGAGCGTGGGCGCATGAGGACCGATGAAGAAGACTTTGGTTTCGCCGCTGGGGCCAACGACGTAGTAGTTGAACTGGCGCTTGGGCTCGGGCAGCGCCTCCCATGCCTGGCCCATGTGGAAGGCCTGATCTTCGACCGTCATGGAACTCGACACGGAGGAAACTACCGAATCTACTTCGAGTGAGTTAGCGGTCTGGGCAAGCGCGGCAAAGATGTCGCCGGCAGGCACGACCAGAAGCGAAACTTTTTTTCCAAAGCTCTCAGCCACTGAGACGGCCTTGGTAAAGATCATCTGCTCGTGCTCGCTGAAGTTCTGTTGCTCGACGCTCAGGAACTCCGGCCCGCCAACACCCATCATGCGCACGCTGATCACCACCACGTCGCGATCCTCGGTGTCAGTCCGCGAGAGCGTCCATTTGAGCGCAACAGGATTGCTGGGATCGCGCATGGTCACCATAATGCCGCCTGGGCGCAGCGCCGCCGATTCGCGGCTTACCGAGTCCTGGTGCTCAAGCTGGAAGTGATCTTTCATTTGCCGCGCAGTGAGCTCATGCAGGCGAAGGTTTCTGCGCTCGCTGATGGTGAAAATGACGAAGAAGGTAGCGGCAAACGCAATGCCGCTGACCGTAGCCACCGATTTTGTAAACAGATTGACGATGGCTGTGGACAGCAGCACCAGGAAGACCGAGATGAGGCCAATTGGAATCTCCGTCTTGCCGATGCGAATATTCGGTGGAACCTTCCAGCCGCGCTCACCATGGTACTTCCAGCGCAATACCAGCATGGCCAGGCTGTTAAAAGTGAACGACCAGATTACGCCAAACGCATAGGCTTCGCCGAGCATGAAGACATCGCCTCGGCTGAAGATGATGGTCGCCATCTGGAGGATGAAGACCATGTTAATAATTCGATAACTGGTGCCGAATTTGTGATGAGGCTTGCGGAACCAGTCGGTAAGGACTCCGTCTTCAGCCACGCGCATCAGCACGCCGGTAGAGCCGATCATTGAGGTATTGATGGCGCCGGAGAGGATGAGAAAACCAACCAGCACAACGAAAATGCGGAAGGCGATGCGCCAGAACATGGGGCCGACCATAAACATGGCCAGGCCTGCAATCAGATTGTCCTGGTATATGTGTGTGCGCTCATAGTTGGGAATGAGCATTGAAGCCATGAGTGTTGCGCCGCCCGTGAAAATCAGGCTGTAGAGCGCGATCACGATGGCCGCTCGTTTAAGGTTCTTGAGCTTGGGGTGCTCGATCTCGCGATTGACCTGGGCCAGGCTCTCCTCGCCCGACATGGCGAGCAACGAATGGCCGAATGCCATCAGGATGCCAAAGACGCCGAGAAGCGGCACCAGCCGAGTTCCCTTCAGGAAGCCGAGAGCGTCTGGGCTGAATTTGAGATTAGGAACCGTGGGAGGAGGCGGCAGGTGTGCGCCGCGCGTCAAGATGGAGTAGACGCCCCAAACCAGCAGGATGGCCACCATCACAGTGGTGATTTGCATGACCTGCAGCGCCTTGCCGCTCGACTCCTCGATGCCCTTGATGTTCTGCCACCAGTAATAGATGGTCACCGCAGCGGCAAATACTGCCGAGGTGTGGTTCATGTCGAAGAGGAAGGAGGGATTGTGATGCGCATCCATCAGGGCCGGCGGCAGCCAGTTGCTGCTGGCCGCAACATTCAGCAACTCGTTCATGAGGCCGGTAATATACTGGCCGGCGGAAACGCCCGAGATGGGGCCGGTGAGGATGTAGTCGAACATCAGTGCGGAGACGCTTAGCTTGGCGAAAGTTCCGCCAAGTGCCTCCTTCACCACGCGATAGACACCGCCGCGGGTAAACATCGAACAGCTCTCAACGTATACAGCACGCACGGCGAAGCTGAAAAGCATGATTGCGAGAATGAACCAGGGTGCTGCGGCGCCAACCGCTTCTTCGGCGATGCCACCTGCATAAAAAGCTGAGGAGCCCAAGTCGCATAAGACGACTGCGGCGGCTCGCCAGAAGGAAATGAACGTGAGCATCACGGAGGATGCAACGATCAGGCGAACGCGGTCGGACTGTGGAGCAACGGTCGTTCGGGTAGAGGCCATCGCAAAAATGCCGGCATTACGCCGGCGGTCGAAATAGGCGGCCGTTGAACTGCCGCTCTGCGGTGAGTCTATTGCCGAATAAAAGCGGTGTCAATAAAAAATAAACAATTCACAAAAACGCGCGGCAGCGAGCCAGCAGCTCCAACTACTCTTCTTTGCTGTCTTTGCTGAAAAGTTCTTTGCCATCTTCGACAAAGCTGATGAGGACGACGACGGACGAGCCCACCAGGCCGGCAAAGAACATGACCTCAAGAACGCGCATTGCTATTTGGGCCAGCAGCATGGGATTGATTGTAACGCGGAATTGAGTGGTGGCAGTTTGAAAGGGCCGCCCTCAGGGGCAAAACTAGTTGCCTGGGGTCAATTTGGCAGGGGCTGAGGCCCGCGTTCATTTTGGGAGCTTTATTGGCACGAATGAACTTGTGCCTTGATTAGAAACAGAAGGATTTTCGTGCCGGCCCTCCGGGGCGGCAGGTTGCGTTGGTGCGTCTACCCACGGTTCCGTCTTCGTTCGCCGATGCGAACGAAGTCTCCACCGTGGGCTATTATCGTTCGGCCCCCTACGGGGCCGGTGGCAGCAGCGCGGGAGTTTCATTTATCGCGGCTCGGGGACGCCGGTGGGAAACTGATTAGAAACAAAACCAACTGCCGGGATATTTAGATTTGAGGTTTCCCACCCTATTGACAAAAACAGAAACGTCGCGCAGGTCCACCCCACGAACGAGGACCTGTTCGTGGGGACCCCGGAGAGTGGGGCACCCATTTTTCGTGCCTGATTGAGGCGGGTTGGTCGAGGTTCGTTGGCAAATGCTTTAAACTCAGGGCTGTATGCAGCCCAGTTCAACCGAGCCAACTGTTCCAAATCGAGCCATGCCAACGTGGCGCCTGTGGGCCGCCGTGGGGCTCTCCGCCGGATTGCTTGAACTGCCGTTCCCGCTGGCCGGGCCCATGCCGCCGTGGCGTTCGGTGTTTGCGTGGTTCGGGCTCGCGCCGCTTATCTGGGCCGTGCTTTCGCCGGCGTGTTCTGAAAGGCCGCGGCCGCTGCGGCGCGCGTTTCTGCTGGCCTGGGTTTGCGGCGTGCTCTGGTTCATGGGCAACTGCTATTGGATTTACGACACCATGCTGATCCATGGCGGGCTGCCGCCGGCGGTGTCGTTGCTGATTCTGTTGCTTTTCAGCCTGGTGCTGGGGGCTTACTTCGGGCTGTTTGGCTGGGGATTGCAACTGGTGCGGCGGGCGACTGGGTCGGTGCGTTGGGCGCTCGTGTTTGCGCCGTTCTTGTGGGTTGCGCTGGAATTGGTCGGGGCGCGCTTTACAAGCGTGCCTTGGGATCAGCTTGGGTATTCGCAGGTGGATAACGGATACGTGAGTCAACTGGCGCCGTGGACGGGCGTGTACGGAATTAGCTTCGTGTTGGTCGCAGTCAGCGCTCTGGCAGCAGGGAGCTTCATTCTCGGGAAACGCACATTCTCAGGCTCGCTTGCCGGGATTTTGCTTTCGGTTGTAGCGGTCGGTGCAACCTGGGTCGAGAAGCACCCGACAGTGTCCCCCACCACCGCAACCGCTGTCCTCATCCAGCCCAACCTCGATGTTGAGCACACCAGCTTCTGGAGCGGCCCCGGCGAATGGGATCAGCACATCGCCGACTTCATCAAACTTGGCAGCGAAGACTGCAAAACCTACATCGCCGGAATTCCGCAGACCGGCGCGACTGAAGGCGAGATTGTTTGTCCGCCTTACCCAACCCACCCCGACCTGATTGTGTGGCCCGAATCGCCTGCGCCTTTTTTCGAGCAGGATCCGCGGTTCCAGCATTCGATGGCCGACGTGGCGCGCGCGGAACAGGCACCGCTGGTAGTGAACGGCATTGGATCGACGATCGGCAAAGCAGACGGCCAATGGCACGACTACGTTTCCGCGATGGTGTTTGACGCCGGGGGCAGGGAACTGGGCCGCTACGACAAGATTCACCTGGTGCCGTGGGGCGAATACGTCCCGTTCCAAAGGGTCTTCTTTTTTGCGCGCAAGCTCACAGGAAAGGTCGCGGCCTTCACTCCTGGCGACGATCGCAAGGTCTTTCATCTCACCGACGGCCAGGGCGCGATGCATCGCTACGGCATCTTCATCTGCTATGAGGCTGTGTTCGCCGACGAGATTCGCCAGTTCGCCAAAAACGGCGCTGAGGTTTTTGTGACCGGCAGCGACGACGGATGGTACGGCGATACCAGCGCGCCGTGGCAGCTGCTGAACATGGCGCGGATGCGGGCCATGGAGAACCGCCGCTGGATTCTTCGCGCCACCAACGACGGCATTACGGCGGTGATCGATCCTTACGGGCGCGTGCGGCAAAGCATTCCGCGGCACAGGGTTGATGCGCTGCCGGCCGAGTTCGGCTATCGCAGCGACACGACCTTCTACACCGAACGCGGCGACGTGTTCGCGTGGCTGTGTGCCATACTTTCAATAGGCGTTGTTGGCTGGTGCCTGGTTCAGCGTAAGACCCGCTGACTGGCTGGCTTGCTGACTCGCCAACTCGCTCGAAAAGTCAGGTCATAAAAGCAAAATGGCGTTGAACGACTTAGAATTTGCCTACGCTCCCGTGCGCAATCAAGTGCGCGACCTGCGGGAGTATCTTTGACCCCGCCCGCATCCGCAGGGAACTCTCACAAATAGAAACCAGGCTGGCCGACCCGGCGTTGTGGTCTGACCCGAACGCCACCAAGCCCCTGATGCGCGACAAAAAACGGCTGGAGACGCTGGTTGCCGATGACGACGCACTGGTGAGCCGGACCGACGATATTGAAGCCTACTTTGAGCTGGCGCGCGAGGGCGAAGACGTTCTTCTCGATTTGGAGAAGGGCATCAACGATCTGCGAACCTTTGCCGAAGAGCTTGAAGCGCGGACCATGCTGAATGGCGAGGCCGATGCGCTGAACGCGATTGTGACCGTGCATCCAGGCGCGGGCGGCACCGAGAGCCAGGACTGGGCCGAGATGCTGATGCGCATGTATCTGCGCTGGGCCGAGCAGCAGGGCTTCAAGACTGAGATGAATGACTACCAG
>Ga0182016_10007655_pt1 | contig 11058 bp, 9 predicted proteins | sample 712S2MmetaG_FD_120491 | JGI IMG/M metagenome (GOLD analysis project Ga0182016, IMG submission 120491) | Permafrost microbial communities from Stordalen Mire, Sweden - 712S2M metaG | ecosystem: Environmental > Terrestrial > Soil > Wetlands > Permafrost | place: Sweden: Stordalen | collected...
TCCCAATTGGCAAAGACCCAACCCGTCCCGGGAACCGCCGTCACGGTCACAACAGAATTGCTGAGATAAGGACCTTTGGACGGGTTGAGCAAGATGGAGCCCGTGCCATCCGTAAAAGTAGTAAGCACATAACTCGGCAGTGCCGCGAAGTTTGCTATCAAAAGAATATTGCCGTTCATTAACACGTTGAGCGGATTGGCAGTGCTGCTTTCGTGGCCCGACCACCCCGAGAAATACCAACCGGCACTGGGCGAAGCAGTTGCCGTCACCACCGAGCTTGCTGGATAGAGGCCGCCGGCCGGGTTCAAACTAACTCCGCCCGAACCGTTAGTCTGAGTCGTCAGAGTATAATCCGTAGCCAGCAGGACGCGGGTTGGAAGAAACCAAAAGAGCGCAATCAGGGTGAGATATGAGCACGCGCGAGGTAAACGGGGCATTCACTTCCTTTCTTTTTTTATTGTCCAGACCAACCCTAACCTTCCGTTAATGGTCCGTCAACATAATTGCGGCGTCAACTGCCACAAACCATCGCCAGCCCAAAGCTAGCCCGGTTTCGCGCGGAAGCGGATGGCAAAGAGGACTGCCAGGCCCGCCACCAAAACCCCCGAAACAGCCCACGCGCCGCTGCCGCTGTGGCCGGGAAAAAATGCCAGCGCCAACGCTGCTGCCGCAGGACCGCTGCCGCTGCCCAAACCGATGGCCGCTTCGTGAATGCCGCCATGCTCTCCCTTGGTGTCGCCCACATCCATGGAGTAAAAAAGCGAGGAGTAATAGATCAAGCCAAAGGCCGCGCCGAGGATCACTTCCGCGCCCGCCAGCACCCGCCAATCCGGCACCAGCAACATGGCGCCAAAGGAAATCACCATCGCTATGTAGGCTGTGGCCAGGAAGCGGAACCGGTAGTGCCATCCCGGCCACATTCGCAAAGCGACGAAGGCTATGGCCCTGGAAAAGAGCCAAATGGAGCAAAGAAATCCCGCGACTGTGGGCGAAAAACCGAGACGCCGGGACAGTGTGGGCACGGTGGAAACAACCGTCTGCAGGGCCAAATAAGCCATGGGATTGGCCAAGAGGGCCATGCGCAGAAACGTCTTCGGCGAGACCGGCGAACCGTAACTTTCTGAAGTTGGATGCAAGATCGGACGCGCCGCCTCTTGGGCCGCGGCGGGCTGACGTTGCGCCGCGCGATGCAGCCAGGAGGCAAGGACAAACTCCACGCACAAAATGGAGGCGGGAAGACAAAACATGATCTTTGGCCCAAAATGATCCAGCAACGCCCCGCCGGAAAAATAGGCCCCGGCGCCCGCTGCCGCCCAGACGACATTGTAAACGCCCAGCAATCCTTGCAAGCGGATGGGCGGCTCGCCTTCGCTGACCAGAGCTTCCAACGCCGGCCAACTCAAACACATGCCAAGGTCTCCCACCAGTGCCAGACAGATGGTTAAACTGACGGAGGAGGTCATGCTGCAGGCGAGAAAAGCCCCGAACATGAGGACGATGCCCAAGCGCAGAGCGGAAAAGTAGCCGAACCGTTGCGCCAGACGGCCCCCCTGATAGGAACCAAAGGCATAGACGTAGCCAATGCAGGCCGCCAGCAGCAGGTTGCGCAACGCCCCGAATTTAAATTGCGCCTGCGTGTAGAAATACAGGTAATAAAAGAACCAGGTCGTGGCCAGGGCATTCAAGCCCTCCAGGACATAGACGGCGGACTTGAGGTTTCGGGAGGTGATGCCCCGGTGCATGGGCTGAGGCTGCGACATTGGATGCGAATTATCGACCGGCAGAAAATGCCCGGCGGCGCCGGTTCTGTCCAGCGCGTACAAACGGTTTGAACACTCTGCCGGTAATGATACTGTGGGAAGAGTGTGGTTCAATCCCTTTAAAAAAGTCGGGCGGGCGATGGGGCACGCGAGCCGGTTTCGCGACATTGTGGGTATTTTTTTGCGTTATGGCTACGCCGATTTGGCGCACCGGATGCCCTTGCCGCGCATGGCCTTTCGCAAACTGGGGGATGAACGGGAAGATTTGGCACAACTTCCCGCCCCGCAACGTTTGCGTCAGGCTTTTGAAGAGTTGGGCCCGACGTTTGTCAAACTCGGACAACTTCTCTCCACCCGCCCTCATCTTTTACCGCCGGCGTTCACGGCTGAATTGGCCAAACTCCACGATCAGGTTCCTCCTTTTCCCTTCCCCCAGGTGTTGGAGGTTTTGAAAGCGGAATTGAAGGGACCGATTGATTCCTATTTCCTATCCATTGAGGAAACATGCATCGGCTCCGCCTCCATGGCGCAAGTGCATCGCGCCGTCCGCGTCAACGGCGAAAAGTGCGTCATTAAAGTGCAACGGCCCGGGGTGGAAAAGACCGTGCGCCTGGATTTGGGTATCATGGCGCAATTGGCCGGACTATTGGAAAGGCACGTGGAAGACTGGGAGGTCCACCGCCCCACGGCCGTGGTGGCGGAATTCGCGCGGCAAATGGAACAGGAATTGGACTTTCGTGCCGAGGCCGCGCACCGGGAGCGCTTCGCCCATCAGTTCGCGCTGGACCCAACCATTTACGTCCCGAAGATTTTTTCCGAATCCTCCGCCCGGCGGGTGCTGACCATGGAACTGATCGACGCGGTGAAAGCATCCAATTTCGCGGGTTTGGACGCGGCCGGATTGGATCGCCACTTGATTTCCACACGGATTACGGACCTCGTGATGAAACAGATTTTTGTTTACGGGTTTTTCCACGCCGATCCGCATCCCGGCAATATCCACGTGCTGCCAGGCAATGTGATCTGTTTCCTGGATTTCGGGATGATGGGCTTCCTGGACGAAAGAACCCGTGAGATTTTTGCCAGTTTTATTATCGGCATCGCGCAGCGCAATGAGACGGCCACGGCGGCCGCGCTCCTCAAGCTGGCACATGCGGAATTAGACCCTCCGCGCCAGGGCTTTGAAGCGGACGTGGCTGAATTCATGCACCGGAATTTCTACCGGCCGGTCGGCGAAATGGTTTTCGGCCAATTGGTCAACCACCTTTTCTATTTGATGGGCCGATACAACCTGACCTTGCCGCCCGACTTGTCCGTGATGCTGAAAGCGCTGGCCTTGACCGAAAACCTGGTCGCCTTGCTGGAACCGGGCCACGACATTCTGGCCCAGGCGCGGCCCTTCATGAAAGAAGTGCGGCTGCGCCAGATCGCGCCGCGCCGGTTGTTGCGCGAGTGGACGGATTTTGGCGGAGACATGGGCAGCTTGTTGCGAGAGCTGCCGCTGGAAGGGCGCCGCTTGCTCGCGCAGATCAAAGAGGGCCGGTTGCGTTTCGTCATGCGGCACCACGGCCTGGAAGCTTTGCTCAACACGCTCGAACGGGTGGTGAACCGCCTGGCTTTTGCCCTTGTTCTCTCCTCGCTCATCATTGCGTCGGCGGTAATCGTCCACGCGCGCGTGCCGCCGTTATGGCACGACATGTCGGTGCCGGGCGTTCTCGGTTACCTCATGGCGGGCGTGATGGGTTTCTGGCTCTTGCTCGCCATGCTCCGGCATGGAAAAATGTAAATTCAGTTCTTTTTGGGCAGGGCGCGTGTCGCCCCGGTGGAGATGCCGCCGTCCACCAGCAACGTTTGCCCCGTGATATATTCGCTGGCGTCGGAGGCGAGAAAAACAACCGCGCCGTCCAAATCACGCGGCTGGCCCGGCCGTTTCAGCGGGATGCGGTCGCAGAGATATTCGACCCACTCCTTGTTCTCATACATGACGGCGTTCTGCGCGGTCTTGAACCAGCCCGGAGCCAGGCAATTGACCGTAATGCCGTGCGGGCCCCAATCGTCCGCCAGGCTCATCGTCAACTGTTTGACACCGCCCCGGCTGGCCCCGTAAGGACCCAGGCCGGCATAGCCTGCCACGGCCGTAACGGAGCCGATGTTGATCACGCGGCCATAACGGCGCGGGACCATATGTCGGGCCACCGCCTGGGCGACAAAAAAGGTCCCTCGCAAATTGGTCTCGAGCACCAGATTCCAATCATCCCAAGTGACGTCCAACGCGGGCTTGCGCACATTGCAGCCGGCATTATTGACCAGAATGTCGATCTTACCATAATGGGCAACGGCCGCTTTTACCATTGCCTGGATGCTGTCGTAGTCACGCACATCCAGCGGCAGGGAAAGCGCCTGGCGTCCCAGAGCCTGCACCTCCGCCTGGAACTCGGCCAGCGACTCCGCGCGGCGGCTGGTCAATACGAGGTCCGCGCCGGCCCGCGCCAACGCCCGGGCCAGATATTGTCCAAGGCCCCGGCTGGTCCCGGTGACGATGGCCACCTTGCCTGTCAAATCAAATAGTTTGGCTTCCATGTTAATTCCCCGGTTGGAGCATGACCTTGAACAGCCCCGCTTCCCGCTGGTAAAGCCGCTCAAACCATTGAGGGCCTTCTTCCAATGGGGCCACCGCGCTGATGAGCGGAGCCACATCGACTGTGCCGCCGCCCAAGGCCTCGAGGCAAGCGGGGTAATCGCCCGAGGACGCGCATGAACCATACACGGTAATCTCCCGGGTCACACAAATCTGCAACGGAAAATCCACCTTGGGAGCGACGTTGCCCACCAACGTCACCGAGCCGCCCTTGCGAGCCGAGCGCATGGCCAAATCGACGGTTGGAGCAATCCCCACGGCTTCAAACACTGCGTCGGAGCCGCGCCCTTCTGTTAAATCTAAGATATCCCGCAGCGCACCCGGTTTGGCGGAGTCAATCACCGCCGTCGCCCCAAATTGGCGGGCCAGGGCCAATTTGGCCGGAGCAATATCGACCGCGGCAATTTGCGCGCAGCCCTCTAGGCGCAATGCCTGGACGATGAGCAAACCAATCAGGCCGGCCCCGACCACCACCGCGCGGTCTCCCTTCTTGACGCCGGAACGCCGCACGGCATGGAAGGCGATAGAAAGCGGTTCGGCCATGGCGGCATGCTCGAACGACAGGGAATCAGCCAACCGATAGAGGATGCGCGGCGGGAGGGCGACGTATTCGGCGAAGGCGCCGTTTTGCCGATAATCGCCACAGGAAACTCCCAAGACACGGCGATTGTCGCAGAGATTGACTTGCCCATTGCGGCAAAAATCGCAAACGCCGCAGTAAATCGTGGAATCAAAAGTGACGCGCTCGCCCGGTTGCCAGCCCTCGACCGCGCCGCCGACTTTCGCAATCACTCCGGCGGCTTCATGTCCCATGATGATGGGCGGCTGCCGACGGCCCGTGCTTCCGTCCATGCCATGAACATCGCTTCCGCAAATGCCGCAAGCCTGGACCGCGACCAAAACCGCATCTGGCCTCAACTCCGGCTCAGGCACATCTTCGACCGCGAAGCGCCCGTATTCCTTAAGGATCAGTGCTTTCATTTATGGTTTCCAAGTTAGAGCGCCGCCAGCGCTCCGCTGCGGATGGATTTCTCCTCCGCTTCGCAAATTTCCAAGGCGGTGACCCCGTCGCGGGCCTTGACGATGGCCGGCGGTTTTCCCTCAGTTACGCACTCCAGCATGTAACGAATCTCCGCGCCATAACCATCCGGGAAATCGTACTGGACAGTGCGTGGCGGTTGGCCTGGTTCAGAAATCTGCATGGCGTCGGCTCCGCGGGCCAGATCGTAGTCCAGTGTGGCACGTTCGCAGTGGAGGGTGTAGGACATGCTGAATCCCTGCGCGAGCAGCCAGCCCCCTTCGGCGCTGACCGCCGGTCCCCCGGGATAAATATATTGCGTCACGACATGATCCACTGAACCGCCAGTTCCGACGACGCCGGTGGAAAAGACCGCCGCCGGGCGCCCAAAGAGAAAGTTGACAAAATCGGTATCGTGAATGTGCAGATCATAGAGCGCGCCGCCAATGTCGATCGCGCCAGTGTAGGTACCCGCGCCCCAGCGAGGCATTTCCGATACACGGCGAAAACGAGCGGACAGAATTTTGCCGTAAGTCTGATCCACCGCCATTTGCTTGAGCCAACTCCAACCCGGCCAGAACCGCATGCACATGGCCGGCATGAGAAAACCCTTGGCCGACTCTGTCGCCTGTAAAATCTCGCGGGCCGCGGCCGAGGTCCGGGCCAGTGGCTTTTCGCAAAGAACGTGTTTGCCGGCTTTGAGGGCCGCAATAGCTTGCTGGGGATGAAGAGGAGTCGGCGTGCAGATGTCCACCAACTCCACTTCCGCATCCGCCAGCGCTTCTTCCAAGGTGCGGTACACTTTGACCTTCGGTCCCAAATCGATGTCATTGGTGGCGGTTTTCACATTGCCCACCACGCCTCGCAGGATGCCGTTGACGGGCAGACGCGCCGCGTCGCAGACCGCGACGACCTGGGCGGATTCCGCCGCGAGATAGGCGCGCAAATGGGTCACGCCCATAAAGCCGAGGCCGACCACTGCGACGTTGATTTTTTTAGCCGGATTTGTCTTCATTTTTTATTCGTTTTGACAGAATTCTTTTTCCAGGAATGAGCGAGCCGTCCGCACGTCGGCGACACGCTGGGTGCCGGCTTCGCGTTCAATCACCAGAGGACCTTGATAACCCACCTCTTGCAAGGTGGCAAAAAACTCCTTCCACCGCACGTCCCCAGTGCCAACCGGCACCTCTTCGCCCCAAGTGCCGGGTGTCTTTGTGCGCACCGCGTCTTTGATGTGGACCTGGCGCAGCCACGGACCCAAGGTGCGCAAGGCCGCCGCCGGATCGCCGTTATCGTAAAGGACCATGTTCGCGGGATCGAAGTTGACTCCGACATTGGGGCGCTCGAGCTTTTCCAAAAAGGTGGCCAGCGCGTCAGCGGTTTCCTGACCGGTTTCCAGACCCAGGACAACGTCCTTCTCCTCGAAGAGGTCCCCCACGGTGGCCAGTCGGTTCAGCATCTTGTTGAAATCCGGAGATGATTCGTCGTGTGGCAGAAAGCCGGCATGAAAAGTGACCAAACGCAAGCCCAGAGCGGCGGCAATTTCGGCGGCGGCGGCGATGTTCTTGCGATTCTGTTCCCAGGTGGCATCGGGCGCCAAGCCGCCCGTGAGACGGATTTTGTCCATGGTGGAATAATCTTCGCCAACACAGCCAAACATGCCGGAAACAATGGCGATGTCGTGGGCCTGGAATACTTTCCCGGTTTGGCCCCAAATGGCCGGCGATTCACGCAAAGGATCCAACGCCAATTGGGCCGCGAGGACGTTGGTGGATTTGATTTTGGAGGCGAGGTCTTGCGGATCAGTTGGCTGCAAGGACCAACTGCATACCGCCAAACGCTCCGCCAGGGTCGATTTGCTCATAAAAATGTCAAACTATTTTTCAGCGTAATTCAAATGATAACCGAACTTGAACAACGGATCATAGGTAGCATCGCCGATATTGATGGGCAATTGCGAGACCGAACGCGGCCAGGAATGCGAAAGTTTGCCCGTGGGATTGTAATCTCCGAAAAGGACGTCCGCCACCCCCTGCCCTTCCGACCCGGGCAACCACGCGGCAAGGAAGGCGTCGGATTGATCCAAAATGTTGCCAAGAACGATCGGACGACCGCTTAGCAGGATGACGACCGTGGGAATGCCCGCCTTCTTCACGTTCGCCAGAACCTGCGCGTTTTGCGGCGGCAAGGTAAGGCTCACGCTGTCCCCTTCCATTTCGGCGTAAGGATTTTCGGCGAGGACAACAACCGCCAGGTCGGCGCGCGCGGCGCCGTTACCGTCGGCGGAATAAGTGACCGTTGTCTCCTTTGATACCGTGTTCTTAATGGCTTGTAGAATGGTCGTGCCGCCGGGAATTTGATTCGTGCTTGAACCTTGCCAGCTAATGGTCCACCCGCCGCATTGCAGACCCAAATTGTCCGCGCCGGAGCCGGCGACAAACAGGCGGCGAACTTTCTTGGACAAAGGCAGCAGGTTGTGGCGATTCTTCAGCAAGACGAGCGTTTCGCGCACCGCCTGGCGGGCCACGACGCGATGTTCGGCCGAGCCAAAAGCACCCCACAGTCGGCGGTCTGCCAAAGGCGGCCGGTTCCGATCCATCAAGCCCATGGCAAACTTGACGCGCAAAATGCGCGTGACCGCGTCATCAATGCGCGAGAGCGGCACTTTCCCTTCGTTAACAAGTTCCTTTAGCATTTGGCAATAATCACCATAGCGGGTGGTGAGCATGACCATGTCCATGCCCGCGTTGATGGAAGTCTCGATGTCCTTTTTATAATCGGGGCCGATTTGATCAATCGCGTTGTAATCCGAAATCAGAAAGCCTTCAAAACCTAATTCGTGCTTGAGAATGTCGGTGAGCAAATGCTTGTTGGCCGAACATTTGACACCATTCCAACTGCTGTAGGAAGGCATAATGGTCGCCACCCCGGCGGCAACCGTGGCCGCATAACCCGGCAAGAAAAGACGCCGCAGAGTGGCTTCGTCGCAACGCACGTCCCCCTGATCCAAACCAGGCAGGTCCTTTCTGGTAATCGAACCGAAGGCTGTGCCGCCATCGGCCAGATAGTGTTTGGCGCAGGCCACCACGGAAAGGGGATCGGCGAGATCGTCTCCCTGCAATCCCTGCACCGCGGCGGCACCCAGTGTCTTCACGATCTCGGGGTCTTCCGCATATCCCTCGTAGGTGCGGCCCCAGCGGACATCGCGCGGCACCGCGACACAAGGCGCAAAAACCCAGTTGATGCCTGTGGCGCGAACTTCTTCGGCGGTGACGCGCGCTATTTTTTCGGCGAGCGCGAGATCATCGGCGCAGCCGAGGCCAATGTTGTGCGGAAAGACAACCGCGCCCGGGATATTGTTGTGGCCATGCACCGCGTCCACACCGTAAATAAGGGGAATGCCCAGTCGGGTTTTGAGGGCGTGTTTTTGGTAACCGTCCACCATGTCCGTCCAGCCTTGCAATGTATATTTGGACTTATCAGCCGGGCCGGACCCGCCGCCGCTGAGGAGCGAGCCAAGAAAATATATTTCAATGTCGTCAGGCGCGCGCAAGGAGGATTGATCGGGCTGGCACATTTGGCCGATTTTTTCCTCCAGCGTCATCTTGGCCAGCAAATCCTTGGCCGGACCATCGAAGGCCGTGTACACGCCCTGCCGGGACTGGGCGGAGGAAAAGGGGCCTGAACCCAGCCAAACGCACGCTATGGCGAGAGGGATACACGCTCCCGTTCTTCTGACAGATGGGCTGAAAAACTTGGTTGTCATAAGGAGGTCATTGTTTCCCCCGCCCATTTCGCTGGCAAGAGGATTTCCGCCCTCTTGGCGCGGAGGCTTGAGCCCCGCTTTCACAACAACCCGTTTGGATCCCGCCTCCCGGCGTTGCGCCGATAACAGAATTTGACTCATTCCTGTTATTTGAGTTAGAATCCAAAAAATGAATTCTGTGGAACTTACATCATGAACATATCGTTAACGCCGGAATTGGCCAAGTTCGTGGAAAAAGAAGTCGAACGCGGCTTGTATCAGACGGCCAGCGAAGTCGTCCGCGCCGGTCTCCGCCGGCTCAAAGAGGACCAAGACGCGCGCCTCTCGCAGGCGCCGAAAAACCTTGAGGAACTGGAAACGCAATTGCTGCAAAGCATTGCACGCTTTGACCGTGGTGAAGGCGTGGATGGCGAGGAAGTCTTCCGCCGGCTCCGCAAACGGATCAAAGAATCCCGCTCCCGCTGATGCGCAATTATAGCCTTGATCCCTGCGTCGAGGAAGAACTGTGGGGCATATGGCATTTCATTTCGCAAGATAACCCCGAGGCCGCCACGCGCGTCATCGAAGCGGCCTACCAGACATTTAAAACGCTTGCGGCCAATCCCACCTTTGGCAGGCTGGGCCGATTTCGGAATCCCAAGTTACGCCACATCCGTTCGTGGCACATCAAAGGGTTCGAGAACTACCTTGTATTTTATCGGAGCGTCTCCAGCGGTGTCCAGGTGATTCACGTCTATCACGGCGCGCGAGACATTGAGCGCTTGTTTAGCGAAAAGTGATCCCCAATCCATCACCATCGGGACGGTTTCCTATGGAAAGCGACCGCCAAAACCCCCCTCAAAAGCATTTGAAGAGAGGACGCAAATGCATCCACCCTAAAGAAAGATCAAAATGGCTCAAAGGCGATTATCTTACTGCCGCCTGTAGAAGCACTATTTGACCATCACCACATCGTATTCATCAACACCCCCGGCGCCGAGAATGAAGGGCGAAGGCCCCCAATTGTCTGAATAGTAGCCGGCGCCGACTTGGGCGTTTTGCAGCGAGAGCCAGGACGGCATATTCATGGAGTAGTTTCCCAGGGGTCTGAGATGGTCCGGTGGCAGCGAGATTTCGTATGAATTGGCGCGCGGCAGGATGATCAAGTCGCCGCTGCGCAGGGTCAAGTCCTTCGCGTTGAGCGGCTGGGCGCCGCACTGTTCCATGTAATACTGAAACCCCCAATGGCCCGGAAACCGGGCGCGGTCCATTTGATGGGCAAAACGGCTGGCCACAATTTCCGCTGCGCCTTGGCCGGCGCGCGCCCATTTCATGTCGCCCCACGTCAAAGCGAGAGCCAGGGCGGCGGTGGCCAGGATCGGCGCCAAAAGCAACGAAAATCTGTCCGGTCCCGCGCCCGCAACCCCTGCCCTTTGTTCGATCCGCCGCACGATGAGCAAGGAGGCCACCGGGGCCAAGGGCAGCATGTTGCGCCCGGCGATGGTCCAGTTGAGCTTCGCGGCAAAAAGACAAACCCCGCCGAACCAAAGGAAAAGCAGCAAGCTCTCCCGCGTGCGCTTGCTCCAAAGATCAAACCCAGAGAGCGCCAGCATAACCGCGCCGCCACAGGCCAAAACGGCCAGATGGCCAATGAGGAGCCATTTGGCACCGGCGGCGGAGTCGAACATACCGATCGTCCTCATCGGCGCCAGCGCCAGCGCGAGAATCGTGGCCGCAGCTACGGGAAGAAGCAGGGTTCGTTTATTCCAAAGCAAGGGCATTGCGGGCAGCGCCAGGAATGTGCATCCACCCACAAAAGACAACGCCGTCACCAATTTCGCGAACTCCTGCCCGGCATTGCGGGTGGCAGCGTATTGGGTCGCATTCGTAATGAGGA
>Ga0182016_10007656_pt1 | contig 11058 bp, 9 predicted proteins | sample 712S2MmetaG_FD_120491 | JGI IMG/M metagenome (GOLD analysis project Ga0182016, IMG submission 120491) | Permafrost microbial communities from Stordalen Mire, Sweden - 712S2M metaG | ecosystem: Environmental > Terrestrial > Soil > Wetlands > Permafrost | place: Sweden: Stordalen | collected...
AAGAACCGTTTGCACCAAAGTGCCGGCCTGAATCAAGGTTGCTCCGATAATGCCGTTATCGATCGTTTTGTCTTTCAAGGAAGTTAGCAGAAAAACGCCGTTCTCCTTGAAGAACTCCTCCATTTCGATGAGAGTCCAGCGGACTCCAGTGGTATTGAACTGATTGGTTTTGTTCAGAAGCTCAAAGCCCCGTTCAAACCCAGAGTCCTTTACGCTGCGCACAAGGATGAAGTGTTGCTCGATTTTGAGGCTCTGCAGAAATTCAGCCCGCGGCATCGCGTGAGACTGGGCCTCCCGCTCGACACGCGCCTTGACCAGATGGGTGCGGTCGCTTGATTCGGCGGTGATGACGGTTACCTGGGTTTGTGGAGAGCGCAGCAAAATTCGGCGCCAGTCCATGTGGTCCGCGCTCAAGCACCGCAGCTGCGGTAGCAGGGACCGGACCTCTTCGATCTCGCGCGGATTGTCGTCAATGAAGACCGCGCTCGAGGCGAGAAGATTGGTTTCCGCAAGAATCGCGGCAATATTCTTCGACTTGGCTTCCCAGTTGATTTTGATGGAGACAAAGTCTTCAGCCGATAGCACGTTGTGCCAAATCTTGGCCAATCGCTCGAGGGTCGGGGTGGCGTCGTTCTTGCTGCAAATCGCCAGCAGGCCGCCGCGTTTCTTGAAGTACAACAACGCTTCGACAAAACCGAGCGGCCAGCCTTCGGTCTGCTCACCGGGTTGAAAACCATTCTCTTCCGCCGCGACGCCGCGCCATAGGGTGTCGTCCAAATCTACGATGACCAATTTGACTCGGTCGGCGCCTTTGAGAATGGTCAAGTTATCAACCAACACCGTGCACAATGCATCGCCGAATAAGCACTTTTGTACCGGTGCCTGGTAGGTATCGAAGATGCTCTTGGGCGCCACCACACGCTTTTTGTCATTGTCGAAATCGAACCCGCCGATGACCGAGGCATGGCTACTCACCCAGATTGCATCGTCCTGCAGGTGCATCCGGCCGACCGAGTCCGCGAGCTCATTGGTATCGATCAGGTGGAAATTTGGATATTCGCGGGTGATCTGTCCGAATTTTGCATTCAGACGTCGGATGATTTGCTTGGGGGATGAGGGCTCGAAGGGATCGAGCAACGCGCCGGTGTAGTTGAAGCTCGGCTCAAGAAAAGTCAGGAAAAAGGCAGGGATGCCTTTAAATGCGGCACTCAATTGCGAGAGCTTGGACGCGAGCGCCTCCCCTGCTCGTTCAATGAGAGCATCGACCTGACCCGCATCGCCCGCCAATCGAGCGATTACGGTGTCCCCGCACACGCCCGGGATGCCTTGGGCCGCCGCGTCCAGGATATGCCGCAGGGTCAAACCCACGACGATGGCATCGAGTCCCTTCGCCTCCACTGCCGGCACGGCGGCATACGCGTGGGATTGCATCAGCATGTGATTCACCGTGAGCCCCGCTCGGGAGCCCGCCTCGACCAAAGGCTCCAGTTGACAGGTGCCGAGGAGCAAGAACTTCAAATTTCGTGCGCGCGCACCCAGCAAGCGCGGAATTTCCGGCACCGCGCCCGGTACAGGCTTGGTGGCCGGAAGCGGTTGAGGCACGACGGTGAGGGACTGGACAAATTCAGCCGACTGCAGCAACTCCTTGCGTACCGCTGCAAGGTTTCCGAGCGAAAGTTTCGCGCAGATTACGCTCTCGGATTCGACATCGCGGCCGAGAATCAACTGATAGGCCAGTTTGATATCCTCCGCGGTCAGCGCCGGAGTGCTCGAGTCTGCCTGCTCCGGAAAATGTGCCCCCTGTGAACGCCAGTTGCGAAACTCCGTCGAATCGAGCATCTCTTGCCGCAGCGCCGCGAGCGTCTTCAGTCCGAGCTTCTCCGCGACGAGGTGGCTTGATTCAGCTTCACGACCCAAGATGAGGCGATACCCCATGAGAACATGCTGTGCGGTCAGCGCCTGGGGCGCATCGGGAGCGGCAAACAGGCCTGCCAGGGCTTTTTTAAGCATTCGAGTGTCTCAATGACCTTATGTGTGTACTATCAGTATACTCCACACGCACCGGATACTCAATCCATAAAGGGAGCGATGGTGGTGTGATATGTGCTGTCGGAAGTGCGACGGCGGTGTCAGTTTGGAAGTTTGGCCCAAGCGGCACGCTAATTGGCCAATCGCGCGAGCCTGCCGTGAGCTCTTGTGGTGAAGCCAGCTCTGCCAGTATGCTATAATTGAACGGCACTGGCACGCTCTCACAAGCGCGGTCGGCTATCAATAACAACGAGACCGTCTTAAGACGGCAGGACCCTTCCGATGATTTGGTGTCACAACCTCCTTCGCGTCCGCGGCGCCGCCCCTGCGCTCGATGAATTTATTACCCGCGCCAAGTCTTCGCCTCAACCTCCCTTGGCCGCGCAGCGCCCGCTCCTCCTCGCGGCATTCGTGCCTCGTCCCTCCTTGCTGGACCTCCATGAGACCAGCATAGGGCGCGACGGCTATACGGCCTGGTTTGGAGACTGGCGCTCCCTCCTCACCGAGCCGCGGTTGCGCTCTCTCAAGGTGTGCACCCAGGAGGCGCTATGGCGCTATCTTGATTGGATTAACCCGGAGTATCGCCGCCTTGCTCATCGGTACGCTGAGAATGAAGCCTCATTCGGGCATCGAACTTGGCTCACTTGGAATTATTGCCATTTTGGCGTGAAGTGGGACTTGGATGAAAAGACAAGCGTGCGTCGCATCGCTCCCTCGGAAGTCATCTACTGTTTCAAAACGCTCGAGTGCGCGCCCTCGCCGTGGCTTCGTACCGTGCAGGAGCTGTTTCCGGATTTGCTCATTTCCATGCAGGCACAGGCCGCCCATGCGCCGGTACGGTTGCGGGTGGTTTGATCGGGAGCGGCTTATCAACTGAAGCGGCCGCTCCTTCTAGGTGACTAGAAGAAGCGGCCTTTGAACAAAGAACGAATTACTAGCCCTTGATGAGGTAAGATTCATCAAGTGCGCCCTGCTCGACCAGCTGTCGAATAAAGCTCGCGATATCTTCGCCTTCGTCATAGACGAGAACATCTTTAACCCATGCGAGGCAATCGGTCGAGAAACGCTCGGACAATGCCCTGAAGAACTCATCGAACCCGATCATCCGAGTTTCGACCGAGTAGTTGCAGTGTTTGGGAGCACCGCTGAAGTACCAGCCGAAGCTGTTGACGTGTAATTCCTCGTTACGAATTCTAAAACCGAAGTTATCCTCCGCGCCGGCCCAACTGACCTCCGATGAACTCACTGCAATTGAGTCCAGGCCCTTATCGGCGCCTAGTCGCTTCAGTTCCAGCAATTCGTCAATGAACGTCTGGGTGATTTGAACCGCGGCCCATGGCGGGGCATCCCCTTGATCCGTGCAAGCATACACATTGACGAGTAGCCTCACAGGTGCCGCGAGTTCAACGTGAACAGGCTCATCGGCTTTGAGCAGACCCGATAGGGTATCCCAATTCTTGTAAGCGAGAGTTTGGGCGAGCACCTCGAGTGACTTGGCTTGGGAGATCTGGTCAATGCCGATGGCGTCGCGCAATCGTCGAGCCATATCCCGGGCGCGCCGTTGATCAAGCTGAATATCCATGTAATTTAAAGCTCCTATTTTGAGGCGAAACCTCTGCTGTTGTTAATGACCTCGATGTGCGCATTGCGAGTAATCCAGAGGATCCGCCGGGTTAAGGGCTGAACATGGGGAACTCAAAGTCGATCATTGCTTTCACCGTACCTCTCAAAAGAGGCGCGCACGACAGGCAGCAATAGCCTTGACGACTTATTATAGCGAAAGGGGCTGGGCCCCTTAGGCTAGGACAGGAAAGCTGCTGACTCGGTGGTTAGGATACGCGGCTTTGTGTGCGGGTTTCTCGGCTCTGCACATAAAAAATCCGGCGGCTTATGCAGCCGCCGGGGCCTCCAAGGTGGTAGAGGCAAGGGGCGTTCGGGGGATCGGTTGCCGAGGAGTCCGTTGCGGGAGCTCATCGGGCCGAAGGGGTTCCCCGAGGCCAGCGAATCGTCGGCATGCTTTTTTTATTGTTATTCGAAGCCGCGAGGTCGCACAGACTATAGTAACGAGCGAATTTATATTCTTCAGGGGTTAGGGCTTGGGGTTGAGTGCGTTTTCGGCGACGCCGAAGCGACTAGACCTCCAGACCCGCGGGTGCACCGAAGTGCGCCGAGATCGTTGACCACACACGCTCATCGAGCCGCCCGTCACCCGATCGCGCGCACGCTTGGTCTCGGGACAGTGCTTTCAGTCGATGCTTCTCTGCCGCGGTCGCAAGCCAGAGGCCCTCCGCGGATTCAATGATCAGGGTGCGAAGGTGCGCTCGGCACTGCGCCACGGAGCGCCGTACGGCAGTAGGCCAGGTTTCCGAGAAGCAGCGCTGCCGCGTGAGGGCGTCAAAGTCCCCGACGAGTAGATGCTTTGCCTGATCCTTCACAAAGCGCACATGAAAGGGCTCAATGAGGCTATTCGCGCCCCCGACATAGCCGGCAATCATGCCGGCAAATTCATCGACGCCAAGCGGGGCGCTGCAGATGCACACGCGGCAGGCGACGTGACCGGCGGCCATCTCCCACAGCGCTTGGTAGGCCGGAGTTGCGGCGGATAAGGGGCGGGAAGGGTTCAACGCGAGTACCTCATGAATGTCATGCAGGAGTATGGATGCGGCTTTTAGTCTTATTTTCCAGCCATTCCAGAAGCAGGGTCTTGAGCGAGTGGGTTTACGCAGCGATTGTCTAGGCGTAGGTAAGGCTTACTGGGATACGAAATTTTATGGCAGCACCAGATACGATTGACTCTCTGACACCGAAGCTCGGCGCCACCCTGACGACTTTAAGAGCCGTCGAGCAGCTCTACGCCGACGGCATCAGCCCGGGCCGCCGCGGCCTCTATCGGATTTGCGAGTGGCTCCCGTTGGGCGTCATTCCGCTCTCTTTGGTATGGTCTGGCGTAATTTTCTTCGCACACGCCGAGGACCCCATGCACCTCGTGCTGATGTTCTCCCTGGGCTTGCTCGCCATTTTAGGCTCCACTGGGATGCTCTTTGCCCTGCGTCGCGTGCTCGATGAGTTGCGCCTTGGCGACGCGATATTGGGCGAAATCGTGCAAAACCCAAACCTTGCCTATCACCCCAATTCCGTGCTGCGCCGATGCGTGGCACGTCGCGGATATGCAACGCTTGGGGAATTTCGAATCTGGGTCGCAAAGCAGCGCGAGATTCTCAACAATCGCGCCAATGATTTCGCCGCGAGTTTGGATGCGTTGCGCAAAGGTCCTCCGCTCTGCCGACTGGAACAGATCGCTCCAGGTGCCCGAGCCTTCCTCGACGGCTAAAAAAGAGGCGAATCGTATCGAGCATCGCTGCGTGGATGTGACGGTGCGTGCAGTTTCTGATTTAGCCGCAGTGGCTACACCCTGGGTGAGGTCATAATTCGAAAGTCAAGCATGAGGCTCTATGAGTAACGAGAAGATATCATTGTATTTTTCCGAAGGGTCTTCAGACAAGGAGTACCACGCGGAGTTGGTCGCGAAAGATGACGGCTATGTGGTCAATTTTCGCTATGGTCGCAGGGGCTCAACCCTGACCGCTGGGACGAAAACGGCCGCTCCATTGCCACTTGCCAAAGCCAAGGCGCTCTATGACAAAATTGTCAAAGAAAAGACCTCCAAAGGGTACTCGACCGGCGAGGCGGGCAAGGCCTATCAGCATACGGAATTGGAATCTCGGGTAAGCGGCCTGCTGCCGCAACTTCTGAATCCCGTCACCGAGGAAGAAATGCTGCGTCTATTGGCGAACGATGCTTACGCGTTGCAGGAGAAACTGGACGGTAAGCGAGGTATGCTTCGTCGCAGCACCGCAGGGGTTGAGGGTGTGAACCGCAAGGGACTCATCATTGCCCTACCCCAGGCCGTGGTTGCCGACGCCGAACAGTTGGCGCCCGGCTGCGTGATCGATGGAGAGTTGATCGGGGAGGTGTTCTTCGCCTTCGATCTGCTCGAACTCGATGGTGTGGATTGGCGCGCCGAATCCTACTTCAAGCGTTCCGTCGCCTTGAAGCGAGCCTTGCAGGTGGCAAAGCTCGCGGGTCAGCCGAAGGCAGCGCTGCGTGAGGTTCCGGTCTATTTGGAGCGTCATAAGCGCCCCGCCTATGAGGTGATTCAGGGTGCACGGCGCGAGGGGGTGGTATTCAAGCTCCTCGCCGCGCCCTACACGGTAGGCCGTCCGGCCTCCGGAGGGTCGCAGTTGAAGTACAAGTTCGTCGAAAGCGCGACAGCGCGCGTGAAGGCGAAAAATGGCACCAAGCGCTCGGTGGCACTTGAATTGAAGGATGCCAAGGGTACCTGGGTGGGGGTGGGAAATGTCACCATTCCGGCCAACTATTCGATCCCTGAGGCAGGGAGCCTCGTCGAGATCAAGTACCTGTACGCCTACGTCGGCGGCTCGCTCTATCAGCCGCAATATCTCGGGGTACGCGATGACCAGGAGGAAAGTGCCTGTACGTTCGCCCAGTTGAAGTTCAAGGCGGAATCCTCCGAGGAGGACGAGGCCTGATAATTATCGTTCCTTTTGACGCGCCACTAGCTGGCGCGTTTCTTTTTCAAAAGGGGAGCTGTCAAAGTACTTAAGTCAACCTTGAGCGCCGCTCGAGTATCTCGGCTCAACCGTCCCGCGTAGCGCCGAAGCAGACCAAAATAGCGCTCACGAAAAGCGGTGCCATGGTGAGTGAAGCCGATGGCGTGGGTCAACTCGTGGATCAAGACCAGGATGTTTCGCTCGTGGCGCGCGAGCACGATTTTCGCGCGTCCCTCACAATATGAAAGCCACCTTCCCGATTGGTAGACGCCCCTGCCGGCAATGATTGCGGGCGCAGCATCCGGCCGTGCGGTCTTTTCGGCCTGCCAAATGCGCGCTGTCAGCCGGCGCAGCTCCTTGATGGAGCGCACTTTGAGCAGGTGCGAGTCACGAAAGCGCGTGCCCTCGTAGCGATATAGAGCGCGAGTCTGTACCGCGTGCCGCGTCGCGCGCTGTTTTCGTGCTGCCAGAGATTGACGGGTTGTCATAAAGGCGTCCGAACGCGAGGTGCGAATCCTCGTCTAGTTGTTTGAATTTACACCGAGAAAGCATCAAAGACCCCGACATCCAAAGTCGCGATGCGTGTCACACTGATTGAATCTTTTCGCTATCTATCAGCTAACTTTCACTAGTATACTGCGAGTAGCTAATTAATGCCAGTTACTGTAGAATGAATGCATACGGTGAGACTATGGGGTCCGCCAGAGCAGATTTAGGCAAGAATAAAGGTGGCAGGTGCCCGAGCTTCTTTTAGATGTGACGCGATTGGTTGGCCGGCGCCTGAAAAATCGCCTGCCGACGGGTATTGACCGCGTCTGCTTGGCGTATGTCGAAAAATACCGCAGCAGCGCCCGTGCCGTTATTCAAACCGGCCGTTTTGGCACAATTCTCTCGCGCCCCGCTTCCGATGCGCTCTTCTCGCATCTGCTCGCTCCCGCGGCCCCCTTTGCCCGCGAGGTGGCTACGAGCGTCGCTCGCTCAGTTCTCACCCCAAGTGCGCAAGCCTCGGTCGCCGGCTCCTTCGTATTGAACCTCGGTCACAGCGGCCTTGAGCGTGAGGCCTGCGCGGCTTGGCTTAAGCGAAAGGGGCTTCGGCCTATTTTTATGGTGCATGATTTGATCCCGCTCACCCATCCGGAATATTGTCGGCCGCTCGAAAAGACGCGCCATGGCCTGCGCATGCGCACCGTGCTGAAGACTGCTACCGGCATTTTGACCAACTCGTGCGGCACACTCACCAATCTGTCGCAGTTTGCATTGCAGGAAGGGCTCATCCTCCCTCGGGCAGTGGTCGCGCCGCTAGCAGGGGCGACGCTCCCCGCGCCGAGCGCCGAGCGGCCGGTCCGGGAGCCGTATTTTGTGATGTTGAGCACGATTGAGCCGCGCAAAAACCACTGGATGATCCTGCAGGTCTGGCGCCGTCTTGTGGAACAGATGGGCGAGCGCGCGCCGCGCCTGGTGGTTATCGGACAGCGGGGTTGGGAATGTGAAAATGTAGTTGATTTGCTTGAGCGCAGTGAGCCACTGCGGGGCGTCGTGCTGGAGCGGCCGCGCTGTACGGACCAGGAACTGGCGACCTATTTGCACCACGCGCAGGCGCTCCTCTTTCCCTCGCTGGCCGAAGGTTACGGGATGCCGCTCGCGGAGGCACTGACGGCGAAGGTGCCGGTAATAGCCAGTGACTTGGCGGTGTTTCGCGAAATTGCCGCCGACGCTCCGGACTATCTTGACCCGTTGAATGGCGCGAGTTGGGCGGAGCGAATTGAGAGCTTTTCGGGAACGGCAAGCCCGGCCCGCCAGAGCGCACTCGCCCGGCTTGAGCAGTTCACGGCGCCCAGTTGGGCGAATCACTTCAACCGATTTGAAGCGTTGCTGGGGCAGCTGTGAGTCCGGTGAAAGTGGAGGGGTCTGTCATTGCGAGCTTGCTCGGCCGCTCCTCGACGGTTTTTGCGCACGGGTTCTCCTGGCGCAAGCGGGCCATTTTGCGAAGATTCGTCGATCCCTATCTCGTGCGATTTGTCTCCTCGGTGGAAAATCTGCCCGTAGAATCGACGCTCCTCCTCTGGGGTGCCGCCCCGTCGCCCGAGGGCTTGCGTGGCGATGTACGCATCGTGCGCGTCGAGGATGGATTCTTGCGCTCCGTGGGCCTTGGAGCCGCGCTGATTCAACCTCTCTCCTGGGTTCTCGATGGACAGGGCATGTATTACGACTCGACTCGGCCCTCTGATTTGGAGCAATTGCTCTTGGGGCATGATTTCAGCCCGCCGCTGCTCGCGCGAGCACGGTCGTTGCGCACGCGCATTGTGCAATCGGGGATCACCAAGTACAGCGTGGGGGCGAAGGTGTGGACGCCGCCCGTGCATCGCTCGGTGATTTTAGTGCCGGGTCAGGTGGAGACCGATGTATCGCTGCGCTTGGGGGCACCGGGCATCCGCACCAACATGGCGCTTCTGCAGGCGGTGCGCGCCGCCCGCCCGGACAGCTATCTCGTCTATAAGCCCCATCCAGACGTGACGGCGGGTTTGCGAGCCCGCGGTGTCAATGAGAATTCGGCGCGCGTCTGGTGCGATGAGATCGTCACGGATGTCGGGATGGGGGAACTTCTAAAGCAGGTCTCCGAGGTACACGTGCTGACCTCCCTCGCCGGATTCGAGGCGCTGCTGCGCGAGAAGGCGGTCACCTGCTATGGGCAGCCTTTCTATGCGGGGTGGGGCCTGACGCACGATGTATGCCCGGTGAGCCGCCGAGGGCGCCCGCTCACCCTGGAGATGCTCATCGCCGGCGCCTTGATCCTCTACCCGCGCTATGTGAGCCGCTCCTCGGGCGATCACAGCAGTGCCGAGCGCGTGCTCGAGGATTTGATCCATTGGCGCGCTCGCGCCCGCTCACAGGGCACGGTCTGGCAGCAGTTACGCCAGCGGCTAATCGCCTGCACGGTGGCGCGGCCGTGAGAAGCGCTCGTACCTGGGAGACATTTGCGGGCAAGCGCGTGCTCCTGCTGCAAGGTCCGCTCGGGCCATTTTTCAAGAACCTCGCCCGCTCGATGACTGCGGCCGGTGCTGAAGTGCACAAGGTCAACTTCAACGGCGGTGACTTTCTTTTTTACCCGAAAAACGCCCTTGCATTCACCGGCAAGATGCCCGATTGGCCGACGTTCTTGGAAGGGCTGCTCGAGCGGCTACAAATTGATGTGATCGTTCTTTTCGGAGACTGCCGTCCGTTGCACCGTGCGGCCCGCGAAATCGCCAATCGCCGCTTCATCAAGGTCGGCGTCTTCGAGGAAGGCTACATCCGGCCGAACTATGTGACGTTTGAGCAGTTTGGGGTTAATGGCTACTCGCAGCTCGAGCGTGAGCCGCAGTTCCTCAACACGCAGCCCCTCAAGGTCAGGCACAAAGAAATTCAGGTGGGCAACACGTTTTGGTACGCGGCGCTCTGGGCGGCGCTTTACTACCTGGCAGCGGACTTGGGGCGGCCTTTCTTTCGACACTACGTGCACCATCGCCCGCTCTGCGTGAGCGAATTGATGCCCTGGCTGCGGGCGGGCATACGCAAGTGGGTCTATGCGCGCAAAGAGCACGGCCTCCTGCAGGCGCTCACGGGCCCCTTGAGCAAGCAGTTTTACTTGGTGCCGCTGCAAATCTCCACCGACTCGCAAATATTGCAACATTCGGAATTTAACTCGGTGGCCGAATTCATCGAAGAAACCGTCGAGTCATTCGCGCTGCATGCGCCGCATGAGACCCTCCTCGCCATCAAGCATCATCCGCTCGACCGCGGCTATCACGATTATGCCGCTTTGATTCGAGACCTCGGGGAGAAGTACCGATTGGGTGGGCGGCTCCTTTATCTGCACGATCAGCATTTGCCCACGCTGTTTGACCACATGCGCGGCGCGGTCGTAATCAACAGCACGGTCGGATTCTCCGCGCTTGCCCATGACGGTGCGGTCAAGACCTGCGGGCGCGCCATCTATGACCTGCCCGGTTTGACCTATCAAGGCTCGCTCAATCGTTTTTGGAGCGATGCCACAAATTTCTCCCCTGACCGCGGGCTTGCCGAGCGGTTCCGGGCGCACGTGATCGAGCAGACCCAGCTCGAGGGCAGCTTCTACAAGGGCGACCTTGAGTCAGGGGCGAGCACCTCGGTGGCCCGCCCGCTGTGGCAGGTGGTGCCCTGGGAGCCCTCTGTAGCCTGCTTGTGGCCTGTCCAACAGTCGTCTAATGCTAACTCCCGGTGGAGTATGCGAGACAGCGTGGAACCCCATGCCTCGCAGAGCACGGTCGGTAGCCGGATGTGGTCTGGCAGTATTGACAAACGTTAGATTTCGGGCGACAATATAACTACAAATTGATAATCACGCATTCTCACTCGCGGGAGCATGGGCTCCATCAGGTCACCGTTTTAGGACACACAATATGGCCGCCAATCCCCTCAACGTTCTGCAAGATTTAGGCCT
>Ga0182016_10007663_pt1 | contig 11054 bp, 8 predicted proteins | sample 712S2MmetaG_FD_120491 | JGI IMG/M metagenome (GOLD analysis project Ga0182016, IMG submission 120491) | Permafrost microbial communities from Stordalen Mire, Sweden - 712S2M metaG | ecosystem: Environmental > Terrestrial > Soil > Wetlands > Permafrost | place: Sweden: Stordalen | collected...
CGCGCCTCCGGATCGTCGCGCCGGAACAAGCCCACAATTGCACACAGCAGAGCCCATGCCAGCACAATCAATCCAAGTGTCAACAAGCCGAGACCGCCGATAGCCGCGGGGCCAGTGGTTGCGATGGACAGATTCACGTTTGCCGCCGATACCGGGTAGGCCGCGCTCGCTCCGGCCGTTCCGTGCCCATAGGCGAAGATCAAAGTCAGCCCACAGGCTAAGAACAACACAGCGAGGAGGATCGGACCGTCCGACTTCATAAGGTTCACCTCGTGATTTTTTGACACACGGCACGCCGTTCGCGCCCGCGCTCGAGCCCCGTCCGGGAAATCGATGTTTACTGAGATGCACGCCGCGTTGCGAAAGCCGCCTGGGAGAAGAGATTCTTGCCGCCGGATAACGGAGTGACTGGCGTCACATCGCTCCCTTCCTGGTTCCACAAGAATTCAAGAAGGAGGAGCGGACACTTCCTCACCGCTGGGGTTTGATTCCAGCCTCGCTCCCACCTGCGACGGAGGCACCGTGCTTTTAGGAATTCTGAAAGAAACCCTGGCCGGGGAGACCCGCGTGACGCTACTGCCGGAGAGCCTGAAATCGCTTCTCGCCCAGGGCGTCTCGGTACAGGTGGAGTCGGGAGCAGGGATAGCCGCCGGGGCAACCGATGCCGCCTACGCCGAGGCCGGCGCAACCGTGGTGACGGACCGCAGATTGCTGCTGGCCACGGCCGATTTGTTGCCGGTAGTGAACGCTCCTAATTCCGCCGATCAACGGCTTCTGAAGGCCGGGTGCATCGTGGTGGGATTTCTGAGACCACTGGAGGCGCTGCAAGCCCTTGCCGAAGCCATTGCGCGGCCCGCGACGCTTTTCAGCATGGAACTGATTCCGCGCATCAGCAGAGCGCAATCGATGGATGCGCTGTCTTCCATGGCTACCGTAGCCGGCTACAAGGCTGTGATCGCAGCCGCCGACCGGCTTCCGCGCCTCTTTCCGATGCTGATGACCGCGGCGGGAACGATTCCGCCCGCGCGCATCTTCGTGATCGGCGCCGGCGTTGCCGGACTGCAAGCGATTGCCACAGCCCGGCGCCTTGGAGCGGTTGTGGAAGCCTACGACGTGCGCGCCGCCGCGGGCGAGCAAGTTCGCTCGCTCGGCGCACGCTTTCTGGATGTGGATCTGGGCGGGATTAGTGCGGAAGGAGGCGGAGGCTATGCCGCGGAGCTGACCGAAGAGGCACTTGATCGCGGGCGCGACCTTATTACGCGCACCGCCGCGCACTCGGACGTAATTATCACGACCGCGCAGGTTCCGGGGCGTCCCGCGCCACTGCTTATTCGCGGGGAAGCAATAAGGGCGATGCGGCCCGGTTCCGTTGTTGTTGATCTGGCCGCGCCCGCGGGCGGCAACTGCGAGCTCACACGACCGGGCATCGAGCAAAACATCGACAACGTGACCCTACTCGCGCCACTCAACCTGCCTGCGGAAGTACCGGTGCACGCGAGCCAGCTCTATGCGCGCAACATTCTCAACTTCCTGGCGCTGATCGTGAAAAATGGCGAACTGACCCTGGACCTGAAGGACGAAGTTCTGGCCGGGGCCTGCGTCGCACATAATGGCCACCCTGTGAATCCGCGCGTGGCCAAACTGTTGGAACCAGTCGCCGCGTCAAGCTAATGCCACGACCTATTCGGTGATTTACCTGTACGCTCACCGCGCTGTTTCGGAGCCCTGATGAATCCTGCTGTCCTGATCGCTTCAGTTTACGTTTTCGCACTGGCCGCGTTTCTGGGCTACCAGGTGATCAGCCGCGTGCCGCCGCTGCTGCATACGCCGCTGATGTCGGCGACGAATGCCATTTCTGGAATATCTTTGATCGGGTCGCTGGTCCTCGCCGGGGCGAAAGGCTATCCGCTGCCCGCGCACATTCTGGGCTTTGTGGCTGTGACCACCGCAACGGTGAATGTGGTTGGCGGCTTCGGCATTACCGACCGCATGCTGAAGATGTTCGGCAAGCGAAAGCAGGAGAAGAAGGAGGGAGCCAAGTGACGTTGACCTCCTACTTTATGGAAGCGACGTATCTTGTGGCGTCGATTCTCTTCATTCTTTCGCTCAAGATGATGTCGCATCCAGAGACTGCGCGGCGCGGGATGTTTCTTGCCGAGGGCGGCATGTTCGCGGCCATTGTGGGCACACTGGTTGGCGCGCATATCGTGACGTGGGTGTGGCTTATTGCGGGTCTAACGATTGGCTCGGGGATCGGCGCATGGATGGCGGTGAGTGTTCCCATGACGGCGATGCCGCAGCGAACCGCGCTGTCGCACGCATTTGGCGCACTCGCCGCGGCGCTTGTTGGCATAGGCGAATTCGTCGTCAAGGCTGCGGAGATGGGCGTGGTCACGCGCGGCGCACTTGGCTTTGAAGTGATGCTCGGCGCACTTACGACCACGGGTTCCCTTATCGCGGCGGGCAAGCTGCAGGGTGTGATCGCGGGCAAGCCGGTACAGTTCCGAGGGCAAAATGCAATCAATCTAGTGATTGCGATGGCCATGGTCTCGAGCTTTGTGTTGTTTTGGATTCACCCGGAGATGGTGGCCGCGTTTTACACCATGCTTGGCCTGGCATTTGTGTTTGGGGTGATGCTGGTGATTCCGATTGGCTCGGCCGACATGCCCGTCGTCATGTCGTTGTTGAACTCCTATGCCGGCCTGGCCGCCGCGGCCACGGGCTTCGTTCTAGGCAATAACGTGCTGATTATTGCCGGCACGCTCGATGGCTTTTCGGGGTTCATTCTCTCTGTGCTGATGTGCAAGGCGATGAACCGCTCCATCACGAATGTTCTGTTCGGGGGATTCGGGGCTGTGATTGCCGACGCGACTGCCGCGAATTCTGGCGGAGTGATGCGAGAAATCACTCTTGACGATGCAGCCATGCAGTTAGCGTTTGCTAACCGCGTGGTCTTCGTGCCCGGCTACGGGCTTGCCACGGCGCAAGCGCAACACGCTGTGCGGGAACTCGCCGAACTGCTCGAAGGGCGGGGCGTCACAGTCAAATACGCCATTCACCCGGTAGCGGGACGAATGCCGGGGCATATGAATGTTCTGCTCGCCGAAGCCAACGTGCCTTACGCGTCCCTTTACGAGATGGAGCAGATTAACCCGGAGTTTCCGTCGACCGATGTGGCCGTTGTGATCGGCGCTAACGACGTTGTGAACCCCGACGCGCGTGACAATCCCAACTCGCTGATTGCGGGGATGCCGATTCTCGAAGTCGATCGCGCGAAGTCAGTGATTGTGCTCAAGCGCGGTCAAGGCCGGGGTTTCAGCGGCCTGGAAAACCCACTGTTTTTCAAGTCATGCACAACGATGCTCTATGGGGATGCAAAGTCTACGCTGAGCCACCTGGCTCAGGCTGTTCAGCATGTGTAGGGACGGGGACTGAGGGGCTGGGGACTGAGGGACTGAGGGACTGAGTGGGGGAGATGAGAGCTGCTCAAAAAAATGGGCGGCAAAGGGTGAACCTTTGCCGCCGCCCTGTCCCTGGGTTGTCTTGAAATCGCTGCAATTCTGCTTAAGTTCAGAACCGGTTTACGGCCACTCGTCACTGACAACTGATCACTGAAAACTGACCACTCGCTCTTACTGCAAGAGCTTGGTCACTTCCTGCTGCACAGAGTTGGCTTGGGCTAATGCGGCGATGCCCGTCTGGCTCAGGATTTCGTATTTCGACATGTTTGCCGTTGCCGATGCGTAATCCGTTGCCTGGATCGCGTTCTGTGCTGATACCACGTTCTCCTGCTGCGTGCTCATGACCTGGCTGACTGAGTTGAGCGTGTTGATCTGCGCACCGATATAGCCGTCCTGCGCTGCTACGTCGCTCACCGCAAGATTCAGATCGTTCAGTGCGGTCTGGGCATCGGCCTGGTTCAGCAGATCCGTAGTATTCAATGCCTGACCGGCGCCGTCGGAATAACTCACTGTCGCCACTCCGCTGTCGGACTTCGAGATGGCTGCGAAGGTAGCGGCCCCGGCCGCGAGCGCTGTCTGGCCGGATGTGGAGTCATACACCGTGTTGCTGCCGTTCGAGAGCCCCATGCCGTAGGCGCGGGTACCTGTATAGGCGAGGCTTCCCATCGCTGTGGTGTCGACGAGCGTTGTCGGAGTTACAGCATTGATGGTGCCTGCACCGCCAACCGTGTTCGACGTGAGGGTGATACTGCCAAAACCGTTGCTGCCCTCAGGCGTCCACGCGGCCGAGATACCAAGATCCGCTCCGGTGGTGGAGTTGGACTGGATATAGGAGATCAGGCCTGCGACCGTCGAAGCATCTCCACTCGCCGCCACATCCGACATGTTGATTGTTTCCAGTGGGCCACTGCCTATGCTGAACTTCAGCGAGCCGGAGAGTGTGTCGTCCTGGCTGGCGAAGGCGCCGTTCAGGTTTGTGCTCGATGTCTCGCCCAGTGTGGATGTCGAATAGGTGCCCTGCGTGGTGTCTACGAGTGAGTTTGTTGCGGAGGCAACGGTGATGGCCGCTCCCGTGTAGTGGCCCGCAGTGGCATTCTGCGTCAGTGTCAGACCACCGGTGCTGGCTTGCGCGTTGAGTCCCAGCGTAGCGCCCTGGGCCGTGATCAGATTGGCGAGGCCGGCCAGAGTATCTCCGTAGTCAGTGCCATTGCTGTCAGTGTTGTCGGTGTAGAAGGTGCCGGCGACTGCTGTATTCGATCCGCTGCCGGCTACAAACTTGTCGGTAATACTGCCGTTTCCGATGACCACGCTTCCGGTCATCGTGTCCCCGGTGTTCACCAGGCCTGAGGAAGGTGTGATGAGGGTGGAAGCGTTATTGCCCGCGACAATTGTGGACCCCGGCACCAACGCCGTGTGCGAGGTTGCGGTTGCGCTGGCCAGTGTATTGGTGGCGGACGTGATCGAAATCGAATTGTTCCCGGAGTAGTTATCGGTCAAATAAATACCGTCGGTGCCGCCGCCCGGAGCATTGGCTGTGAGACCCAATGTGGATGCTACCGAGTTGATGGCCGACACCAGGTTGGCGACGGAATTTCCCGCAACGGTGGTGACGTTATTGGAGGTTGTCGTCGTCGCGACCCCGGCCCCACCCATCACGAACGTTTCACTCCCGATGGCGCCGTTGGTCAGCTGGAAGCTTCCGGTAAGATCCGCTCCAGACAAGGAGCCTGAACCTAGCTGGATGATCGCCGTGCTCGGCGTGGCGATTGTGCCTGCGCTGCCGGTCACGTTACCGGCGTTGGCAGCATCCACGGCCACGGCATTTGTTGTGCCTACCCCGCTGTTGTAGGTAATGTCTTCCATTGTGTTTGCCGGGGAAGCCGCGATGCTGACGGCGTTGCCGGTGGGAGCGTCCGACTTGACCAGAACGGCGTGGTCGGCGGCATTCCACGAGGCTGTAAGTCCCAGTCCGCTGGTGTCAATATCGCTGATGAGCGTGTCGTACGTGTTGGCGCCCGATAAGGTGAAGGCAGCGCTGTTGCCGCCGAAGTCGAGCGTGAAGCTTCCATGCACCGTGTCGGTTTCGGCGCTCAATGCGCCGGCATCGAGTGCGGTGACCGAGTCGGTGCCCGAGGAGAGCGATCCACCCATCGTGGGGGAATAGAGGCCCACCACATTTGTGGCACTGGTGAGGTTATTCGTGATTCCGATGTCTTCGCCGGTTGTCGCGACGGGAGTGAAGGTTCCTGTGCCATTCGCGCCGCTGAAGGTTCCCGTGGTCAACGTAATGCCGGCGCCGGCGCCCGATCCGGGTGTGAGCGAGGCCTGCACGTCCAGTGAGCTGCCTTGCGCATTGATGGTTGCAACCAGACCGGCAAGTGTGGATGCGTTGTTCACGCCGCCATTCGCGGTGTTATCGGTGTAATACGTTCCGGCTGGTGCGGTCGCGTCGTTGCCCGCTCCGACAATGAACGTCATGGATTCGGGACTGCCCGGAATGGAATTGGTAATGACAAGGCTCGAGCCAGCTGAAAGCGCATCGGCGCCCAGGTTGCCCACTCCATCGCTTATGACGACGCTGGATGGAACGCCTGCCTGGGAAGCGATGCCTGCGACGTTGGAATTGCCGGCGCCATTGATTGCCACAGTGCTCAGACCTGTGGTGCCTGCGGAAAAGACAGGCGCCGTGGTCGCACCACCAGTTGTTGTGACGGTCAATGCGTCCTGGGTTGAGGCGGAGTTAGCCAGCGAGAGACTGAGGCTTCCGTCGCCGTTGGTAATCACCGAAGCATCGATTGGGTCGCCGTTGAATCCCGTAACCCCGGTACCGGTTCCTGTGTTGATGGCATTCGCCAGTTCCTGAAGCGTGTTGATGCTGGAGTTGATAGTGACCGTGCCCACCGTAGTTCCACCCTGGGCCACTGTGACGACTTGCCCCTGAGTGAGCAGTTCGCTCGACGGTATGCCATTGGGATTGAGCGTACCGCTCGTGCTCGAGGAGCTTGGGTCAACACCGGCCGATACCAGTCCTCCCGTGATCTGAATGCCTGTCTCGGCGCCTCCGCCAGTGACGCCAGCCTGCGCCTCGGTGGCGAAACTTGCGGTCAATCCCAGACCAGAGTTGTTGATCGCGCTGATCATTCCGGCGACTGTGTTGGCATAACCGCTGGCACCACCCGCCGAAATCGCCGTGGTTGCCGTGGTCGACGTCCCATCGCCGCCCTTTACCAGGTAGGTGACGTCGATTGTCGTTGTGCCCCCTGAATTCATGGTGTCAGTCGCCTGGGCATTGGCCGTTGCGGTGGACAAGTTCAGAAAGACGTTATTGGTCCCGTCGGAATACGACATGGATCCGCCTGTGTCGCCGACGCTCGACTCAGATAATGTTCTGATATTCAGATCGTCGACCGAACTTCCCGCGGCTGACGAATCTCCGGTGTAAATGGCGACCGTTGTGCCGGTGAACACTTGCTGCTGGTTGTAGGTGGTTGTCTGCCCGATGTTGTTTACCTCGGCCAGCACCGACTGGTATTCCTGATTCGCCGCGCTTTCCTGCGTTGTATTCAGAGTGCCGTTCGAGGCCTCCGTCGCAAGCGTGATTGCGCGGTCCAGGAGACTCGTAACCTGGGAGAGCGCTCCGTCTGCAACGTCGAGCAGGCCCACGCCTTCAGTCGCGTTGGTCTCGGACTGCATGAGCGCGGTCTGATTGGCTTCAAGGCCGTTGACGAGCGACAGGCCTGCTGCATCGTCGGCTCCGGAGTTGATTTTCGACCCCGACGACAACTGCTGCAACACCGTCTGCAAGCTCGCGTTCGTGTTGTTCAGATTGTTCTCTGCGTAAATCGCCGAAAGATTGTTCAAAACTCCGAGGGCCATGGAAGGTCACTCCTTTACCGGATGCCCATCTGCCATTGCCAGCGGCGTTTTTGATTCCGTCCGCTCGGCCCTCCGCATATTTTGGAGAGGCGTTTCTGCATCCACCCCGTTCATCGGTGCGGCCCCGAATAACTTTAGTCATTTTTGTGGAGAGCGCTTATGTGCGTTGTTGTCTCGACCGTGGACAAGCTGTTCGGGAGCGCAACAGTGGTGTCGCAATGTTGTGCATTGGCTGTTTGATTTCGCGGCAGACCCTGTCGCAGATTCCGCCACGCCTGTGTTTGGATTCGGCACAGTTGCCGACCTCAATTATTGGGGATGGCATGTGTTGGCCGCAAAAAAATCGGCGGCAAGAGGGTCGCCCCTTGCCGCCACCGGTATTGCGTTCAACCGTATTTGCTCTCTGCTTGTAGAACCTCGTTTTTGACGATCCGGCTGCCGAATCGCCGTTATTCGAACGCGCCCGGAAGCGGGGGAGGAGGGGGCGCACCGGGGCCAGCCTCTTCGTCCAACTCGCTTTGCGGTCCGCCCGGCGGAGGCGGAGGAGCTGCCTGGCCATCGGCCGAAGGCATCTGGCCGCGGCCATGCCAGCCTGGGCGGCCCATCATGCCCGGTCCGCCGCGTGGGCGGTTGGCGCGATCTTCCTGCACCTGCTTCCATTGCTCCGGCGTGAGCTTGCTGCGGATGGCCAGCAGAAACCGCGCGTTGGCCTTTTCGAGCTCAGCCCGCGCCTGGGCAATTTTGTCGATCTGGGCGAGGATGTTGCCCTCGTTAGGCTGGTCCTCTTTCATCATGGGTTCCAGCTCGAGCTCGGCCTTTTGCAGCGTGCCGCGCATATCGATGAGCGACTCGCGATGCTGTTGCAGCGTGTCGTCCATGGCTTTACGCTGCGTATCCGTGAGCTTGAGCTTGGCTGCAACGGTGGGATTGTTCCACCAGTGGCCATGCTCACCCATTCCTGCCATCGCCCGCTCCATCGGTGGGCGGTGATCGCCGAAACCGGGCCCCGCTGCGCCTGGGTCTGGATTGCCCTGCGCCCATCCTGCCCCCGCCATCAAAACAGCGGCAACCGCCGCGCTCAACTTCAGTCCCAAAGTGCTTCTCATCCGTCTCTCCTCACCCTCATCGAACGAGGGTCCCCATGTTCTTCGATTGCTTTGCGCTGGCTATCCTGAATTGCTGCTTACTTCGTTTCGTCGTCGTTCATCATTTGAGCCAAAGGCTCCAACGCACTCGGCACTTCACGCGATACATCGGTGTCGACATCGGCAAGCAGGCCCTCATCGGTCTGCTTCGCAGCCTGCTGATCGTGAAGCTGCCGTTGCAGGTCTGCCGAGCGTTGCGCCGCCGCGGTCCGAGCCAACTCGAGGCGGTGATTGCGCTCAAAGATGCCGCCGCTGACAGTGCCCGCGACGAGAAAGCACCCCAGTGCCCAGCCCAGCGCCACGCGCCAACTCCTGTGCCGGACTTCAGCTGCCAGCGTCCGTGGCCGGTGATACGCGGCGTCACTCCAGGCATGAATGCTGTTCTTAAAATCCTGCAGAGCTGTTTCCAATTCTTTGTCCGATATTTCCATCGCTCGCTGCTCCTGCCCGTTTGCCGGGTCATTGAACTTGTCCATTACCGTTTGCCCCCAAGCTCCAATCGCACCCGCGCTACAGCTCGCGAAAGGTGGGCCTTCACCGTTCCCTCGCTCAATCCTGTAGCCGTTGCAATCTCGTTCAAGTCCTGCTCTTCAACGTAGCGCATCAAGAAAACGGTCCGTTGCCGCTCGCTCAAACTTTTCACGGCCGTCCACACCTGGCTCACCCGTTCGCGTGCGAGCAATTTCTGCTCCACCGAACTCTCACCGCTGGACAGCCATTCGCTGGCTTCGTCGACGTCAACACCATTGGTGCGCGTTGTCCGCCAGAACTGCATGCGCCGGTTGCGCCAGTGATCTTTCTGGAGATTGATTGCGATGCGCATCAACCACGTCATCGCGCTCGATTCACCCCGGAAACTCGCCCAGTTCCGATGCGCCTTGAGAAAACACTCCTGCGTCAGTGTTTCTGCCAGGTCTACGTCGCGCGTGGACGCCAGCAGGAAACGAAAGATTTGCGGCCGATGCTTCTGAACCACGCGCGCAAACTCCTGCGCGGCGGCGTCTTCTGCCGTGGTTATGGCCATTGCGTCCAGTGCAGTGCCGGCTGCCATCACCCTAGTAGACGCCCGCACAAAACCAGAGTTTACAGCGGAATCCGGAATTCTCGCGATTGGCCAGCTTAATTGGGTCCGCGATCGGCGCGCCGACGGGACGCTGGTCATAATTGACCGGCTTTTCCGAAGCGTCTGCGTCATACTGGTGATGGGCAGTCCAAACTGCCGAGCCACAAAGGACCCATGACTTCGAAGCAAAATCTTACCGTTTTAGGACTTGCACTGCTTTCTTCTCTAGCATTTGCGCAACAGGCAACACCCGCCGCTCCCCCGCAGGATAACTCGCAGACCACCACGACATCGACCACGACGACGGTTCAGGACACCCCGACTCCGCCGCCCATGACGAAGAGCGAGATGAAGGCGCAGAGGAAGCGCCAGAAACTCGAGGAGCAGTCAGCCAAGGCGCATGCCAAGGCGGAGAAAGCGAAAGCTGAAGCTCTGGCGCAGGATAACAAGTCAACCAATGCGGCCGAAAAGGCTAACTCGCCGCAGTAACCGGCCAGAAGCCAAGACCGGCTCATTCGCAAGCGCGCCCGCTTCCTACGCCCGCAGGAAGCGCATTTCCCATGCCGTCGTATCCTGTCCGCTTTGTTCTGCGATCGGGCGCAGTGTGACTGACCCAGGCTGATCGGGGTATTCGGCGGGCGCATAGGGAACTGTGATCGCCGCGATGGGAGCGCAGAACGGGCGGCTCGGTCGCTGTTCCGCCACCAGGCCGCGCTCCTTGCCCGCCTGCAGCCGGTTTTCTGCGGTCAGTTCGTTGAAGTATGCGGGATTGTCGGCGGCTGATGCGCCCAGCAACCACGGGCCGTACCAGTACGAAACGCGCCCACCCTCTTCCGGCTTCGTCCGCAGCTTCATGGCATAGCGCAGGGTCAGCGCGTCTCCCGCCTTCCACACCCGTTCAATTGTCGCGTATCCACCCGTCGCCACAGCCTCGCCGGTGGCACCGTTCAACTCCACACCCACAGCCTCCGCCCAGGCGGGAATCCTGACGCGCAAGGCAACCCGTGCTATCTTAGCCGCCGTCATCCGAATTCGCACCGTCCCGTCATTGCCCAGCGAAGATTTCGCCACTGCAGACAGATCCGCTGTTTCGATCCTTCCATTCACTGGCATTTCGTACCGCAGCGCCTTGTCCGCATCTCGAAATGCACTGGTCTCGATATCGGGGAATGCTCGCAACCCATGCAACGTGCAGCACCACCAGGCGCGCGCCGATCCGCTTCCGAACCCCGTGTCGGTGTAGACGCGATGCCCGAAGTCCCCGGTTGCAAATTGATTGAATGCCAGCTCGTTGAAGACCGCACGCTCTGCCGTTTCGAGGTATTTCGCGTTTTCGGTCGCTTTCCACAATTGAAGATTCAGCCGCACCCAGTCGGCTTCGGCGCAACCCTCGGTGCGATGGTTGTTGGGACTCCAACCCTCGGGCACGCCGCCCGTGATGAGCGCATCTTTCGACGCCGAAATGTCGTCCCATGCCGCTTCGCTTTGCTTCAGAAAGCGGACATCCCC
>Ga0182016_10007664_pt1 | contig 11053 bp, 13 predicted proteins | sample 712S2MmetaG_FD_120491 | JGI IMG/M metagenome (GOLD analysis project Ga0182016, IMG submission 120491) | Permafrost microbial communities from Stordalen Mire, Sweden - 712S2M metaG | ecosystem: Environmental > Terrestrial > Soil > Wetlands > Permafrost | place: Sweden: Stordalen | collected...
ACCCGCCCATCAAGCAGTTTGGCAATATGATCACCATCGGCGCCGATCATGGCGAATCCAGACTCTTTCACAACGTCTCTATCGACTATGAGATCACTACGCCGAGCGGCACCACTCTGAAGACCGAGACCGGAAGCGGCGACCTGGAGATCGGCGGCATTGAAGGCATGGTGATTGCAGAGACCGGCTCGGGCGAGATGAAGGTCGACAATATCGGTGCGGATGCGCGGCTGGAAACCGGCTCGGGATCGATCCACGCCATCAACGTGCATGGCGCGGCGACGCTTCAGACGGGATCAGGGAACCTCGATCTTGATCTCAACGGTGCCGGCGACGTGAAGGCACAGACGGGCAGCGGCTCCATCCGCATCAAAGGTGTCACTGGCGGCCTTCATGCCGAGGCTGGTTCAGGCAACATCAATGTCGCAGGCACACCATCCGGCGAGTGGCGCCTGGAGAGCGGCTCCGGCAGTGTTGCCGCTCATGTGGGCAGCGCAGCGAAATTCAGCTTGAACGCAGAGACCGGCAGCGGTTCCGTCCACGTCGATCAGCCGTTACTGTCGCAAGGAGCTCTCGACAGACAGCACATCGTCGGTAGGGTTAACGGCGGCGGGCCCACCATCCGCGTCACCACCGGCTCCGGCAACATCGAAATCCGTTGAGGTCGCTGAATGCGCGAGTCAGTGTCATTTGCTGGAGAAGGACGCAAAGCGCCCTAGCTGGTTCCGTCCTCGCCGTGGCTTGGTTTTCGTTGTCCCAACAATTCCATTGAGCGCCGGATAAGCGCGTAGGGGTCCATCGAACAGACCGCATCCTCGCCTGCATCCGAGGCGGACTGCTCCAGTGCTTTCGTCGGGGTCACCAACAGGACGTGGGTCTCCGGCCAATGGGTATGGACTTTCTCTGCAAGATCAGACCTGCGCTCTTCGGACAGCGAATGGCATAGGACGACCAGCTCGCAATGCTGGCACTGCTGGAAGGAGATGGCCTTTGATCCACTGCAGCACGCGGTCTTGGCGCCTATGGTACGCAGTAATGCGGCTCGAATCTGCAGAAGATTCTCGTCTTCGCCAACCAACAGAACTGTAGGCATGGCTCAATTCTCCGGGGTATTGACCTGCATGCAACCAGAACTTAGCACGAGATAAATGCGAACGCAGGTAATTCAAATACGAAAACCGCGCTCAGGCTGCGGAGAAAATCGTAGAGATATTAAATTAGGGCGTGTTCACACTAACGCAGTGCTTCGATGATGAGGGCAAAGTTGAGGAATCCGAGGAAGAGGACATCGAGTTTCTCGAAACGGGAGAAGATTCTGCGGAAGCCTTTGAGCCGTCGGAAGAGTCGTTCGATCTCGTTGCGCTTTTTGTAGAGTGCGCGGTCGTACTCCCACGGTTCAATGCGGTTGGACTTGGGTGGAACCACCGGGATCATGCCCAGACTGAGCACCAATTGTCTGGTTTCGTCCCCTTCGTAGGCACGATCCATCAACATCGGCAGGCCTTCCGGCATAGGCCCAAGTTCGGTCAGCAGGGCGCGACCTTCGGGAGCATCGTGGGCATTGCCGGGCGACAACGCGAAGGTTATGGCCGTCCGAGCATTCGCGGCAACCAGATGAACCTTGGTGTTCCATCCGCCACGCGACTTGCCGATGGCCTGAGGTCCGTTTTTTTTAGAGCGCCCGTTCCGTCCGGATGCACCTTGATCGAAGTCGAATCGAGTGCGAACGCCTCGATCTTGATGTGCACGATCTGCTCCGCCTGCAACTTCTCGAACACGCGATCGAGAACGCCCTTCTTCGACCAGCGATTCATGCGCGTGTAGATCGTGTGCCAGCGTCCGAAACGCTTCGGCAGACCGCGCCATTTGCAGCCTTGTTCGGCAACATACAGAACTGCGTTCAGTATCTGTAGGTTGCTCAGACGCACGTTGCCACGCTGTACCGGCAACGCATCCTTGATCCGCTCATACTGCGCTTCCGTGATCTCCATACACACACATTAACACAGATTGACCGTAGTGTGAACACGCCCTAATTTGAGAGACAGGAGAACACTAACACTGAATTACACTTCGCAAGCAAATATACTCAATTTATTTTCGCTGACTAAAGGTAACTGAAACCGTTTACTAAGTAGTAACTAACTTATTTTTTTTTACTAGGACCACAAAGTACGAACATTGGAACATTTAGAAACAAAAGAAATACAGCAAATACAAGGGCATACGCACGAAAATAGCACCGCAAGATGGATGAAAATGTTGCGACAAAATAATTATGATAAGTTTAGTTAGTAATTTGTGACTAATGTCACGGATAGATCAATGTGACTAGCAACACAGATAAAACGAGGAAATATCCACAGTATTTCCACCAGAATCAATTTCGTGAGGCACTCTTACGAGCAGGGAATAGCCAGGCATTCAGCCGAAAGCTACAATCTATTTCTATCGTGCCTGTCGTCGATGTCGCCGCCACTGCCAAGCGACGACCCCAATCGCAACCAGACCGATCATCTCCCACAGGGTGATACCCAACCATGCGTTCACAAGGATGCATGGGGCGACGATTAGCACGATAGTAGCGCCGAGGATGGCTCCGATGCGCCTGAGGGCATCGGCACGATTCATAATGCCGAGCATCAGCCCGAACACCGTCAGAAGGAGCAAGATGGTTCCGAGCGATCCCGCGAGAGCCACCCACTCCTGCATAATGTTCGATTCGTTCATGGTGACACACTTTATATTTCCGGAATATGCGCTAGCGCTTTCCGCCAAAGCCACGCGCCGTGTCGACGAGAATCTCAGGGCGAATATGACTTTGTTTTTAATCCGCTATTTTATAGAGGCCGTGACTTGCAATGTTGACGGGGTCCCCCGCGAAGGCACCCCTGTCTGTACGGTAATGAGAGTGAGAGACCGATCTGAGTCTCGTGGATACTACTTGCTGGAGACTGGCGCTTTGACGACTACCAGGCGTCCGTCTTCTATCTCCGATGCAGTCGTCCACAGTTGGACCATCATAAAGGGCCGCTGGGTTCGCACGCAGTCGAGAAGTGCTTCTTTCTCTGACACCTCCTTACTTATTACTGGCAATCCATCCTTGATCTCGCCGACGTAAAACTTGCAAAACGTCGTATCCTGCCCCGCCGAGCCCTTGCGGGGCTTCCTGACCTTCTCTACGCTGGCACTACTCTTGGTTGCAGCGGTGCCCTTCTCCGCACTAACATTCGTGTTCAAGGCTTCTCCTCTCCGTCGACAATCCCTGTCGACATAACCTGTTTTGTTTCCGAATGGATCTGCGTTTCGGCGACCTGTCCAATAAGCAGTCCAGCAGGGTTGAGTGGGCTCCGGTCAAAGTCGGCCAGGCGCACATCGTAAGATTCGACGATTTCGTCTACCATCTCATTTTCCGAGCCAGTCATCCGGTTTACGGTCCGTACACCTGTGACGGTATACAGCATTGGATCTGTCGGCGAGTTAGTGACCTCCGATAGCTTGAAGACGCTCCGGACATGCTCGGCCTCATACTTGCCGACCGTGTCCGATTTCTGAAATTCTGCGAGCGTAAGCGAACGGAGGTTGCCCGTCATCATATTCAGGGCGTAGCTCCAGTTCCCCGCAATGCTGTGAGCGTCGTAGTTCAGATATCGGTCAAGGAATGTCCGGACGTAGTTCTCTTTCTCAAAAGAGGTCGGTGCCTGATCTCCCGCTATTGCGGCCAGCGCGGCCGGCGACATCGTTGTTTTGATGGACCCATCCGACCCAATCACACTCGCCTCTCCGGTTGGCAAGACCCGGATTACCGTGGGCGGCTGGATTCGCATGAAGATCATGATTGCCACCGCCACCAGAGCGACCATGCCAGCAATGACAGCAGCCCAGATGCTGATGTTGGCATAAGCGCGCAGCGCGCCGTCTGCCTCGTAATATTTCGGTTGCTTACCTAACGAGGGAGAACGTGCGGCGGTACTCAGTGGTGCACTGTCGGTAGCCATTTGAAACCTCTTTCACTGGATTGATTGCTTTGTTAGTTGCCCTGCCTGAGTCTGGGGAACTAGGCAGAAGTTGAGGCCCTTCCCGGTGGGCGTGAGGCGGGCGTTCTTGAGGGCGGTAGGGATGTTGAGCTACCTTCTCCGGACTGGGGCACGGAAACTGTCCCGCCGCCTCCAATAACACTGCCGCCTGCGCCACCGCCGCCTCCGCTGGCCCCGCCACCTGCTCCCACGGTGCCCATTGCCGCCCCACTTGCTCCGCCAGTCGCAATCGCGGCCCCGGCTTTGGCTGTGGCTACTATTCCGGCAGCTACGCCAGCAAAACTACCTCCAATCACGTAGTGAGCGATAAACGGAATGATGATGATGCATATTCCGTACAGGAGGCTTGTCAGGACAAGCGTTATTGAGTTATTTGTGGCGGGGTCTCCTATCCCAGCAGGTAAACCATTCGATTGCCCCAAAACAGCGCTGACGTTCCCCATGCCGATCGCAACCATCAGCGTGCAGAACATCGCATATAGAGCCGGCCACATCGCCCACTCGGCCAAGCTCCGGCAATATTTTTTGGTGATATCCGAGACGTGCCCGCTCGGACCGAGAGCGATGAGCAGCGGCCCCATGCAATACAACACCCCGCCCCAGAAGACAAAGCACAAGGTAAGCAACTTCATACACAAGAGGAACAGGATAGTGCTGAGCATAATAATCAGCACCATGATCGCGCCCATTGCTGCTGCTGCTACCCCGTTCTCCAAGAGCGTCGCCAGACTCGTCCCCGTAATCGTCACATTCATGTCAGCGACCCACTTCGTTAGCAGGTCACCGTTTGCCCCAAGGAAAGCTGTCGCAAATGTCGTCCCAACGTTAACGACATCCGTCATAAAGGAGTTCCAATTGCCGATAATAGCGGCGGCAACGCCGAACTTCAGAAAGCTCACTCCGAGTTGCCGGACTGACCCTCCCGAAAGAAACGACTCATAGACTCCCAAAAGCAACGTGATGGCCAGAATGGAGTAGCTTATGGTCTGGAGTACGCCAATCAAACCAGAGAGGCCCCCCTGAGCTTGCGTCCATGTTGACGTAAAGAAGAAGTTCATCACGTTTCCCATATATCAATGCCCCGCCACTGGCAAAGCAAACATGCCGGCGGCAGCATTGCCGGTGAGGGTTGAGTGCAGCTTCATGGTCGCGCCCGTATAGCCCAATTCAGCACTCTGCGCCCTCAACAACTGAGCTGTACCGGATTGAGTGTAAGCGTGCGCCTGAAGTATCCAAGCCTCAGCCTGAGCGGAAATGATCGGAACGTTTCCAGGAGCCGCCGTTTCGAGTTGGTTCATCATCTGCTGTGAGACTGCCATCTCGCTGTCAGCCAGAGCGTCCAGGGCAATTGCTTTCTTGATGGACGCCATCGCCACTGCGTCGCCCATGTCTACCGCTAGTATCACGCTACTGGGTGCAGTCTGAGAGGTAGGGAGGGTTCCATATGTCTGCTGATAAAGCATGGACACGTTGGCTCCCTGATTGGGATCCTTCGAGAGCATCGCCGCTTCGAGTTGCTGCGGGGAGGGCAGCTTTGCGCTGGCTGTGGACGTATTGATCATGCCCTGCATATTTTCAGCCTGGGGCAGATTCTGTGTGTCAAGGCTCTGTGCTGCTTGAATTTGTTGCTGAGGATAGATGGCTGTCTGGGTAAACGTCGACATGTCGGAGTTGACTTGCTGCATCACTTGAAGCGGCACCGCCATCGCGGCCTGCATCGTCGAATTAATCGTTGAGAGAAACGCCATAATGGCCGCGTCGTCCATCCCTAACTGACCCTTCGCAGATGAACCCGCCAGCAGCCCAACACCGAGACACCCGATCGCGACGATTCCCGCGCGCTTGACAGCGACGTTAGCCGCGAACTTCGTAAAGAACTTATTCACTTTGCACCACCGAATACTCCCTGAACCGCGTTGCCACTGTTTGTTGCGGCCTGCTTGAACTGGGCTCCGTTGTAGGCGAGGCGGGCAGCCTCAGAACGCAATTGGACCGCAAGCAATTTGTGCTCGACAGCCATACTGCTAATTTCACTCGCGAGAGCCTGCGCCTCCAACTGAGGGGCGCTACCTGGCGACGTAGTCAGAGCCTGCGATTCAATTGAGTTAGCGGTCTTTACCGTCGATGCCGCAGCCGCATCCGCCATTACAGACATTTGCATGGCGGCCTGCGCGCTGGCGTCACCGACGTCAATCGTTTGGACATAGGTCTGAGTCGCCTGTGAAGGGTTTGGAAGGGGCCCGTATGCGTTAGTAAAGAGGCTCCCCATCTGCGCTGAAGGGTTTGTGTTGGTGAATCCGCTCAACATCTGGCGCTCAAGCGCTTGCCCTGACGTCGTTTGCGCACTCGCAAGATTTAGCCCAAATACGCTATTCATCCACCCGCGATAGGCATTAACGACGCTAGTCGCGTTCGATTGGATGTTATTGAAATCTTGAATGGGGTACAAAACCTGCTTCTGAAGGTTCTGGATCTCTGCGGTGTCAGCGTTAAATTGAGAGATCGATGATCCCATGCCAGTCACCGTAGAAGTGAGCGCAGAGAAGACGTCGAATTGAGCGTTCGCCTGGGACTTGGGTGCGAATACAACAAGTGCTGCGATAGGAAGGCAGCCCAGCGCTACCCTCTTGGTTATTACAGAAATGCGTGCCACAGTTAGCCTCCTCTTATGCTGTCAGAAATTCTTCCATTTCCGATGTTGAGGGGTCAGTCACATTCAGCTCTGCTCCCATTTGTCCCCAGAAATCCGGCTCATTCTCCTCGGGTAATGTTTCGAGCCCCGCGGTGCCGTGGGGATACTTGGCGGCGAGTAGTGCGTAGCTTGCCTGCAGTCCTTCGTCGGCATGCTTTCGCAACCAGTATTTCCGGAGATCCTTATCTCGTGAGTATGTAGTCATGAGCCACAACTCGAGCGGCGTTGTAATCACTTCAAACGAGAACGTAGTCTCAGCTTTCTCGCCGATGACACCCAAAAATTCACTCTTCTTGCCCTTCTCGGTCATTGGCAGATTTTTGATGTAGTTGATCGTGGTTTCATTGAGGTGGACAAAGTCGCGGAGGACATTAAGGTTGCCCTTTTGTCTGCCAATCATCTTCATGGCCGTGGTTGTGAGAATCGCCTCGCCAAACTCATTCGGCTTATCTATCGTCCCCGTGAAATCTGCGATCGCTTGCGAGATGCCCCACACACACGCATTGCGCTTGCGGGCGGTCCTGAAGAGCTGGACCACGACATCTGCTAGGCTCTTGGTTTGCAACAGCGACCAGCACTCGTCGAGAACCGTGATTGATCGCTGCTTCCCGTTGCCCTGCGCACGTTTGGTCGTCGCGTAGGCGATCAACAGACTCATCGCCACTTCCAATTTTGCGTCGTCCTTCAACTGTTCGATATTGAAGTAGAGCCACGGACTATCCATATCGACAGTCGTCGGCCGGTCGAACAACTTGGCATACATGCCGTCGTCAACCCATGGCCGTAGCTTCGTTGAGGCCAACTTAGCCTCTGAATTGACCCGTTCGCTCTTATCTTCGTCAATGAAGTACCGGAGTTCGTCCCGAACATCACTCAATGTCGGAATTGGCATGACCCGCATCGCAGCTCGTCGGTAAGCGGATTTGATGGATAGAAGAATGGCACTGTCGAGAAGGTCCGAATCGCTGTTGGGGTTTTCGCCGATCATAAAGCGGATCAGCGTCTTCAAGAAGCTGATATGGTCATTTGATGGCTCGGTTTGCCCCGGCTCGAGGTCGAACGGGTTGATTGTGCACTCACTGTCGAGTGACATTGTGAGCATCCGCCCACCCATGTACTCGATCGCGCTAGCATACGAATCTCCGCGCTCAAGAATCGAGATTTTTGCACCTTGGCGCGCGTAGGTCAGCAGCATTTTCCCCACGAGAACACCTTTGCCGGTACCCGAGGTCGCAGCGAGGATCATGTTCGCGTTCTCAATACTTGGAGAAAAGTGGGACAGTGGGATGAGCTGCCTATAGGGCGTCTTGAAGAGCATCGCCGGGTCATCAATAGTGCCTGCCCACGGAACTTCGACCGGAACCAAGTCTGCTGCGTGCTCCGTAAGGAGGTCTAGGTCGCGCTTGTTCTCCTCAGCCATTCCCGGCAGCGAATCGATGAAAATATCCCGCAGCGCAAGGTTTTCTGAGAACCCGCGGGCGCCGTTCATGCGTCCGACGACATGCAGCACTTTCTGCGTCCGTGCGGCCATCTCCTGTAGCGCGGCTTCGTGCTGCGCATCCGTGAACGCCGGCTGGGACGTTCTGAGAACTACGGATATGCTCATCTTCGCTGTCTTCACAGAACTCGCAATGATCTGCTCCTGAACGGCAAGGATCTCTCGCGCGGCTACCGACGCGCTGATATCAGCCCTCTGCCCTCCCTTCCCGTCATTTAGCGCCGCTTGCATTTTCTTGTAACGCTTCTTGTACATTTCCAATACCTTGCGCTGGTCCGGAATCGTGACATGCGAGTTGATAACCAAGGGGAAGCCGAGGGTCAACAGTTCTCGCATTACCCCTGGGAAGGTCGAATCTGGAGGCAACTTAAATGTCACACTCGACCAAAGCAGGCCATTAATGTTGATGTGGGTTTCATCCTGGCCAAGGATTGACACTGACGCCAATTGCTCACGCGCAGAGATGTAACGTTCCGCTAAGGGAAACGTTTTCAGTGGGCATGTATCAGGCTCGGTTGGGAAGAGCGCGCGCTTGATCTCAAGGAATAGGTCTTCGTGAGACATACGCCTGGGCCGCATTTCTGCGTTGGTAAGGGAGGTTTCCATCCCCATGATTAGTGACTCGAATTGGTTGAGGTTCTCGAAGTGCTTCGCCCTGGTCGCGGCAATGTTCTTGGAAACAGATACGGAAGAAAATAAGGATTCAATGAAGCCAATTATGCCTCCGCCCGAGGCCTTTGCTTTGTCGTCCTTCTTGAGAGGCCCGCCCGACTCCGCCATCACCCTCGCATGAGTCTCTGGGTTCCAGATGAAATATACGGCCGCGACGCGAGTTAGGTACTCTCCAGAGCGATCGGCAGCGCGCCATGCGTCCACTCTCTGCTGGTCCATAGCTATGACGTGTTCGTGCGTTGTTGTCCGAGCAGCTTCATATTGCGCCAGCAGCGAGCCTACGTTTTCGATAATCTCGTAGCGGAACTGCACGCGCATACTCTCTTCGGGGATCGTAAGGAAAAGCGACTCGAGTGTCCTTTTTGTCTGGTTACGCCCGTCATCATCCATAAAGTAGGAGAGGGCGCCGCCTAGATGGAAGCCCGCGACATATGCGCCGTCAGCGCGGATCATCACATCGTCGAGGAAGTCGCGGACGGGAAGCAAGTCGCACACAGCAGGCCGAGTGATCTCCTTGAGCTTCTGTTTGGTAGTCTTAGCCAATTTCGTCTCTTTCGGAATCTTCGATGTACGGGCCGAGTAGCGCCGTGTCTGGCTCAAGACCTGAGTAGGCCCGTGGCTTTGTGTACCAGTTAAAGAGGGCGCCGGTGTATCCACGCGGCTTACCGTACTTCAGCAGCATTAAACCGGGAACACTGGAACAGACCACTATCAGTAAAAGGGCCCAGTTCATCGGCAAGAAAAACAGGTAGCGATCCGAGAAAAAGAACTGCCCAATCAACATCGCCGCCACGCCAAGGACGGTTATGACGAGCAAATCCTCGAACTCAAGGCCGAAGAGCATGATCTGGGCATTGAGATTGCGAGAAACAGGGCTCACACGTAAAGGCATGAGTGGACACCCCCGGAGATGTGGATATAAAACTTGAGGAACGTGACGGCCTTCGCGGTTAGGACAAAATGCTCAAGCAGGCGCAGAATGCCAGAAACACATAGGCACGCGAAAGCGACGATGAAGTAGTGGGCCCTATCTTGCACGCTGTTGAAATGCTTCATCTGGCCCTGTAAGACGCCCCTTGCCACGTTGTAAGCTGCTGAGAGCGGTAGAATTACATTGCCTACCCAGTTGAGCGCGTTCATTAGTGCGCCAGAGTAGGCGTCTGCCCCCGCTGCCGCTGCCGGCGCGCCCTTCATTACCCACGCGCTGACAAGGAGAGCACATGCGGGACCCATTAGACATAGAATGGCGGCCACCATACTGCGTTCACCGTTGCGCCCTTCCCGGTAGTTGTAGATCGCCATCACAACACAGAAGCCGGCCAGGGTCGGGAGGATAAGGTATCCCAGCCATTCTGTGAGGCCCTCTAGTCCAGTCAAGAAGCTTCCGCTACCCATGCGAGACCTCACTGTCACAGGTGCTCAATAGGATTCGTGTCGCCACCTTACTGACAGAGCACCACACCTGCTCGATCAAGCGTCCGGCCACGTAGAACATCGAGGCATACTTAAATCCAGTCAGTCCAAGGAGCGCAAAGACTGGCAGGCGATGAAACGCAAATCGTGCCGCCCAAAACGCGACGACCAACACGGTAAAGGCGCAGGACCACGATAAAACGCGAACATATATTGGAGAACTTGGTGTTTTGAAATTCATAATATTGTCACTCCCGCCCACTTCTGGATAAGTGCCCACAGCGCGGGGACCATCAGGAGTCCGCCGCCGACAATGACATAGATGGACCAGTTTTGCTTGCGGACGAACTGCACGATTGCTCCGTAGATTGACATCGCCCCAAGAACAGGAGCGACAGAGGTCATCGCCCAATTCAACATACTCTTGAGCATGTTCGAGGTTGCATACTCAGATCCGTCATTCCACCCTTGCGCCTGAGTAAAGAAACCGCCGACTCCAAGGAGGAATAGGGCAGAAATGATGGACGGGAACGGACTGTGCCCTTCCCCTGTATCCAAAAGGGATTTGAGAACCAACGCCCCTGCAATCACCGGCACAATGCGATCGCGAAGGACGTTGTATACAAAATCCTGGACAGCCGAGGCTATGGTCGCCGTATAGGGCGCCGTGGCTCCGCTGGCTCCAAACGCGCCGCCGAACCCCTCAGCACTCAACCATGCAAATATCCCGGTCAAGGTCAA
>Ga0182016_10007666_pt1 | contig 11050 bp, 9 predicted proteins | sample 712S2MmetaG_FD_120491 | JGI IMG/M metagenome (GOLD analysis project Ga0182016, IMG submission 120491) | Permafrost microbial communities from Stordalen Mire, Sweden - 712S2M metaG | ecosystem: Environmental > Terrestrial > Soil > Wetlands > Permafrost | place: Sweden: Stordalen | collected...
AAAAGAAGAACACAAACAAGCACAGCGCTACGAAAATCGAATCCGAAAACAAGCCAAAACACTCGGCTTCAAACTAATCCCAATCGCAGCATGAGTCGTTTGTTCATGGGGAGACGAATGAAACTCAAAATCATACAGTTGCTCGCTATCGCAGCGCTCACATTTACGCCGGCGTGCTGGGCGCAATCGCCGCTTGTCGGGGATTGGCTGGGAACACTGAATGCCGGCGGCGTTCAATATCGCATCGCCTGGCATGTCACCGCAGCCAAAGACGGAAGCCTCTCGGCCACAATCGACAACCTCGACATGGGAATCCTGGCCATTCCGATCAAGTCGATGACGGTGAAAGATGCCACCATTTCCCAGGTGATGGATGCCGAAGTCCAGATCAGCGGGGAAGCTCATGCCGTGCGCGGTACATTTGTGGGCACCCTATCCAAGGATGGGTCCGAGGTCAAGGGAACGTGGACCCAGAGCGAACCGGAGCAGCCACCGGCCGAGCTCGTTATGAAACACACTACGGCTCAGGCGGAAACCAAACCAGCGGAGCCTCCGCAAATTGTGGGCGACTGGCTGGGAATCCTGACCATGCAAGGCAGCGATATGCACGTGCTGTTGCACATTATCGCGGCCAAAGACGGAACTCTCGCGGCCACCGCCGATGTGCCGGACCAGGGCATCGTGGGCGTCCCAGGTAGCGCTATTTCATTCAAGGATTCCAAGCTCAGCATCAACTTCGACTCCTACAACGGAGTCTATGCCGGCACATTGAGCCCTGACGCGGCCGCGATCAAGGGCACATTTACAACAGATCAGCCGACCGAGCTGAATTTCATTCGGGCTGCCGCATCCAGCGCACCTACAGCTGCCGCGCCAACCCCGACGGCTCCTAAGAACTAAAGGACAAAGGCCCTGCTCTTGGGAACAGGGCCTTTCAGTTTTGCAATTTAGACCGGTTCCAACATTGCGGCACCAGAACTCCGATGAATGAAACGGCTCCGTGCCCCGTCGGGGTACCCTCTGGGTCGGCCCTTTTTCTGGCGCAAGGGCGGGAAACCACAACCCCTCAACACAATCCTTTGTTTCGTTTAACTTACATTCTTGATTTTCTTAGGGCCGGAAACCACGATCGCTGCGCACAGTTTCAGTGGAACCGTTCAAATTTCGTGACAAGCCGTCAGTGCTTCTCCGCCGCGGTGGCCAGCTTGGCTTCGGCTTCGGAGATGACGTGCAATGCTTCGGTGTAGGCCTCTTCGCTCTCGCCTGCCTCGTTCCACATCTTTTGGCCGCGCACAAGTTGTTCCTCGGCACGATTCACGTTGATCTCTTCGGGTTTCAGCGCATCTGAAGCCAGAATGGTCACACGGTCGGGCAACACCTCGACGAAACCCCAGCTCACGTTGTAGCGCGTCAAGCCATCGGACCCGGAATTTGGATCGGTACCGCCATGCACGGTTACGTCGCCTGCGCCCAGCTCGGCCAAAAGAGGCGCATGCCCAAACAACACTTCCATATATCCCGACTTCGAGGGCAGTTCGACCGCTGAGGCCGCAGCCTCGAACAACACGCGCTCCGGCGTCACCAGCCGAACCCTCAGTTGATTTGTCTCGTCAGACATAAAAACCTTTCGAGGGACTCAGGGACGAGGGACTAAAAACAAAACTCCAAACTCACCCAAGCCGCATTTTCAGTCCCTAGTCCCTGCGTCCCTAGTCCCTGCGTCCCTAGTCCCTAAGCCGACGCCTTCAGCTTCTCGGCTGTCTCCAGCACTTCCTCGATGGCGCCCTTCATGTAGAAGGCCTGCTCGGGGATATCGTCGTACTTGCCGGCGATGATCTCCTTGAAGCTGCGCACCGTGTCGGCCACCTTCACATAGCGGCCGGCCATGCCGGTAAACTGCTCGGCTACATGGAACGGCTGCGACAGGAACTTTTGCACTTTTCTTGCGCGAGCTACGGTGAGTTTGTCTTCTTCCGAAAGCTCGTCGATACCCAGAATCGCGATGATGTCCTGCAGGTCCTTATAGCGCTGCAGGATCTTTTTGACGCCCTGCGCCACGTCGTAATGGTCCTGGCCAACGATGCGCGCGGATAGAATGCGTGAGGTGGAGGCCAACGGGTCAACGGCGGGGTAAATGCCCAGTTCCGATAACGGACGGCTCAGCACGGTGGTCGCGTCCAGGTGAGCAAAGGTGGTCGCAGGCGCCGGATCGGTCAAGTCGTCGGCCGGCACGTAGACCGCCTGAACCGAGGTGACGGAACCCTTGGAGGTGGATGTGATGCGCTCTTGGAGTTCGCCCATTTCCGTGGCCAGGTTGGGCTGGTAGCCGACCGCTGAAGGCATGCGGCCAAGCAGCGTCGAAACTTCAGAGCCCGCCTGCGTGAAGCGGAAGATATTGTCGATGAAAAGCAGCGTGTCCGACCCTTCGACGTCGCGGAAATATTCCGCTACAGTAAGCCCGGTGAGGGCCACGCGCAGACGCGCTCCTGGCGGCTCGGTCATCTGGCCGTAAACCAGCGCACACTTTGAGTTGGCAAAATCGCCGGGCTTGATCACGCCCGACTCAGTCATTTCAAGCCATAGATCGTTGCCTTCGCGCGTGCGCTCGCCGACGCCGGCAAATACCGAGTAGCCGCCGTGATTCTTGGCGACGTTGTTGATCAGTTCCATGATGACGACGGTCTTGCCCACTCCCGCGCCGCCGAAAAGGCCAATCTTGCCGCCCTTCAAAAAGGGCTGGATAAGATCGATAACCTTGATGCCGGTCTCGAACATCTCTTCGTGCGTAGTCTGCTCGTCGAACAGCGGAGCAGGACGGTGGATGGGCATGCGGGTGTGCTCGCCAATGGGCCCCAGTTCGTCGACCGGCTCGCCGATCACGTTGATCACGCGACCGAGTGTTTCTTTACCCACGGGAACGCGGATGGGTCCGCCGAGGTCGATGACCTTCATGCCGCGCACCATCCCGTCGGTGGCTTCCATTGCTACCGTGCGGACACGCCCTTCGCCGAGGTGCTGCTGGACCTCAAGGATGACGCTGATAGGGGAGGGAACGGTGAAGCCCTCGCTGGTGACGCGCAGCGCCTGATAGATGGCCGGCATCGTCGCTTCTTCAAACTGCACGTCGACCGCCGGTCCTGAAACCTGAATTACCTTGCCGATGTTCTCTGCCATTTTTCTGCCTTCTTGTTACAAAGCTTTTAGCCGTTAGCTCTTAGCTTCTAGCTTTCTTTCCTGGTCACTTCTCGCAACGGGCAAAAGCTAAAGGCTGAAAACTAAAAGCTGCTCCTCACAGCGCCGCGGCGCCGGAAACAATTTCGATGATCTCCTTGGTAATGGCTGCCTGGCGCACACGATTCATATTCAATGTGAGCGAGTCAATCATGTCCGAGGCATTGTTGGATGCCGCATCCATGGCTGTCATGCGCGCCGCATGCTCCGCCGCGACCGATTCCGTCATTGCGTGATACAGCATTGAAAAAACATATTGCGGCAGCAGGCCGTTGAGAAGCTCCTCAGCCGGCTGCTCGTAGATGTAATCGACTTCCGCGGTGCCGAACTTCTTCGCTTCTTCGTCGGCCTCCTTGGTGTCGGCGGCCTCTAGCTCGATGCCCGCACTCCGCGCCGCCTCGCCCGCCCGCTCGCGCTCTTCCGCGGTAGGCTCCGTCGCGCCGGCAATCTCCGCAACGCCGATTTTGGTCAACGGCAGCAGCTTTTCAACCACCAGTCGCTGCTGAATCACCGATTTGAACTCGTTGTAAACAATGTATGCCGCATCAATCTCCTCATGCACGTAGCGGGAAACGATGCTCTTCGCAAGCTCATCGACACGGCTGGTTTCGAGCTTCAACAACATTCCCGGATGGTCCCCGGTCACTTCGATATTGCCCTTCCGCTGCTCACGCACCTGGCGCTTGTTTCCGTGCTCGTCCGTCTGCTCTTCGTAGACGGCTGCGGGATAGCGGCGGCGCATCAGGTCGCGGCCCTTGCGCCCAATGGCTTCAATATCGATCTCTCGTTCCCCATTGCCTTGGATAAACTGGTAAGCCGTCTTCAGAATGTTGGCGTTAAAGGCGCCGGCGAATCCCTTGTCGCCGCTCACGATGACCAGCAGCACACGCTTCTCCGGCCGAACGGCGAACAGCGGATGACGCAGGTTTCCAGTCTCCGGATCGTAGATGTCAACGCGGCGCATGAGCGACTCAAGCACGCTCGAAATCATGCGGGCATACGGCCGCGCCGAGACAGCCCGCTCCTGCGCCCGCCGCAGTTTCGCCGCCGAGACCATTTTCATGGCCTTGGTGATCTGGCGCGTGTTTTTTACGCTTCTGATGCGACGCCGTAAGTCGAGTACGTTAGCCATAAACCAGTTCTCAGTTCTCAGGGGTCAGTGGTCAGTGGTCAGTTCTAATCTGTAACTCTTCAGTTATCGCACTTACTGACAACTGATAACTGAACACTGACAACTGTTTTTACGCTCTCACCGCCGCCTCAAGCTCTGCCTTGAAGTTCGCAGCGTATTCCTTCATTGCCGTATGGAGCCTTGCGCGAATATCGTCGTCGATCTGCTTCTTCTTGGTCAGGTCGTCGATCAACGCGGTCTGCGCGGCGTCGAAGTACTTGTAGAGGCCGACTTCGAAAGCGCGAATGTCCGAGACCTGGAATTCGTCCAGATAACCTTGCGTGCCGGCGAAGAGAATAATCACCTGCTGCTGCCATGTGAGCGGATTGAACTGCGGCTGCTTGAGCAGTTCCGTAAGGCGCTGGCCGCGATTCAACTGCTTCTGCGTGAGCGGGTCGAGGTCGGAGCCGAACTGCGCAAAGGCCGCCAATTCGCGGTACTGCGCGAGATCCAGTTTCAGCGTCGATCCGACCTGCTTGACTGCTTTGATAGCTGCCGAGAAACCTACGCGCGAAACCGAGAGCCCCACGTTCACAGCCGGGCGAACACCGGAGTTGAACAAGTCGGTTTCGAGGAAGATCTGTCCGTCGGTGATGGAGATGACGTTGGTCGGAATGTATGCGGAAACGTCGCCGGCCTGCGTTTCAATCACGGGCAGAGCCGTCAGCGAGCCGCCTCCCCGCTTGTCACTCATCTTGGAAGAGCGCTCAAGCAGGCGCGAGTGGAGATAGAAAACGTCGCCGGGATACGCTTCGCGGCCTGGCGGGCGTCGCAGCAGCAGAGAGATCTCGCGGTAGGCCATCGCGTGCTTGGAGAGATCGTCGTACATCACCAGTGCGTGCCGGCCCGAGTCGCGGAAGTACTCGCCGATAGCAGTCGCGGCATAGGGAGCAATGAAGAGCATGGGCGCGGGCTCGGAGGCAGACGCGGCCACAATAATCGTGTGCCCCATGGCGCCGGCTTCGGTCAGCGTCTGCACAACCTGAGCGATCGATGAGCGCTTCTGGCCGATGGCGCAGTAGATGCAAATCAGGTTGTTCTTGGCGTTGTTGATGATGGTGTCAAGCAACACCGCGGTCTTGCCGGTTTGTCTATCTCCAATGATCAGCTCGCGCTGGCCACGGCCAATCGGAATCATCGCGTCGATAGCCTTGAGGCCCGTGGCCATGGGCTCGCGCACCGGTTGGCGGTCGATGATTCCAGGTGCAAGCCGCTCGATGGGCAGCGATTGAGTCGATTCGATGGGGCCCTTGTCGTCGATCGGCTGGCCGAGCGCGTTGACCACGCGGCCGATCATGCCTTCGCCGACAGGAACGCTGAGAATGGTGCCCGTGCGCTTGACCTCGTTGCCTTCACTCAGCTCGGTGTAGTCGCCCAGAATGACAGCGCCCACCTGGTCTTCTTCCAGGCTCAGCGCCAGTCCGGCGATGCCGTGCGGGAAGGCCAGCAACTCGCCGGCCATGACCTTGTCGAGGCCGTGCAGGCGCGCGATGCCATCGCCCAGGGATGTGATCGTTCCGACTTCGTCCACCTGGACTTTCGAGTCGTAATTCGCGATCTGCTCGCGAAGAAGTTGCGTAATCTCGTCTGCCTTGATCTGAGCCATTTCTGTCCTTTGAGTTGTCCGTTCTCAGTTATCGGTTTTCAGCAGGGTCGCTGCCACTTGCCGACTGCCAAAGAACCTGAGGACTGACAACTGACTACTGCTAACTGATCCCTGCCGGCTTCAGCCGGCTACCAATGCTTCCTTCAACCGGTCCAGGCGTCCGCGCACTGAACCGTCATAAACTGTGGAACCGATGCGGACCACTGTACCGCCTAGAATCGTTGCATCCAGCTTGAAAGTAGCTTCGATTTGCGCGCCGGCAAGCTTGGCCACTTCGGCCACCAGCGCTTTGCTCTCTTCTGCATCCAACTCTCGCGCCGTTACAATCTCCGCCTGTCGAATCCCCAACTGATCCTGTAAAAGCTTTCGATACGCCGCCGCCACTTCAACCACACTGCCGATGCGATCGTTCGAGATGAGCACGGCAAGCAGGTTGCGCAGTTCCTTGATGAGCTGGAGTTTCTTGTTCAGCGTGTCAAGAAATTCGACCTTTTTCACTGCCGGAACGGCGGGATTCACGAAGAACTCGCGCAGTTCGCCACTCCCATTCCATGTGGCAAGAAAATCCGTCAATTGCGCGTCGATGGCTGCCGAATCAAGCTTGGCGGCAGTAATGACCTCGAGAAAAGCCAGCGCGTAACGGGCAACAAAGGCGGCCATCTAGTTCTTCCCTCCCTTGAGGCCATTAGACCCATTGGCCCCGTTGCCGATCACGTCCCCCACAAATTCCGCGATCAGGGCCCGATCGGTCTCCGCCGTCAGAACCAGTTTCTTCGCGGCCTGCTCAACTGCAAGATCGGCGGCGAAATTGCGAAGACCGCGGCGCGCCTGCGCTGCTGCCTGGCCAATCTCCTGCTCGGCAGACTCGACAATACGCGTGCTTTCTTCGGCCAGCGATGCCTTGATCCTGGCCTCGTCCTGCAGGCTCTCCGCTTCCACTTCGCCGCGGAATTTCTGAATCTCTTCGTCCAGTTTCGAAAGCTTGGCTTCGACTGCGCTCAAGCGGGCATTCGCGTCTTCGGTCACCTTGCGGGCAGACTCTATATCGGTGCGCACCTTTTCGGCGCGATTGCGGAGGAACTTCGGCAGAAAACGAAACAGCGGAACGCCGATGCCGAGGAAGATGATAAGGAAGTTGACGATCTCAAATCCACGGGCAACCACGGTGACTGGCGCGCCCGTTGTCTTTGCCGTCCACTTGACCAGCGGGCCCTCGAGACGGAAAGCATTGTTCTGCTTTTCCTCGTCCGATTGGGCGGATTCCGGCTTGGCGTCCGCAGACTGCTCGGAAGTCGCTGCCGGCGCTGCTTGCTGGGCCGATAAGCGAAGCGGCATTGCGGCTACTGCAATACCCAGCGCACCCATCAAAGCAACCAGAATAATCCGACTGGAAAAACGCAATTGAAGCTTTGAATCTTTCAACGGGAACTCCCCGCAGCCGCGGGCAGAACCGCCCGGACCACCTGACTGGCCAATTCCCCGGCGGAGGCCTCTATGCTGTGCCTGGCCTGGGCAGCTTCGGCGTCGAGCTCGACCCTGGCATGCGCCACCTTTTCACCCGCGGCCTTGCGAGCGACGTCAAGCGTGGCGTCGCGCTCGGCGGTCCATTGCTTCACCCGTTGCTCCCGCACCTTGTATACCTCAGCCCGCGCCTGACGCAACTTTGCGGCATATTCGGCGGCGCGCTCTTCGGCTTTGGCAATGGCTTTCTGCGCATCCTCAATAGCACCGACAGTACGCGCGCGGCGTTCCTTCAGCGTGGCGCTCAACGGCCCCTGCACCAGGAACTGGTAGGCCAAAACCAGCACGATGAACAGCACCATCGTAGGTATCGCCCCGATAAAAAAGCCGCCGAGTTGTTGAATGATTTCTTGCATGGTGGTACCGGTTCGCTCTAGCGATGGTTCTGACTTGTCGCGGGTGGAACACCTTTTTGTATCAGGGGCGACACCCCAAGTCAATGTCGTTGGGATCGATTCAGCGGGGTCCTGTGACTGCTGTCACCATATTGGAATTTATTCCAAAAAAGAACTTGCATTCGCAGGGAACAAGCCTAAACTAAGAATACCACCTAGACCCGGTTCAGGGTCCAGCGGACTGTACGGTTTGAGGAAGTCCTTCCACTCCTCAGGCTTGCAGTCCGCTTCTTCATTTTAGCGAGTTTTACGTCTCCATACACCTCAGAAATTCACTTCTTCTCCGCTCCGGATTTTTCCATAGTGAGTAACCCATGGCCGCGCAGCCAAACCTCAAGCAGCGCCGGCCACTGGTCCAATGCCGCGTCACTCCCGCCAAATCCAACGCCATGCGGACCGTTAGCAAAGATGTGCATCTCGGATTGAACTCCTGCTTTGATCAGAGCTTCATAAAAACGCAAGCCCTGTTCGACTGGAACTCGCTGGTCGTTGGAGGTATGGAACTGGAAAGTCGGCGGCGTGTCCTTCGTGACGGATAAGTCCGGCGCATAGGCGGCGCGCAATTCAGCGCAACGATCAACCACTTTGAAGGCCGGGCAGTAGCTCAGGTTTGCCGGTTCGCTGTCCAGAGCGCCAATCCATGGGTATCCGAGCACCAGGAAGTTCGGCCGGCTGGAGACACGATCGATGGGGTCCTCGGCGTCGGGCTTGCCGACGACCGGCTGAGTTGCCGCGAGAGCCGCGAGATGTCCACCGGCTGAAAAACCAATGATGACAATGCGATTGGGGTCAATGTGGTAATCCGCCGCACGCGCGCGGACGGCTTGAATAGCGCGTCGCGCGTCGAGCAGCGGGACGGGCAGCAGGTAGCCGTGGGACGAAAGACGGTAGCTCAGGATGAAAGCGCGAAAGCCAAGCTGCGTGAACCAGTCGGCTACTTCGCGGCCCTCGTGAACGGATGCCAGATTGTTGTAGCCGCCGCCCGGCAGCACCACAACCGCCGAGCCGTTGCCGTTGCCATAGCGAGGATCGAAAATGGTGAGCGTGGGAATGTCTTCGCAGGCTTTGCCTTTAGCCTCCGGAGCATCGCCGGGCCAGAGCTTCACTGTCTGAATCCCTAGAAAGGCGTTGTTCGCGCCCGCCGCTGTGCACGAAGCGGTTTGCGACTAGGCCGTCGTAGATACGACCAATCCAAATGCCAACACAGCAAGAATGTGCTTCAATGCAAACCTCTTCCCGGCATTCGCGAGGATTATACGATTAGTGATCGGTGATTAGTGGTTAGGGATTAGAAGTCTGTCGCGCTTTTTGAACCTCTTAACCCTTCTGCCTGGGACCAGGTGAATCCCCAATTCGCTCTTGACCTCTGGTTGAGCAACAAACCTCGCGATTAATCACTAACCCCTAATCCCCAGTCCCTAACCCCTAATCACTAACCACTAATCACTAACCCCTGCTTTCACAGCCTCATCGCCGTATGCCCCGGACACGAAGTCTCCGCCTGCACGCTTATTTCCTCAGCTAACTCAAACCCGTAACGGGCAAAGTAAAAGGCCGCCCCGTGTAACCGCTCTTGAAGCACTCCGCCCGGATAGAGTGCCTGACTGATGGCTTCGGCATGGCGCCCGAGCGAGGCCTCTTTCTGCAATTGGAAGTTTGCCGCCAGGCGGCGCAGGCGGTTCATCTGGTAGCGCATCTTGCTGGCTGCTGTCTCGGCCGAACGACCAAGCCCTGCGTCAAGCTTGCCCATCCAGTCGAGCAGCGGGCCGAGCTCGGCGTCCAGAGCATTGCCTGCGGCAGCGATCTTCTGCTTCCCTTCGACAGGCATGGCGCGGGCGGCCAGCAGCTGCGCAAGCGACGCCGGGGTCTCAGCGAATACGCGCTCGATGCTCAAATCGTGCTTGCGCAATAGCTCGCCGATTGCCGGCTCAACCAGTGTGCCGCTGAAACGCGGCTGGACTGGCGTAACCCGGCCCAGGATGCGGTCGAAGAGGACTGCGGACTGGGCGAAGTAAGCCACCTCCGCCGGTCCTCCGATGATCAGCGACGTGCCTAGCAGGAAATCCTGGAATACCGGACGCAGCAAGGCCGAAGGGGAGATGCGCTCCGGTTCGGTGTCGAGGATTCCGAGCAGTTCCGCTGTTGAAACGGTGTGGCGGCCAGCTTGCCATAGGCCTTGAGGCTCCGCTGCAGTCGGCGCGATGCGCTTGAGGGCGAGGCGCGCGCCGGACTTGTCGTCAATGAGAAAAAGCAGGCTGGACTGAGCGGCGACTGCTACCTGGACGTGATAACCGGCGGCCTCCAGCTCGCGGTCTCTATCTAGAAGGGCGGCGTGGAGTTCATCTGCGCGCTCAATGCCTGCCCGCAGCACCGGCGCGCCCATGCGATGAATATCGCGACCGCCGGCATCGAGCACCAGCAGCCCCTGCGCGGCGAATGCTCTCGCATAGAACTCCTGAAATGCCTGCGCAAAAGTCCGCCCCGGCCTGTACGCGGTGACCAGGGCATCCATGGCGTCCGAGGAACCAAGCATCTCCCAGGCTTGGTCGATCAGCGGTGTAATTCGCTCGTCGAGGACAATGCCGCCAACAGGCCTGGCTGCGGTTGTGGGGTCGTCGTAGGTGAGCTTCCTCAGTTCCCGTGCAGCGGGAAAGACGACGTGATTGATTTCTGCGAAGTCGTGATCTTCGCTCGCGAGCCAGAAAATTGGCGCATGCGGCCGCCCCGCGGATGCGGCCTGGCGAGCGCGGGCTATCGCCGTAGCCGCTTTGAATGGCGTGAAAAGAGGCCCGCCGAATAAACCCACCTGCTGACCTGTAACAACCGCGCCGGCGCCTTTTCGGAGGGATTCAATCGATGCGACCGTAGGCGAACCCTGCGATGCGGGATTCTGCTCTGCCAGAACGTCGACCAGTCCTGTCCAATGATCGGGGCGCGGCGGGCTCGTTTGCCAGCTTGCGTCTGGCGGGAGCGAAGCATAGAACCTGCTGACTGCCGGATCGGCTGCGCAGTAGTCCAGAAACAGCCGGTGCAAGCCCGGCGCCACGGTAATGGGAAAGCAGTCTGCGGTCAGCAACGGGGTCTCGTCTTCCTTGCTTCTCGGCGCGAATTCGATCAGGCTCAGTT
>Ga0182016_10007671_pt1 | contig 11047 bp, 11 predicted proteins | sample 712S2MmetaG_FD_120491 | JGI IMG/M metagenome (GOLD analysis project Ga0182016, IMG submission 120491) | Permafrost microbial communities from Stordalen Mire, Sweden - 712S2M metaG | ecosystem: Environmental > Terrestrial > Soil > Wetlands > Permafrost | place: Sweden: Stordalen | collected...
CAGCAGGCCACCACTGTCGTCTCTACCACCGCGAAGCAGCTGGTGATCGGCATGACCGCCTCGGGGACGGCGGTGTCGCTCACGATCAACGGCGGTTACTGGCGCCGCGTCAACAACTGACTTTCCCGCAGTTGCCGCACCCATCACACACCAGGCCAGGCCAGTCGCCGGTCTCATCGCACCGGAGATTGGGGGCTGACTGTGGGGCTTGAGGTTTTCGCGAACGACGCGACCGCGACCGTCAGCAGTGGTGGTACCAGCGCCCCGGCAGCGGGCACCGTTGAGTCATGGACCCTTTCCGGGTCAGCTCTCCCGGCCGTGTCCTCCTCGGCGACCCCGCCAACCCAGTGCTATGTCACGGACGCGGAGAACGACTCGGAGAAGATGCTCATCACGAACATCTCCGGGTCCACCGCGACAGTGACCCGCGGCGCGGATGGCACCACCCCGATCGCGCATACGGCGGGGTTCACGATCTGGCAGGTCGTCACCCATGCTTCCCTGGCCGCGTTTCAGAGCCCCGACTGGCTTAATGTTTTCACCCAGTACGGTGCGGACCCGACCGGTGTCGCTGACTCAACCACAGCGATCAGTGATGCTGTCAGCGCCTTGTCCAGCGCCGGGGGGGTTATCTACTTCCCCACCGGCACGTACAAGGTGAGCAGCACCATCACCATCGACATCGCGGGTGTGACACTGCAAGGTGACGGCCTGTGGTCCTCGGTCATCAACTACACCGGCAGTGGTGACTGCATCCGCATGTACTCCTCGCTGGCGTACACGTCCGGGCTTGGTGGTGGCATCAAGGGCATCACCATCGACGGGACCAGCGCCAGCGCCGGGGCGTGCGGTGTGCATGTGGGTGACATTTACCAGCTGGAATGGGATGTCGGCGTACGCAAATTCCAGGGCACCAGCTCTAAGGGAATCTGGTTCGACAACCAGTACTACTACGCCGAGGACATGCACGGGCACGTCTGGGCGCAGCAGAACACCTGGAACGTCGTCTTCGACAACTCCGCGAACGTCGGCGGGAACGCGACCGGCAGCTTCGCCCGCACGCTCCTTGACATTGTGCTGGACTGCAAAGGTGTTGGCGACGGGGTGACCCTGCTGGACGGGGCGAACGTCTACGACTCCCGGCTGACGATCACCGGGAACATGGACTGGGGGGCAGCGCAGCATTACGCGCTGAACATCACCGGGCAGGCCAGCTACTCGTTCACCGCCACCCATGCTTCACCGTGTGTGTTCACGGCGAGCGGCAGCTACTACTCCAACGGCACGTATGTTGCCCTGTCCGGTGGTTCGCTGCCCGGCGGGTTCACCGCGCAGAGTTACTATGTCGTCAACGCTTCCGGTGACACGTTCGAGCTGTCCGCGACGTCCGGTGGGACGGCGATCAACTCCACCGGGACCGGCAGCGGGACCGTGCAGGGACCGTTCAGCCAGATCAAGGCCAGCAAACTTCACATCGGCGTGGAGTGCAACGCCACCTCGAACACGTATCAGCCGATCACGATCAACTTCGGCACGCAGGGCAGCAACCAGATCCGCGACTGCGCCGGGGTCATCGACTTCACCGCAGATAATGCGTTCGCCAGCGCGGTGAACTGGAACGGCAGCTTCCAGTTCGACGGTATCTGCATCGGGGATGCCAACCTGATGCGTGTTGTCGGCGCCGGCCAGGGCGCCTACGCCAACGGGGCGATCAGCAACGGCGCGTTCATCACGACGCGGTACAACAGCCTGGCGACCGCGGTGCCCGCCTCGAACGTCACCGGCATAATCCTGGGCACGAACGACCCCGGCACCGGCGGGGGCAGCGGCGGCGACTGGTCCAACGCGACGTTCACTCTTGTGAACAGCGGCACCGGAAGCATCACCTTCGCTGCTGCCGGCACGTCACATGTCGCGACCGGAACCTCCTGCATCATCCCCGCAGGCAGTTCCCTGACATTCGTGTGGATCTCAAACAGCAGCACCTGGTATCCCATCTACGCGGCCGTCGCCGACACCACCGCCTCCGACATTCAGCCGGACGGCATCCAGGCTGCCGGGTCGAACGGACTATGGGCCGACTCAGGGCACGTCCACCAGAACAACGCTGACCTATCCCTGTACCTCGCTCCCAGCGGGGCGACAGGGGAAGCGTTCCCCCGGGCGCAGGCGACAACATACATTGGCACCCTGACCTCCGAGCAGGTGTACGTCTCGGCGATCCCGCTGCCCAAAGGCCTGCCGGTCAACAACATCAGCATGCAGATCGGCGGCACCGCATTCACCACCGTGGACGTCACCCACGGCTGGTATGCGCTGACGGACTCCAGCCGCATCGTGCGGGCTGTCGCAGCGGATCAGACCTCAGGTAACTGGGGAACCACGTTCACCACATTCACGTTGCCTGTCACGTCCGGCGGCACCTACACCACCACCTACGGTGGCCTGTACTACGTCGCCCTGTGCATCACATTCACGGGCACATCCGGGGAGTTTTCGGGTGGCCCACCCGCGGTCGGCGGGGTGACCGGTGTTGCCCCGATCCTGCAGGGCACCTCCTCGGCCAGTCAGACCACCCCACCAGGCCTAGGCGGGACGATCGGCACGATCACGAACGTGGCCGGTGACCGGTTCTACGCCTGGACAACGTGACTCACGCTGCCCGCCTGCTCGCCGCTGTCGCTGACGCCCTGAACGCCGCCGAACAGGCCGGGCTCCCCATCACGAACCTGCACGCCGGCATCGTCTGGACCGACGCCGGCTACGTGCTCCCATTCGGTGATGACCATCCCGGCCACCGCTGGATGGTACGGGCGCGAACCGAGCACATGCCTCAGCCAGACCACGACTAGTCATCGCCGCATGCCCGCCACCGGGCTTCCCGTACCCCAGCAAGGAGGCCGGCATGACCGCGACCCTCGCACCAGACCAGGAGATCGTCTACACCTCATTCCCCATCGAGAAGATGGAGGAAGACGGGGACACGCTCTACGTCTACGGCAAGGCCACCACCCCCGACGTTGATTCGGATGAGCAGGTGGTCGACAAGGACTGGTCCGGTGAGGCCCTCAAATCCTGGTTCTCCACCGGCCCCAACGTGCGCGTCCAGCACAACTCCCAGCGTGACCCCGCCGGATCCGGTGTCAAAGTCGAGATCGACCGGGACGGGGACGGCGCCCACTGGGTGAAGGCCGCCATCGATGAGCCGGTCGCCCAGCGGCTCGTCAGGAAGGGGCACCTGCGGGCGTTCTCCGTGGGGATCGCGAAACCGCTGATCGTCCGGGACGTCACTGGCAAAGCCCGCAACGGCATCATCAAAGGCGGCGAGCTCGCCGAGATTTCCCTCGTGGACCGGCCCGCGAACCGTTCCTGCTACATGCAGATCGCCAAGGCCGCCGGGGACGGGACATGCGAGTTCACCGGCAAAGTCATCGGCGCCGACGACCTGCTCACCAAGGCCGACACGGTGAATGTGGACGTGCCCACGTCCGCGCAGATCACCTTCTCACCCGGCGACCTCGCGAAACTGCTCAAGCACCGCGAGACCGCCGGGGACCGCGAACTGGACGTCTTCAAGGCCATGACCGCGACCGAGGAAGCCGTTTTCAAACGGAACATCGACACTGCGACCCGCCGCCGGCTGGCCAGCGAAGGCAAAGCACTACCCAACCTGTCCTACCCGATTGAGAACGCCGAGGATCTCGGAAACGCCGCCACCCTCGCCCGGTCGGGCCACGGGGACACCGGGGCGGCCCGGACCCTGATCGCGCGGCGCGCTAAGGAGCTCGGTGTGGCTAACCCACTGGATGAGGACGACGCGAAGAAGGCCGATGACGTGGATGCCGCCAAGGCGATGCCCACCGAGCCCGATGCCGTCGCGGCCCCCGCCGCTGTCGTGAAGGACGACGGCGGTGACGCCCCGCAGTTGCACCACAACGACGGGGACGACGACGACACCGACTCCGACGCTGACGCCATGGACAAGGCCGCCACCCCTGAGGCCGCAGCCGAAGAGAAGGCTGCCGCGCCGGACATGGCCAAGAAGCCCAAGATCCCGTGCCCCAAGTGCAAGGGCATGAACAAGGCCAAGGCCAAGTTCTGCGGCAAATGCGGCGCCCCCATGATGGCGAAGAAAGCCGCTGAGCCCACCCCGGGCGATGGGGTGACCGGTGAGCACATCGAACCCGCGCCGCCGCACCGGGAACCGGACGGCCCCGCAATCGAATCCCTCGAGCACGACGCCGGCCTGCCCACCGTCCCCGACTCCAGCGTCAAAGCAGACGATGACGCCGCGGTGATGGCTGTGGCCGCCCGCCACAAGGCTCTCGGCGTGGACAGCGAGATGGGGACGCTGCATGACCTCACCTGCGCCGCGTACGACCCCGCCGCTGTCGCCAAGAGCTACCCCGGCGTGGACTTCTCCGCGATCAACATTCAGTCGTGGCTCGACAAAACCCTCTCAGCCGCGACGACGGGAGCACTGGAGCAGGCACAAGAAGCGGGCAAACTCGTGGAGACCGCCGTCACCCTGAAAGCCGTCACCCCCGGCCTCGCCGACGAACTCCGTCACGAGGCGTTCAAGGCGTTCAAGGACGCGAACCCCGGCCCCGGATCCGCCCCCACCCCGGGCGAGTTGTCCGCGGAACGGTTCAAGCGGCCACCCATCACCGCCGGGCACGGTGCCCTGTCCCCCGGCCACGCCGCACCGCACACGTCTCCGATCCACCCGGAGCACATCGCCGCATCCGGCTACCAGCGGGACCTCATCACCGACGGGCATGCCGCGGACTCCCCGGACAACGACCCCGGCCACCCCATGCCCCTCGCGGCCCCCGAGGTGCCCGGTGTCCCGTCCCGCGTGTACTACACGCAGGTGCAACGGCAGAACGCCCAGCAGGCCATGAGGAACATGCACGACCACATCGCCTCCACCTTCCCCGACCTGTGCCCCATGGCCGGCCCCGGCCGGATGGGGGAGCCCCCGTCGAACGCCCGGCCTGTCCCCGCGGGTGTCGGCGGTCCCGTCCCGCACGGCGCCACCAAGGCAGCCGCAGATGAGGTCATCGCGAACAGCGTGACCGAGTTCGAGGAGGCCGCAGCCACCGCTAAGGCGGCCCGGAAGGCAGCCCGGAAGCAGCAGCGGGAACTCCTCGACGCCATCATCAAGGGCTACCCCGTCAACTCCGCGCGGGCCGATCTTGGCATGGAGCCGCTACCCGAGCCGGTCACCAAGGCGGCCGGTGGTGGTGGTGGTGCGAACACCGCCGAGCCACTCACGGTTGTCGAAGGCGATGCCGTCGGGGCCACCCTCAAAGCGTTCAACCCGGACCTCATCAAGTCCGCCGTCGCCGAGGCTCAGGCACCCCTCATTGAGCGCCTCGACGCCCAGCAGAAACTCCTCGACGCGATGGCTGACCAGCCTGACCCCAGGGTCGCCGCCTACCGCGGCGTCGCCCTCAACAAGACCACAGCACCCCCGGCGGGGATGCTGGACAGTCCCGAACGCCCGGCGGGCGTGCAGGACGTGGCCTACAAGGCCATGTACGAGCAGTGGCAGAACAGCACTGACCCGGAACAACGCGAAAACGCCTGGAAGTTCCTCACCGAACGCCTGGGCCTGACCAAGAACGCACACGCATGACGCCGCCCGCCGGCGTGACACATAGGAAGGAGACCGGCAATGGCCGACCTCCTCGAAGACATCCGCCCTGACAGCGCACCGCAGCCAGGCACCGATGCCCTCACCACCGCCCTCTACGGGAGCTCCGCGCAGCCCGTAAGCCAGGCGGACATCGCCCAGCACAACACCACGGGTGATGCTCTCAAGTCCCTGATGCCCGACCTTGTGAAGGGCGCCGGTTTCGCACCCAAGGGCGGCAACCAGCCCCTGAGTGACCCGACCGACATCACCCTCCGCGCCTCCGAGGCCGCCACCAAGCTTCGCCTGGCGGTACGGGAAGGGTTCGTCAACAAGTCCGGTGTCGTGAAGTCGTTCAACGGCGGCTTCATGTCCCAGTTCGGTGCCCTCCAGACCGCGCTGTCCGCGCCGTCCATGGGGGAGCAGCTCGGGCAGATCCTCGGGCAGATGAATCCGGATCTCACACGGTCGTTTACTGCGGGTAACCTCGGTATCGGCTCCGTGTCCGGTTTGACCCCTTTCAACCTCCTTGCACCGTCCCGGCTCGTTTATCCGGTTTATACCGTTTACCGGAACAAGTTCCCCAGGCCCGCGGGCCAGGGTGCGAGCCTCATCGAGCGGCTGATCACCGGCATCTCCGGTTCCCAGACCGGCGGCCAGTCCGTCAAGGACATCTCCCTGTCCGAGCTCGTCAGCGGCTCCAGCTTCGGCACGTGGCCGCTGAACCTGCCCGGAGCGGGCAGCCAGACCGAAACCACCATCAACGTCCCCTACCGCTTCCTCGGCATCACCGAGCAGCTCTCCTGGCTGGCGCAGTTCTCGGGCCAGGGATATGAGGACATCAGCGCTCTTGCCAGCCTGATCATGCTGCAAGAGATGATGCTGGGTTGAGACTCTTTGCCCAGCTAAAACCGCGAGAATTGCTGGAACGCCCGTGCCACCTGGCTAGGCCACAACGTGGGGCGAAAGCCCGAGCGTGACGGCTCTAAAAACTTAGCCAGCAGGGGTAATCAGCAGCCGAGCGCGCCTTGTCGCAGCCAGCGGCCGACGCGAAGGTTCAGAGACTATGCACGCGGGATCTAAGAGCAGTACCAATAGCTAGCAGCCCTTACCTTCCGGCCGAGCGCGATGCTCGAATCGGAATACATCCAGCGCAAGACAGGCGCGTCACGGCGGGTGCCGTAGGCGTAGAGGTACTTCCTGTCCCTGCCCCTGAGGTTACGTCGCAGTAGGCAGCCGGTGTGCCGCTGGACTGCCGTGACGACACCCTCTAGGACCGCTGGTGTCCCGATGAGATCGAACATCCCCTGCCCGACATGCCCATCGCCGTCCCAGAGGCCGCGCACCAAGTCGCGCTCGAACTTATGCGGGATGACCGGGTACGTCGCGGTGGTGGTCTTGTTATGGAAGACGCCGAGAGCGTTCAGGTCACTGACGAGCTTCTTGCCGCACAGGTACAGGCGCGTCATGCGTGACCCGTCATAGTGGTTGATCATCGACCCGAGCGGGGCGTCACAGCCAAGCTCACGGGCGATGGCCTCCAGAATGCTCGAATCAGACTCCTTGACGCTGATCTCAAGCTTGTAGCCCTCCTTGCGCACGTGGCCGTCCGCGATGACGAAGCCAAGAATGTACGCCTTCTCGGGCGTATCAATCTCGGCAAAGTAATCACGGTTGGTCTTCCACTTGGTTGTATTACCCCCCGACTGACGCGGCGACCTGGGTATTCCATAGAGGTCGCGCCACTTGGCGATAACGGGGCTTGTGCAGCCAAAGAGCCTGGATATCTGCCTGTCGTTCATCTCGGACGTCAGGCGCACCAGGGTCTCGCGGTCAGGGCAGACAAGATGAGGGTTTGGGCTCATGTATCAAACGGTACTGCATTAGATCAAGATAGAGTCCGAACTGCGTGGAGACACGCAGAGGCGCGCAGAAATGACGCGCCCGCCCGCTTAGCGGGTAGTAACAAGCTCGGAAGAGTACATGCTGATCGCGGGTTCGTCCGCGAACCTCACGGCCCCTTCCACCCCGACCGTCACGCTCCGCACCGCAGGCTCGAACGAGACCACGGTGGGCACCAACACCTACTACAAGGTGTTCGTCACTGCGACGAACTTCTTCGGTGAGACGGTCGTCTCCAGTGTCGCCTCGACGGGTGGCACGACGTCCGGGCAGGTCGTGGACGTGACCATCGTCCCGGTTGTCGGGGCGATGAACTACAACATCTACGTGTCCACGAACACGTCGGCGTCGAACACGAACGAGTACCTGGCGGCGTCGGGTGTCGGTGGCACGAAGTACACGCTGCAGGGCACCCCGCCGGCGTCGGGCACGAACCCGCCGACCGCCGACTCCGGGACTGGTGCGTCGACCCGGTTCGAGGGTGTCATTCCCACCCTGTCCGGCCTGTCCGCGGACGCGGGGATCTACCCGTCCTCGCCGACCAACTGGATCGGCGGGTACTACAACAACAACGTCGGCACCCACCTGTCCTACAACGCCATTTACACGGCGCTGAAGAACCTGTGGCAGTCGACGTCGACCAACCCGGGCTCGTTCCGCGCGGACCCGGCGGAGATCGTCTCCTCCGGTATCGACATCGCGAACCTGTCCAACGACGTCATCAACCAGGGCGCGGGGACCAACTACCAGCTGTTCATTCAGCAGGGCGGCGTCGGTGACGTCACCGTCGGCGCGGCCGTGAGTCAGTTCCAGAACCCGCTGACCCGGAGCCTGCTCAAGCTCGTCGTTCACCCCTGGTACACGCAGGGTAACGCGACGCTGCTGTCCTACCAGCTTCCGCAGACGTGGACGAACGTGGCCAACGCCTGGGAAGTTTCGACCGTTCAGGACTACGTGAGTATCGCGTGGCCCGTGATCGACGCGACCTTCAGGTACTCGATCTTCTCGTACGAGGCCCTGATTTCGCATGCCCCCTGGTACTCGGGGCAACTGTCTGGGCTCCAGAACAGCGACACCACTCCGTACAGCTAGACGCGGAGTCTCACCAAGGTAAGTCAGCAATTCCACGGCCCCGGCGGAGCGTCGTTCCGCCGGGGCCGTGCCATCCCAGGAAGGGGCCCGGCCGTGGCCATTTTCGATGTCGGTTCACTCGCCTACCAGACGACTACATGCGTCTCGGGCAGCACGTCGACAATTTTCAACCTCTCACCCGGTGGCACGGCCCTCACCTCCCCGAGGGATGTCACCATCATCAACCAGGGCACAGTCAACACCGTCTACGTCGGCGGGACGATCGGCACCCAGTACACGGGTATCCCGGTCGGCCCGGGTGCGCAGCTGACCCTGCAGGGGACCGCGGTCACCCTGGTCGGGATCACCTCGACCGGCACGTCAGTGGTGGTGGCCGGGCTCGCGTCTGTCGCGTCGGTGGTCTAACCGATGGCGCACACGCCGGTGTCGGCGACGATCCCAACGGTCGTCTACACCCCCACCTCGTCCGGGACACCGCACGCCTTCCTCTACAACGAGGGCGTGAGCACGGTGTACCTGGGCGGGTCGGGGGTGTCGACGCAGCAGGGGCTCGCGCTGGCACCAAACGACAAGATCCGCCTCCCCTATGCGGGGGGGACGATCTGGGCGATCTCCGGGTACAACACGACCTCACCGCAGGGGACGGTGATCACCGCGACGTCGACGTTCCCGGCTGGCACGACCCTCACCGATGCGGCGGGGACGTCGTTCACGGCGGGGATGTGGATCGCGATCGAGTCCGGCACACCGCGGCAGGAGATCGCCCAGGTGAACGGCAGCAACGCCGGTTCGGTGTTCACGAACTCGGCGCTGCAGTACGCGCATGGGACGGCGACGACGTTCTGGCAGATCAATGCGGTGCCGTCGCTGGTGAAGTCCTCGGACGTCGGGGCGACCTGATGACCGGTTCGCATGGGGTGTTTCTGGTGGGAGGGCTGCGGTGAGCCGCACCGTTACCCTCCCGCCGGGGTGCGCCGGGTTCACCATGGAGGACGGCACCCAGTACCGGGGCCGTGAGGGCGGGAGCGTGACCGTCGCTGACGGTCACGCCTCGTACATTCAGCGGCAGGTCGGCGGGGATGCGGGCCTGGTCGGGTCGGCGGCGTTCCGCCAGTTCGCGGGAACGAAAGACGGCCGCTGGTGCGCGCCGTGCCGGTTCCTGGCGCAGAAGTGGTCGCAGGTCTGCCCGAAGTGCGGCCGGGACACGATCCCGGAGGCAGAGATGCCGGTGCCGCCGAAGGCTGACTTCCCGAGCGAGTGCGCGGCTATCGCAGGGGCTATGAGCCGAGTGGCCCCGTAACACCCTTCTCTCCGCAGGCCGAGCAAGACAGGGATCCGAACCATTCGTGTACCTGTTCTAGCGTCATCTTCCAGAGTTCTTCCGGGAAGGCTACGCAGGTCACGCCGAAGTCCTGACCGCAGGAGCACTGCACCGTCGTCCCGATCAGGTGCAAGTGATGCCCGGCGTGCTCGTCGTCTGCGGGTTGCCGCGCCCGGTCCTTGGCGGCTGACCGCTGAGCCATCCGGTCTTCCCAAGTGCTCATCCATCCATCATCCAGCACTCGCGCCACGCCCGGATTTGAACCGGGGTTACCGTGTCCGGGGCCATTCCGCCGGAGCGGTTTACGCGCTTGTGCACAGCGCGAAGGGGACTCGATCCCCGCGGCTCACGGCGTCCTGGGCCGCTAGACGACAGTGGCCGGATCATTATCCAGCACAGAAGGAGAAGCGTATGACTATGTATGCGCGGAGTGACCTCTCCGCGACTAACCTCTCTGCCGCGCATGGCGGGTGTGGACAGATCCATACCCGACCGGCACCCGGCGGGGAACCCGTGAAGCTCTGGGCGCTCACCTGCCCCACGTGCGAGAACCATCTCCGCGCCGATCCGCTGTGGTCCTCAACCGTCGCCGATATCCCTGAGACCCGCGACGAGGAGTCCGAGCGTGAGGACTACGAGAAGCGCGGCGCGAACGACATCCAGACCATGATGGCCTTGGCGCTGACCCGCATGACCGGTGGTGAGGTCCCCGATACGGTCGCCCGGATGATCGACGGGTCGAAACTGCACCTCCCAGCGCAGGTGAAGGTGCTGTGCCCGCCGCACGGGCACGCGAACCAGCCGGGGGCGAAGTTCTGCGCCGAGTGCGCGGCGCCGATGCGTGACGCGATACCGGCCGCATCGCTGCCGGCGGGGGAGCCTGAAGGGCGCGAGGCACCCCCTGCGCCGCGCGCCCCGGACGCGCCTAACCGGGATCTGGCGTCGCTGCACCCGCAGAAGCTGCGGAAGATGTGCCGGGAGAAGGGCCTCGATGATTCGGGGACGCGCCCGGAGATGCTCGCCCGGCTCCAGGTAGCAGCGTGACCGCCCCGAGCGTCGGCCGGGTCGTCCACTACGTCAGCTACGGGTCGCCG
>Ga0182016_10007673_pt1 | contig 11044 bp, 18 predicted proteins | sample 712S2MmetaG_FD_120491 | JGI IMG/M metagenome (GOLD analysis project Ga0182016, IMG submission 120491) | Permafrost microbial communities from Stordalen Mire, Sweden - 712S2M metaG | ecosystem: Environmental > Terrestrial > Soil > Wetlands > Permafrost | place: Sweden: Stordalen | collected...
CGATCGCATCCACGTAGCGGTTCGGCGACAAAGACCGCCTTGACCATGTCGGTGCGAAGTTGAATACACGCCGACCGCAAGGTTGCGAGTTCTCCTCTTTTGAATGAGGTGAGGTTGCCAACGACAAGCGGAATTGCACGAGATTCGTGCGTGTCGCTAGAATTGCCGTTCCCATAGGCCATAGGAAAATATTATCATATGCTTGACGATTTGCAAAACGCTTCGGCAAGTCGGCTCCTCCCCGACCTGACGATCGGGGTCTCCGCCGGCTTCGAATTTTTGATGAGAGGCGAACCTGTTTCCATTTTTGACGTGACCGGCTACCTCCTACACGCTGCGTATGGACGCAATTTTTCACACGATTGCTTTTTCACCAATCCACAACACGCGCTAATCGACTTTGAGATGTACATGCAAGAAATGCGTGAATCATTGCTCGAAACACTTTCAAAACTCGACAAACGAGTAGTCGAAGCTCGCGCATTCATTCGCGAAGAGCAAACGAAAAAAATAGAGGCCATCACCCATGGATAGAAAAATCGCTCAAATCATTCTCGACGAAGCAAAGGCACAAATCACCGAGAGCCTCAACATTAAGATCACCGGAGCCGGATCAACAACCGAAGAAATGATAGTGCAGCTTATCGACAAAAAAGCCCATCAAATTGTCGGAGAGGCCCTCGGACACATTGCCGAAAAACTCGACATTCTGATCAACACCTCCTCTCCGGCCGTTGCCGCGAAACCATTCGGCGCTCCCATCGAACCATACAGCGGTTCTGCTAAGATTGGGGCAATGCCGGACGAAGTCGAGTATTGCCCGACTTGCGGACAACACATTAGCACACGAACCCACGGTCGAGTCGAACTACCCGAACCTCATTTCCATTTCTGATTTTCTTCTCTTAGGGTGAGAAATCACGCAGAGAAATCACAAAGCAGGTCCCAATGTCCTCGAAATACAAAACCCCACCAAAAATGCGCCCAACACAAATCGAGCTGGCATCATTTATCAACGACACCTTCGGCTTCAGCGCGGCAATGTATGATATCATCCCAACATCTGAAGATTTAGTCGTCCTCCGCAAACACGGTCGATTCTTTAGGGAATTTTCACCACTTTCGACAAGCTATCCCAAAATGGCACCCAACAGTTGCTACGAAAATTCGGCGAAATTTACCTGGAGCAATTGCCCGCAATTTACCTACGTCCAGGGGTTTCTGTATATTCCTGTGATCCGCGCCCTTGTCGGCCACGCGTGGTGTGTCGACGAAAACAATAAGATCCTTGACCCAACCCTTGAGCCCAGAGAAAACGAAATATATTTCGGCATCAGATTGCCTCTCGCGGCTTTAGCTAACTTGCAACTTCGCAATGAAACCTACGACTGGTACGAAGATCTCTCCGACATTTTTCTAGGAGCCGAAATATCGTGAACCCTCAACAAATAGCCGAAACCCTTCGTGCGGAAGCGCATCACCACATTGATACCAAACGCAAACCATTTTCCAATGACGACAACATGCTGGGTGAGCGCATCGACCGCATTGTAGACATCAAAATCGGCGAAGCACTTCTCCACCTCGCCGATCAAATCGCGCCATCAGAAAGCGATCCCCCAATGTCTGGCTGCAAGGACGCCATCGTTACCGCAAAAAATGCCGAAAACGGTCGTGTTCACGTTCTTCAAGTCTCACATCCCGAAAAAACGGTCGCAGCTTTCCCAAATGACTGGAAATTAGCCATCATTCGGGCAATCCAGAATGGCAATTCCAAAGAATGGAACCTCGAAGACATCTATAACGAACTGGCACTATCCGGTTGGGAAACAAAAGAGTGCCTGTTTCCAACTGAAGTCCACTATTCTTGGCATGCGACATAATCGCCACGGCCACTTTGACTCTCAAAAACCTCGCACACCAAGATGATTTGAGAGTGCGCGAGATCTGTGAGACGCACTGTAGTATCTTTGATTTACCTCATACTCCTCCTTCAGGCTTTTCGCCCGTACTAAAGGGTCGGCGCAAAGATTCTCGACGACATGACCATCATGGTCAAGGCTACGCGGTTGAGGCTGTACACGCGTTGCTGAACGACTATCTGCTACAAGCTCGATTTCCTGAAGCACAATACCAAAACCATAAACATCGACGGCATTTCTGAGCCTTGCGATGTTTATCAAAAAGTGCCGTAAAATCACTCCTCTTTGAAAGTGTAGCCAAAAAAAATGAAACGCACTGCGGTATCTTTGATTTGCCTCATGCTCGCCGCGTGCGGTAGTGGTAGCGGTCCGAATACCGCGCCTCACAGCACACCACACACGGCATGGTGTGTCGATGTTGCGCGGTTCTCCCCCGAAGTAGCAGTGACTGCCGAAGCGACAAGTGCAACACTGGCCGCGATTCAGACGGCCCGATTCACCTGCATTCGCACCAACTACGATCCCCGCGTACGCTCCTCCGGTTGGCTCGACAAGGCGCGTACCTTGGGATTGGGTCTCGTACTTATCACGCCATACCCAACCACCGACGACTTCGCGGATCCCACCGCGTACACAAATTTAGTCACCACAGGCATGCGCGCCTACCCGGGACAGTCGTGGGAGCTCGTCAACGAACCCGATGCCATGCCGCCCGCACAGTACAATGCCTTATTCGAGGCAGTCATTCCCAAGATGCGAGCGGCAGATCCCACCGCAACGATTATCTCGGGCGGATTCGTCGCCGTCACCCCAAAGACGCTGTCGTGGCTCATGTCAATCCAGCCGCTATGGGCACTCGTCGATGAGATCGGCATTCACCCATACCCGCCACCATGGGAACAAGTCCCGATCGCGGCGTTGCCGTCGTTGCTTGCGCAAATAACGACCATTTCCGGGAAGCCAGCCGTCGTAACAGAATGGGGACTCGCTCAGCAAGACGGACCGAAACCATTCGTCGCCGGCGCCCCCTTGGATAATCCCCTTTCTCCAGAACAAGCCGCCGCCGACATGACAACCATGATCGCCACAGTCAACGGAACGACACCACTCTTTAGCATTTACGAATGGGACAACGCCGACAACCCTTGGGGCGAATCCGAAGGCTTCGGAATTGTTGGAACACCCGAACTCAGCGCATTTACGACTGCCCAAGCACATCTTCACTAACTTTCTCGCAACTAAAAAAGAGCAAAAAATGGAAAAATACACAATTCATACAACAGAAATTCCGCCATTTGGCCAAACCGAATATCGGATTGTAAATTCAGATGGTGAAGCATCGCCGACACTGCTAGGAGATGTTCGATTCGTCCCCAAGATCGGAAATTTTCACAACATCGCAGAAATCAGCGGCCCCTCCTTTCGTTTCGTCAGTGTCGCTCAAGCCGAAACATTTATGCTCGCGTTGATGCAAGCCATCACGCAATTAAAAGAAGCCCAAAAATAGATTTTGCTCATAGGCACTAGTTACCAGGGACGCTTGGGCGGCATCATGCCGATCACCCAAGCGTCCTTTTTTTGGAGAATTTCATGTCCAAGGCTCGTTGCCCGCATTGCGGCTGGGAACTCATCCATCAGTGTGGCTGCGCCGAACTAGCAAAGACCCTGCGGGGCCGGCTGCGCCTCTTTCGCGAATACCATCCGCTAGGAATGAAGTTCTCCAACTTCATGTCCAAAACGCAATCCCGCTACTGGCGTTGGAAAAACCACAAATACTTCACCAGCCGCAATAAGTGATACTGCTACAAAAAAGAGGAGATACCTGGCATCGGCGGTACCCCCTACCTATCCTTCCTTATTAGATAGGTTTAAGCGGCATGTCACTCTACAGCAAATCGCAACCCAACGTACAGTATACCCAACCTCCGATGCAAAGGCCACCGCAACCCGTTTCGCTTCCGATGCGAATCTTCCAGGTGGTATTCTTCACGGCTATTGTTGCGATAATAATTTTCAATAAGCATTCAAACACACACAGCTCTAGTACGAGCATTCCATACAATTTCCATACACCCCCAATTTATGCGACGGGTCTCGCCGCATTTATTCCATCCGCACATTCCAAAGACCTCAACACAAAACTCAAAACGCTCATTCTTGCGCACTTTTATTACGACATCGATCAGCATAATCCCCAAAGCTCTCTCGAACTCGGGCATCTCCTCTCAGAACATTTTCTGGCTTTTCAACAACGAGACCACTGGATTGGGAACTATTCGTCAATCCGCAAGCCTCGTATAACCATCGGCACCATCCAAGATAATAGCATTGCCTACAGCATCGACTACGAATATGTTGACAGCAAAGGAGCACCAACAATGGCGCTCCAACGACAAGGAGTCTGGACATTCGTCTCTGATCCTAAAGATAGCGGCTGGAGGCTTGATACCGACCGCTGGGAATACGACAAAATTATCAACCTCATCTATTCTAATGGATCCACCTTCCCCGTTCGAAACCAAACTCTGTCCGATAACGGCAACCGAACATTTGACGTCGGACACTATCACGTGAATTTGGTGTTCAATAACGATGGTTGGGAAACCAAAGTTTCCCCTATGTAGTTCATAGGCAAAGCCTACAACACTTCCCATCGCGGCTCATAGCAAACAACAATCAAGGAAATCCTCTCATGTCTCTTACTCCCTCGGAAGTACGCGAACCAGCACAGTATTCGTGCGGATGCCAAGCTGCAAACCCAGCGTTCTCTTGGGACGATCATCAGCACGATCCATCCGAGGGCGAAATGCGTGGCTGTGGAAGCGATTCACGCTGTTCGTGTATTAATCTCGTATCCGTCTTATGGGCTTCGTGCGATGACTGCCAAGCGGGCACGCATTCCTTTTTCGCCACCCCCTGCGACGACTAAACGAAAATCGATTCAATCCACCAACCAAACAGGAAGACGAAAATGAACGTCCGCATAATAAAGCAAGTCTTACTCGAAGACACAAAAGATCAACACATGTTTGTGAACGGACCGTTGGTCTACCGCGACATTAAGATGAGCTTCCCACCCACGATCGGACTCACCATCACTGACGGTACATGGTCAGCCAAAATCACCGAACTACGGCTCGATCTGCCAACAGGAATACTCATCGCAAGCACACGCCCAATTGTCGCAGATCAACCTCCGACTCTCGATAAAGAAGAATCACTTATTTATGAATACGTTGATTCTACCGATACACTTTGTCAACAAGGTTGGGAAATCGCCCAATCGTCTCGCTTCCCATTCGCCTGAAGCTACGACCGCTCCGCTAGAGCATTCCCCTTATTCGTCTCCCCTTGCGACTCGCACAACACCTAGGAGTTCTCATACAAAAAATGTTTGTTGGAGTTTTTGGTCACCATCCCTCTATCGACGGCGAGTGCTTGATTGTCGCCGAGCCGGGCGAAACATTTCCCGCAGACTTCGTTGTTACCCGTATTGGCGCGATCGCTGAGTGGTACATCGACACCGTCACGCAATCAGTTCCCGCCCAAACCGCATACTCGACCACGAGTCCCGAATTCAACATCAATTTGATCAAAGACGGAACGGTATACCCGGTCAGACGTGTTGATCGCAAATCAACAAAAAAAGCCACGACCTAATCTTCTGAACTCGACGAAAATCAAGAAAGAAAGTGGATCATACGACAAAACATCCCGCCGCCCCGCTCGCCGAACGCCTCGTAGCGGCCGAAGCCGCCCTCGCACAAATCGGCGCAATGGTCTCTCCTCATCTCTCGAAGCTCTCGATTCCAAATGTCTCGACGGTGAAATCACTCGATGAAATGTACGAGTGTAGCCTTTGGGCCGTCATCGACGACTGCCGCGCAACGACCCGAGCGATCGGCAAAATCGTTTGCGACTATCAAAACCCCTCAAACAACGAATCGCCCAAGACGACAGACAACACCACTCTTTGACAAGACCAACCGAAAGAAAAGAAAAAGTAAACATGGAAACCACTCTCGTGCTCATTAAGCCCGACGGCGTCGAACGCAATTTGGTCGGCGAAATCATCACACGCTTTGAGCGCCGCGATCTCTTTCTCGCCTCCATCAAGTCCCTCGTAGCGACACGGGCCATGATCGATGCGCATTATGCGCACCTCCTCAATAGCGAACACTACCCGCGCATCCTCGGCTGGATGACACGTGGTATTTTGGTTGCCGCTACGTTCACTGGCGACAACGCCATCGCCGTCGCTAAGCAGACCATCGGGGCAACCGATCCACTCAAAGCAGCGCCCGGCACGATCCGAGCCGACTTTGCCAACAAAATTGGTTCCAATCTCGTCCATGCGAGCGCCGACGCCAATGACGCACAGCGCGAACTTGCTATATGGTTTCCTATCGAATCCCAGAATTAACACACACGTAGGGGAAGCACTTAAAAAGTCTCCCTGACGACAAAACCAGAACAATATGGTAAAATACATATATGCCTAGCAATAAGCAAATATCACCCGGCGAACAAGCAAAACGCAAAAATGCAATTCGCCAAACTGTCGCCATAATGGGACATCAAGACATGGCCCCAAGTTCAGAGATGCTTACCGACATGGAATTTCATGCTGCCGGATTACTAACCGACAAAGAATTTCTTAGTCGGTGCGACGCTCGTGTAGCGACTATCGTAAAAACAGGTACAGAAAAGTACCTCAACTCGTTGTGAATGACGAAGATCGCGCCGAACTGCGTCGACGATTTAGCGGACCCACTGATCCTTACCTCATCCCAGGAACAAATTGCCTTCGAAATAAACTTGGCGCGATCGACATTTACACGCTTCACGACTCAGAAGCCGCCCACGTCGGTGGTCGTCTCTATTTGCTAACATTAAAACCTCCTACGGGAGATCTCGAACAAAATCATGTACGGGCCATCCATCGATCTCTTTTCGCAGGTGTTTACGACTGGGCTGGCAAGTATCGCGACATCAGTATCTCAAAAGACGGTACTGACTTTGCTCGACCAATTGACATCGCTCCCACATTAAAGCGAATATGCTCACGACGATTTTTCGACTTACAAAACACCCAACATGACCGCACCGCGTTTATTACGAACCTCACCCGGTTTTTCAACGACGTGAATCGAATTCACCCATTCCGCGAAGGGAATGGGAGAACTCAGGAATTCTACTTTTCGCTCGTTGTTGAACGATTTGGTCGAGCTTTGGATTGGGCGCGCGTCGATAAAGAACAGATAGACTCTGCGTCGATCGCAGGGACCAAAGGAAAAACCGAACAACTTCGGGATATTTTCGAGTCTGCCGTCCAAGAAACCAGCAGAAAAATACCATTTGCCAGAACGATTGCTCGCCCACAAGTTGAAATCGAACGATGAAACGATCAGAAATACTCTGCGAAGACATCTCGGAGTATGATCTACACGCAAAATACCAGTACTTCAACACATTGGTGTTTGGTGGACAGTTGCCCGACATTCGGATAGTTTGGGCGACCTTAAAACGCGTTGGTGGCTATGCACATGCAACAACGCAAATCGATCCATTAAAACCGCAGCCAAGTCCACTACAGGTGCGATTAGGCCGTGAAGACAAGCAATCAAACCGCTTTGTCGTGCCCGGTTCGCTCTATATCAAGATATCGGATCTCTACAAACGTTCCGAACAAGCAATCGACAGAATTCTCCTCCATGAAATGATTCACATTCGTCTGATGGTAACGGGACATATCGGCGAAGGCCACGGGAGTTTCTTCATTGCGGAACAGCAGCGAATAAGCAAAATCGTCGGCTTCGAGGTGCCGCGCAAAGACAACCTAGCCAATGCCGAGTTCAACAGCGATATTAAAATCAAACCCTACGGCGTGATCCTCATAAATGACGTGACCGGCTTCCGATACGCATTGTATTCCGCCAGCCTCGTGCAGACCCAGATCGATTCCATCCGCAATCGTTACGAATCATACGCACAGTCGTACAGACGGCACCGAGGGGCGCAAGACCCTCCCGGACAAGCCTATGCAACCATCTACCTCATCGCGGATGCCATGTGGTCTGAAAAAGCAATGAGAATCCCCGTGCAGAGAAAACTCGGCTACGGCAGCTACCAAATGACCGATATTAGACTCCTTGACGATCTGCGGCAAAATGGAACTATACTCGCAGAAATCTAATAAACAACAAATTTCTGTTGATGCAATTTCGCATCTCGATGCAACGGTCGCCGAAATGAAGAAAGCTCAGTCTAATAAAGAATACTATCGCTGCCTATAACGCAAATCCGAGTGAGACAAACCACAACGCTCGCGAGTCTGCCATTATTCTTCCTGTTCCTGACGCTGAGCCGATCATCGGTAAGATACGACGTCTTTACGACCCAGCTGCAAGTCTCGGCATATCGGCCCATATTACACTCATTTATCCGTTTTGCTCAGAACCGATAAGCTCTGATCTCCTACGAGAAGTTCAATCCCTTTTTGACACGACCAAGTATCTCGAAATTAAGTTTCGAGACTTTGGACGATTCCCCGAAACGCTTTACCTCAAACCGGAGCCGAGCGAAGCTATCATTTCGATCATCGAAATGCTCTCTAAACGGTGGCCACAATGGCCGCCTTTTGGCGGTGTTTATAATAGCGTCATTCCTCATCTCACGCTGGCCGACCATCAAAGCAACCAGGTGTTACTAGACAATCTCGCCGCTATCGTTAGACCCTCTTTGCCGCTCTTGACGTCGATCACAGAAGTGTGGGTCATCCAAGAGGACGACGATGATGTGTGGCGGCGACGAGCGACTATACCGCTGTGCAATCCTGCCAACGCCCAACAACATGCCAATTGAAATCGCATTCAACAACGCTGCCGATCGCTTCGTCGTCTCTGCCGAGCCTTCTGAAACCCACCACGCTCCGCGTCGTGGGTTTTTCTTTTTTCGAGCACTCAAACCAAACCAAGTACCCGCACACCGTCAGATTTGTGCGATAATGACCGAGAATACCAAAATAGAGTGGAACAACCATGATCGCCGACGATAATAATTTCTCCGCAAACGAATTCGTTACAAAGTTTTGTTTACGTGTGGCAAAACGTGTAAAGCGCGGCGATACAAATATCGCAAACTATGTGAACGCCCTCACTTTGCAATATCCGGACTATCAAGACGCCTTCCTCGCCGCCGTCGATTTGAGTTACCCCCACATTGCCACAGACGCACGTGTCTTGGTCCAAAAACGAGAGATAAAAGCTGCACGCAAAGCGGCTATCAAAGCCCAAATCCTTACAAAGCCTCCCAACAGAAAATATCGCGCGGTTGACGGATTTTGTTTAACACAACTCTTTGAGCGCGGATGGACAAAACCTCAGATAAAGATACTCCTAGGCGAGCCAGACACGAAACTCCGAAGCCCGATCTCCTTCAAAGCCGCCGCACCGATGAAAATCTATCATCATGCGCGCGTTACTGCTGCTGAAGCAAAAAGCTCATTCCGTCCACACGTTGTCGATCCCGAAAAGTCCCGCCGAGCCAAATCTCTCGCCGCCACAAAACGCGACGCACTTCTTAACTTTGTCAGTATAATCTCTCTTGAAATACCTAACATCCCGATATCCACACTGGTCGAGATCGTCTGCACGGACTTCAACTCGCGTATGCGAGACAAAAACGCCCCATTTGCGGCGCCTGATCAAAGACGATCCTTCCTCGATCGTATATGCGTCAATTACTTACGCCATCGCTTCAGCCCCTACGATGACGCCCTCACGCAAATAAAGGGCCAAGTTGGTGCACCCGAAGCAAAAACATTACTTCGTATTCGGGTCTACGAAGCAATCGCCAAAACATATCCGGAATTGGAATACGAATGCTACCGGCAGCGCATCGAACGGAAAGCGCGAGACCGGCGATCGTACGAGCAGGCAGCCTTGGCCAATATCAAGCTCCCAACTCATGAGACTCATACAACAATCGAACCGGCGTATCCGCCAATCGCTCCTGATCCCAACGTCTTTCCTTCATATTATCGAAACATGTCATTAATCAAGAAAACAGAAGCGATAAAGTGGTACATGGCAACTGTCCGCGATGAAGCCATCATCACTTCCGATATCGGTCCGCTACGATGCTCGCATTGCGAACACTTGCACACCATTAGCGAATTTGCTTGGACTGGACAACAAGGTATTATTATGTGTTCCGAATGTTGGCACGAATCACGGTGTAACAAAACTATAGCCGCCTGACGGGTGATAATTCTGACGAATCACCCGTCAGAAGTGAGAAAAAGACGTGATCCTGGCTCCTCAAAAAATTCCGACACTCTTTGGCATACCCATCACGCGTGATACTGAACAAGATATTATTGACACAGCTCAAGCTGATGGTTGGATATGGGCTGGCCGGGGAGAGTTCTCGATCGTCTTCGTACGAGGAACTCAAGCGCTCAAACTCTTCAGTGATCCGGCATACTTTGAATTTCTCACACAAATCGTAACGCCAGACAACGAAGCCTTCCCGAAAATCATCGAAGGACCATATTTAGGCTACGACCTCTCTGCCGTTATCGTCGAACGCCTGGAGCCACTCTCGGAAAACGATTATTGGCTCAGCAGCCAAATTGCGGACCTCGCCGACGAAGCCCAATATCTTGGAAATCTCGACGTCGACAGTGACGAGGCATATGCCCTGAGCGTCCATATCAGCAACGATGGCGTCGACGCCCTATCTCTGATCATCGGACTCGCCCACGCCTTCGGCCTCGGCACCGATCTTCAGCCACAAAACCTGATGCGCCGGCCGAAAACCGGCCAACTCGTCTTCTCTGATCCCCTCAAAATCTAGACACCTCCCACCAAAGGCCGCGCCTTTTCGACGGCCTTTGCGGATAAAAAGTACGTTCATCGCAACCAATCGCTCATCACGACGGTTCTTTTCCTTCATGCCCTGGAGACACAAAAAATGTTCGCCGAATCACTTCCCCTCGATGACCACGATCACGCTCTCATTAACGTCTTCGGCGACGCGGTCTTTACCGTTGGCGGACGCACCCGCGACCATTTTTTGAGCCTCCGTAACAGCCAACAACTCCTCAAAAAGGACTCAGA
>Ga0182016_10007675_pt1 | contig 11043 bp, 10 predicted proteins | sample 712S2MmetaG_FD_120491 | JGI IMG/M metagenome (GOLD analysis project Ga0182016, IMG submission 120491) | Permafrost microbial communities from Stordalen Mire, Sweden - 712S2M metaG | ecosystem: Environmental > Terrestrial > Soil > Wetlands > Permafrost | place: Sweden: Stordalen | collected...
ACGCGCCCCGTCGTTGGGTCCATCGCGACGAACGCGGCCGCCGGCGCCGCCTGTCCGGTTGCCTGCGGGGCTCGCGCGCGGGCCTCGTCGACCGCGATGTAGCCCTCGCGCTCCAGCCCGAGGTCGAGCGAGGTGCTGAGCTGATCACCCGGCACCGGCTGCTTGGTGTTCGACTTGGCCGCGATCGGATAGCCCGCGGCGTCGACGTCGACGTGGTCGACGCCCGGGGTGCCCTGGAGGTATGCCTGGTAGGTGGCCTCGAGCCCCGACTGGCCGACGACCGTGCCCGCGGCGATGCCCTTGAACGGCGACTGCGTGAGCTCCTGTGTGGTGATCTGCCCGAGCTGGCCGAGCACGACGGCGCCGACGTCGCCCTCCGGGTAGTGGCGGACGTATACCTGTCGCACGATGACCCCGGGGAAGAGCGACTTGCGCTCGCCGATGTAGACCCAGGCGCGCTGCGGGACGTCGTCCATGACGTCGGTCGGCGCGTAGCCCGGCGGCGCGATCGCCGTGTCGTCGACGACCGAGCGGATGTGCGCCCAGCCGATCCCGAGCACCCGCGCGAGGCGGCGGTAGACGAGCCGGCGCGCCGGACCGATCGGCGGTAGGTCGTCGGCGACGATCGCGACCTGCGGCGCGACCCGGTAGCCGGCGAGCAGGTTGCCGTGGCTGTCGAGAATGTTGCCGCGCGGCGGCTGGATCGCGATCGGGCGCACCACCAGCGCCGTCGCCCTCGCCGCGTTCTGCGTGCCGGTCAGCACCTGCAGGTACCACAGGCGAAACGCGATCACGCCAAACATGGCGACCACGACGATGCCGAGCACCCCGACACGCCTGGTCAGCTGCGGCGGCAGCGGCGCACGGCGCTGGAGCGGGCTCTCGATCACGAACGCGAGAGCGGGCTCAGGCCGCCGGTCGTGTACGCGCGCCGCCGCCGGCGGCGCGGATCCTCGGGCAGCGCCGGGATCAGCCAGCGGCGGACGAGTGAGTAGACCGGCACGGCGATCAGCGAGTTCAGCGCGATGGTGATCAGGATGTCACGCACCAGCAGCAGGCTGACGGGTGCCGTGACGCCGAGGGCGAACTCGAGCACCGCGTAGCCGACCGACGCGACCGCGGTCGCCGCCGCGCCGAGCGCGAGCGGAGTGAACGGAGCCTCGGGGGCGCGCAGCTCGCGCACCCTGCCCGCGCCGTAGCCCACGAGCACGTAGACGAGCGCCGACACTCCGAGCGTCTCGGCGAACGCGAGGTCGACGAAGATCCCCACGCCAAAGCCGAACATCGCCCCCGGCAGCGCTCCGGTCAGGAATCCCGCCGCGGCCACCACGAGCGGCGAGAGGTCCGCGTTGACGCCGAGGATCCGCACCTGCGCGACGCCGGCGATCTGCACGAGAACGGAAACGAGGGCGAGAACCGCCAGGCGCAGCGTCAGGTTGGTCGTGTCACTCACGAGCGGGCCCCCGTCAGGACCTGCACGCGCTCGAGCGAGGTCAGATCGGCGGCCGGCGTCACAGTGATCGTGCCGAGCGGGTCGGCCGCGGACGCCACCGCGGTGACCTGCCCGATCAGGATGTTGGCCGGGAACAGCGTGGCGCCCGCCGTCGCACGCTCGCCGGCGGTCACGACCAGGTCCCCCAGCTTCACCTCGCTCGGCTGCGAGACGTCGAGCAGCTGAAGCTCCCCCGGGCTGCCGGGCTGCGGCACGATCAGGCCGATCTCGCGGCTGCCGCTGTCGCGCGCCGCCACACCCGAGGAGGGGTCGTTGATCAGCGTCACGATCGCCGAGTCGGCGGCGACGTCGCTGACCGTGCCGATCAGGCCGTCGGGATCGATCACCGGGTCGTTGACAGCAACGCCGGCTCCGCTGCCGGCGTCGATCGTCACGTGGCTGACCCACAGGCTCTGCGGCTGGCTGACCACGCTCGCGTCGACCGTGGCGGCGGAGGAGAGCTGCAGCGTCGTGTCGATTCGGCGGAGCTTGGCGGCATCCGCGCTCGAGCTCTGCTGCGCCTGGAGCGCGACGATCTGCTTGTCCGCCGCCGAGAGCTCCTTGCGGAGCTTGTCGCGCTGGCTGGCCGCGTGGAACACGTCGCCAACCCAGTTGAACAGGTCGTGGACGGGGGTCAGGGCCTTGCTGGCGCCGGTCTCGACCGGCGAGAGCACGTCGAGGAACCCGCTCTGCACCGTGTGCAGAGGGCCGCCGCCCGAGCCTCCGAAGCTCGCGCTGATCAGGATCAGGGAGAGAACGACGAGCAGTGCGAGCACTGCCCGTCGCCGGCGAACGTTCTTGTCATGCACGCTGAATTTGGGGTCGCGTTGAAGGGTAGGGGCGCATCGCCTCTGAACGGGGGATGGTTGGGCGCCGGCGCGGGCATCAGCGGCGGCGGCGGCGGTTGCCGTTGCGCCCGCTGGCGCGGTTGGTGCGGTGGATGACCTCGAACTCCTCGAGCGAGCGGCCCGAGCCGACCGCGACGCACGTCAGCGGCGACTCGGCGAGGTGCGTCGGGATCTGCGTCTCGTCGCGGATGCGGTCGGCGAGGCCCTGCAGCAGCGCGCCGCCGCCGGCGAGCACGATGCCACGATCCATGATGTCGGAGGCCAGCTCCGGCGGGGTGCGGTCGAGCGTTGCCTTGATCGCGTCGATGATCTGCGCCAGCGGCTCCTCGATCGCGACGCGCAGCTCCTCGCTGGTCAGCACGACCGTCTTCGGCAGGCCCGACACCATGTCGCGCCCGCGGATCTCGGCCTGCAGCTCCTCGGCCATCGGGAATGCCGACCCGATCTCGAGCTTCAGCTCCTCGGCCGTCTGCTGCCCGATCAGCAGCTTGTACTCGCGCTTGGCGTAGTTGATGATCGCCTCGTCCAGCTCGTCACCGGCGATCCGGATCGACTGCGAGACGACGATCCCGCCGAGCGAGATCACCGCGACCTCGGAGGTGCCGCCGCCGATGTCGACGACCATCGACCCGGTTGGCTCGCCGACCGGCAGGCCCGCGCCGATCGCGGCAGCCATCGGCTCCTCGATCAGGTAGGCCTGGCGCGCGCCGGCCGACAGGCAGGCCTCCTCGACCGCGCGCTTCTCGACGCCTGTCACCCCGGACGGCACACAGACGACCACGCGCGGGTGCGCGAAGCGGCTCTGATGCACCTTCTGGATGAAATGGCGCAGCATCTCCTCGGTCACGTCGAAGTCGGCGATCACGCCGTCCTTGAGCGGCCGGATCGCGGAAATCGTCCCGGGCGTGCGCCCGAGCATCCGCTTGGCCTCGATGCCGACGGCGTGCACCTCACCGGTGCGCGAGTCGATCGCGACGACGCTCGGCTCCGACAGCACAATGCCCCGTCCGCGTACGTAGACGAGCGTGTTCGCCGTGCCGAGATCGACGGCCATATCGCGGCCGCCGAACCCGGTCATGTAGCTGAAAAAACCCATTTGGAGGCAGTGCGCAAGACGTGGATCGGGGCGGCCGCGCCGCGCCGCCTGCGCTGCGGTGCGCGGGGGACGGCTGTACGAGGACGCCCCCGCCTTGGAGTGACGCAGTGTAGCGGACGCCGCGTTGCATCCGGCTTGGAGCGGGGCGGCCCAAGACCACGTTAGTGCTGCAATTCAGCCTGATTTTGCGGGCTGAAACGATTGTTGCGCGCGCTGAGCAGCGCCGGGTGGACGCTCAGCAGAGCGCCGACCGGCAGGCCGACCACGTTCGTCCACTCGCCGGCGATCGCGTCGACGAGCGCGCAGCCCGCCCCCTGGATCGCGTAGCCGCCGGCGCGATCGCGCCATTCGCCGCCGCGCACGTACCACTCGATCGTCGCCTCGTCGAGCTCGCGAAAGCTGACTTCGGTCTCGCAGGTCGCGGTGCGGGGCACCTCCGCCAGTCCTTCGAGCGCGAGCGCGCTGAGCACCGTGTGCGTCTCGCCCGACAGCGCCCGGAGCGTCTCGCGCGCCTGCGCCGGATCCGCCGGCTTCCCGTAGAGCCGGCCTGCGAGCGACACGACCGTGTCGACGCCCAGCACCACCTCCCCGTCGCCCCGGGCCACCGCGGACGCCTTCCCGAGCGCGTTGTGCAACGCCACCGCCCTCGGCTCGCCCAGCTCGCGCTCCTCGAAGCCGGAGGGCCGCACAACGAACGCGACCCCCAGGGCATCGAGGATCGCGCGCCGCTGCGGCGAGCGCGACGCGAGCACGAGCCGGCCGGCGGCGGACGCCACTGACACTCAGAGCTCGGGGAAGAAGATCCCGATCTCGCGCGCCGCCGACTCGGGTCCGTCCGAGCCGTGCACGAGGTTCTCGCCCGTCGCGATCGCCAGGTCGCCGCGGATCGAGCCGGGCGCCGCCTCGAGAGGGTTCGTCGCACCGATCAGCTGGCGCGCGGCGGCGATCGCCGAGGGTCCCTCCAGCACCATGGCGACGAGCGGCCCGGAGGTGATGAACTCGGCCAGCTCACCAAAGAACGGCTTCTCGAGGTGCTCGGCGTAATGGCGCTCGGCGAGCTCGCGTGTCATCGTCAGCACCGCGAGCGCAACCGGCCGCAGGCCCTTGCGCTCGAACCGCGCGAGGATCTCACCGCTCAGGCTGCGTGAGTAGGCATCAGGCTTGGCAAGAATGAGCGTGCGTTCCATCGGGCTCCTCCGTTGGGGGGTTCGGGCTTGATCGGGTGGACGGCTTCGGGGCGGCAGGCGCGCGGCGGGCAGCCTATGAGGCGGGCGGCGCGTCGCTCGCCAGTGCCTCGCGCCGCCGCCGCGGCGGGTGCAGGCCCGCCACCACTGAGGCTTCGCAGTAGGGGCAAACGCTCCACGTCATCTCGAGCGGCCGGTTGCAGTTCGGGCACGGGTCGCGCAGGCGGCTGTGGCAGCTCGGGCAGATCACGAAGTCCTTCTCGACCTCCTGCCCGCAGTGCTGGCAGGCGAAGTAGGAGAGCTGCGCAATACGCGCCTCCGACGCCGCCATCTCGAGCTCGCGCTCGCGAATGTCGTCGAGATATTCCGGCGGGCGCACGATCATGTAGACGATCGTGCCAATGAACGGGAACAGCGCCGCAGCGGTCGCGCAAACGACCAGGACCGGGTCGGCGATGCGCCGCTTGGCGTCCGCTCGCGTCCAGTAGATCATCGCGAGCCAGATGATCACGAGGAACAGGATCAGCAGGTTGATGGCGAGGTTCACGCCATCGTTCTGAATTCCGAAATATGCGAGCGTTGCAGGCACCCTTCCAGCGAGTGTAGCTACAGGAACAGACGACCGAACAGGTAGCCGATTCCGACGAACAGGAGGATCACAAGCGCCACCGTCAGGGCGACGCCGGCGATCATCGCAAGCAGTGAGGGCCCGCCGCCGTCGTCGTCGCTCACAGCACCGAGCCTCCCGGAGCCCCCTCCGGACGCAGCAGGTCCGCGATCAGATAGATCGAGCCGGTCGCCAGCACGACGCCGTCCTCGCCCGCCAGCTCGCGGGCGCGCGCCAGCGCCCGGTGCGGGCCGGCGAGCACATCGGCGGGCACGCCGCCGATCTGTCCTGCCAGTGACGCGAGCGTCGCAGCCGGCAGCGCCCGCGGGCTCGTGCAGGTCGTGAAGATCGCCGCATCGCAATGTGGGAGCAGCCTGGCGAGCATCCCCGCGGCGTCCTTGTCGTCGAGGATCGAGATCACCGCAACGAGCCGGCGACCCGCGACGAACGCGGGCAGCGACTGCGCGAGCGCCTCGATGCCGCCGTCGTTGTGGGCGCCGTCGAGCAGCGTGACCGGCATGCCCTCGAGCACCTCGAAGCGTCCGCGAACGACCAGCTCGGCAGCGACCGCCACAAGATGGTCATGGCTTGGGTCGCGTCCGAGAAAGGCCCGCACCGCGGCGGCCGCGGCGGCGAAGTTGCGCCGCTGGTAACCGCCGCCCGAGCGCAGCTCGACATCCAGCTGGGCGCTTGACTCGACGAGCGTGGCGCCGCGCTCCTGCGCGGTCGCACGCGCCAGCTCGAGCGCCGCGGGATCGAGATCGGCGCCGACGACCAGCGTGGCCCCGGGACGCACGACGTCGAGCTTCTCCCGTGCGATGTCGGTCACCGTCGGGCCCAGGTAGCGCGTGTGCTCGAGCCCGACGTTGGTGAGCACCGCGACCCGCGAGTCGACGACGTTGGTGGCGTCGTAACGGCCGCCGAGCCCGGCCTCGAGCACGGCGACGTCGACGGCGGCCGCTTCGAATTCCCACAGCGCGGCAGCCGTCAGCAGCTCGAACTGAGTGACGACGTCGCCGGGTTCCGGCGCGCTGCGATCGACCATCTCGGCGGCGTGAACGGTGCGCGCGATCGCCGCGGCGAAGCGCTCCGGTGCGATGTCGCGCTCGCCGATCTGGATGCGCTCGCGGTAGGAGAGCAGATGCGGCGAGGTGAAGCAGCCGACGTGGAGGCCGTCACGCGCGAGGAGCGCCGCGATCATTCGCGTCGTCGAGGATTTCCCGTTGGTGCCGACGACGTGGATCGTCGGGAAGGAGAGCCGCGGCAGCTCGAGCACGTTGAGCATCCGGCGCATGCGGTCGAGGCCGAAGCGCATGCCGAATTGCTCGCGGGCGAGCAGGTAGCGCTCGGCGTCCTGCGCGCTCCAGTTCGCCTGCGGGCCGGCGGAGCTGGAGCTCACCGCCCGCCCCCGGGCCCCTCGAGGCTTGAGAGCTCGTCCTCCAGGGCGGCCAGCTTCGCGCGCGACGCGGCGACCAGCTCGGCGGGCGCGTTGGCGACGAACGCAGCGTTTGCGAGCTTCTCGCGCACCCGCCCGATTTCGCGCTCGACCCGCTCGCGCTCGCGCTCGATCCGTTCAGCGTGGGCGCTCAGATCGACGCCGGCGAGGATCCCCAGGGTTCCGCCGGGGATGTTGACCGTCGCGACCGCGGCCTCGCCCGCGGTGTGCAGCTGGAGGCGGGCGATCCGCGCCAGCAGCGGTTCGAGCTCCGCGTAGCCGTCCGCGTCCAGGCGCGCGTTCAGTGGTTCTCCGGGCCGCACGCCGACCTCGTCACGCCAGCTGCGAATCGCCTGCGTCGCGGCGATCACGCGCTCGAGCGATGCCTCGGCGGCCGTGTCGATCGCGGCGCCGCCCGAGTCCTCGCGCACGACGCCGGCGAGAAGTCCCTCATCGGCCTCGCGCGCGTACTGCCACAGCTCCTCGGTCACGAACGGGAGGATCGGATGGGCGAGCTGAAGCGTCTCGCGCAGCAGGAAGCGAAGCGTCGAGCGCAGCTGCGGCTCATCGATCCGTCCCTTGATCAGCTCGATGTACCAGTCGCACAGATCGCCGTAGACGAAGTCGTAGAGCGCGAGCGCCGCGCGCGCGAAGTCGTAGGCGCCGATTCGCTCACCCAGCTCCTGCTCGAAGCGAGCCAGGCGCGAGAGGATCCAGCGGTCCTCGACGGCACTCGGCAGCGCCTGCGCCGGGGCGACGTCGTCGCCGATCTTCAGCAGCACGAAGCGCGCCGCGTTGAACAGCTTGTTGGCGAGCTTCTCGCCCTGCTCGATCTTCTCGACGCTGTAGCGCACGTCCTGTGTCGAGGACATCGCGAGCATGCCGAAGCGCACCGCGTCGGCGCCGCTGCGGTCGATCTCGTTCAGCGGGTCGATGCCGGTCCCGAGCGATTTCGACATCCGCCGGCCGTCGGGGGCCTGGATGACGGACGTGATGTAGACGTCGGCGAACGGGACCTGCCCGGTGAACTCGATGCCCATCATGATCATCCGCGCGACCCAGAGATAGATGATCTCGCGGGCGGTGACGAGCGCATCGGTCGGGTAGAACGCTTGAAGCTCGGGCGTGTCGGCGGGCCAGCCGAGCGTCGCGAACGGCCACAGCGCACTCGAGAACCACGTGTCGAGCACGTCCGGGTCCTGGCGCAGCTCCCCGTCGCAGGCGCCGCAGCGCTCGGGTGCCGAGACGGTGACATAGGTCTCCTCGCAGGCGTCGCAGTAGTACACGGGCAGGCGATGCCCCCACCACAGCTGCCGCGACACACACCACGGGCGGATCTCCTCCATCCAGCGCAGGTAAACCGCTCCCCAGCGCTGCGGGTGAAAGCGGACGTCACCGACCTTGACGGCCGCGATCGCCGGCGCGGCCAGTTCCTCCATGCGCATGAACCACTGCAATGAGACGAGCGGCTCGATCCGCTCGCCCGAGCGGTGCGAGAACGGGACGGCATGGGTGTATGGCTCGCTCGCGCGCAGGACGCCCTCGGCCTCGAGCGCCGCGACGACGGCGGCCTGCGCCTCGGCGACGAGCAAACCGGCGAACGCCGGGCCGGCCGAGTCGCGCATGCGCCCGTCCTCGCCGATCACCGACAACACATCGAGTGCGTGGCGGCGGCCGATTTCGAAGTCGTTGGGATCGTGGCCCGGCGTGATCTTCAGCGCGCCGGTGCCGAACTCCGGCTTCACATAGGAGTCGGCGATGATCGGCAGCCGGCGGCCGGCGAGCGGCAGGATGACCTCCTTCCCGACCAGGGCGCTGTAGCGCTCGTCGTCGGGGTGCACCGCAACGGCGACGTCGGCGAGCATCGTCTCCGGTCGCACCGTGGCGATCACAATCTCCCCGCCCCCGTCCGCGAGCGGATAGGCAATGCGGTAGAGCGTGTCGGTCTGCTCGCGTTCCTCGACCTCGAGATCGGAGATCGCCGAGCCGCTCCCGGGGTCCCAGTTGACGAGGTAGTTGTCGCGCTTGATCAGACCGCGTTCGTAGAGCTTGACGAACACCGCAAGCACGGCGTCAGCGTAGGCCGGGTCGAGCGTGAAGCGCTCGTCGTCGAAGTCGCACGAGGCGCCAAGGCGCTTGTACTGCTCGACGATGGTCGAGCCGTAGTCCTCGCGCCAGCGCCAGGTGCGCGCCACGAACGCCTCGCGCCCGAGCGTCTCGCGCGTCGTGCCCTCGCGCAGGAGCTGGCGCTCGACCTGCGTCTGGGTCGCGATGCCCGCATGATCTGTGCCGAAGATCCACTTCGTGCGCTGCCCGCGCATCCGCGCCTGGCGGATCAGGACGTCCTGGATCGTGCCCCCAAACGCGTGCCCCATGTGCAGCGCCCCGGTGACGTTCGGCGGCGGGATCGCGATGGAGTAGTTCTCCGCCGCCGTGCCGAGGGGTTGCGGGTGAAAAAGTCCCGAGGCAAGCCACTGCCCGATCAGGCGCGGCTCGACCTCGGCCGGTTCGAACCGCGTGCGTGCTTCCAGGTCTTTGATCGAGCGTGGGTCCGACACTGAGCCGTAGGCTACCGGCGCATCCGTCGCGGCCGCGAGGCCCGGCTCAGCCGGCTTCTTCGAGGCTCTCGCCGCTCGAGGCCTCTTCCTCCGGCACCGCCTCGGTTACGAGCGTCGGCGTGAGACCCTTCTCGACCGTCTCCCGTGTGACGACGCATTTCTTCACGTCGCGGCGCGAGGGCAGCTCGAACTGCACCTCGAGCAGGACCTCCTCGATGATCGAGCGCAGGCCGCGCGCGCCGGTTTCGCGCTCGAGCGCCTTCTCGGCGACGGCGACCAGCGCGTCGTCGGAGAAGACCAGCTCGATGCCGTCGAAGGAGAAGAAACGCTGAAACTGCTTCACGAGCGCGTTGCGCGGCTCGGTCAGGATCGCGACGAGGTCGCTGTGGGTCAGCTGGTGGACCGCCGACATCACCGGCAGGCGGCCGATGAACTCGGGGATCAGCCCGTAGAGCACGAGGTCCTCGGGCAGGCAGCGCTCGAAGATCTCCCCCGGGTCCTTGGCCTGGCGCTCGGCGATCGCCGCCCCGAAGCCGACGCCCTTGTGGCCGATTCGCCGCTCGATCACGCGGTCGAGGTTCGCGAACGCGCCGCCGCAGATGAACAGGATGTTCGTCGTGTCGATCGTCAGGAACTCCTGGTGGGGGTGCTTGCGCCCGCCCTGCGGCGGCACCGAGGCGGAGGTCCCCTCGAGGATCTTCAGGAGCGCCTGCTGCACCCCCTCGCCGGAGACGTCGCGCGTGATCGACGGGTTGTCGGCCTTGCGCGCGATCTTGTCGACCTCGTCGATGTAGATGATCCCGGTCTCGGCCTTCTTGACGTCGTAGTCGGCGGCCTGAATCAGCTTCAGCAGGATGTTCTCGACGTCCTCGCCGACGTAGCCGGCCTCCGTCAGCGCGGTCGCGTCCGCGATCGCGAACGGCACGTTGAGGATCCGTGCGAGCGTCTGCGCGAGCAGCGTCTTGCCGCACCCGGTCGGGCCGAGCAGCAGGATGTTGGACTTCTGCAACTCGATCTCGGCGTCGTCGACGGCCATCATCTGCACGCGCTTGTAGTGGTTGTAGACGGCAACCGACAGCGTGCGCTTGGCGTTGTCCTGCCCGATCACGTACTCGTCGAGGACGTCGTAGATCTCGCGCGGCTTGGGCAGATCCGAGATGTCGAAGCTCGCCGGTGCGACGAGCTCCTCGTCGATGATCTCGTTGCAGAGGTCGATGCACTCGTCGCAGATGTAGACGCCCGGCCCGGCGATCAGCTTCTTGACCTGCCGCTGCGACTTGCCGCAGAAGCTGCACAGCAGCTGTTCGTTGGAATCGGTCGGGCGCGCCATCGGCTTTGCTCAGTGCTCGGAGATGACGCGGTCGATGATGCCGTATGCGGTTGCTTCCTCGGAGCTCATGAAGTAATCGCGTTCGGTGTCGGTCTTGACCTCATCGACGGACTTGCCCGTGTGCAGGGCGATGATCTCGTCCAGGCGCCTGCGCACGTCGATGATCTCCCGCGCATGGATCTCTATGTCGGTCGCCTGCCCCTGGAAGCTTGAGCTGACCTGGTGGATCAGGATCTTCGCGTTCGGCAGCGCCATCCGCTTGCCCTTCGCGCCGCCGGCGAGCAGAAGCGCGCCCATCGACATCGCTATGCCCACGCAGATCGTCTGCACGTCGGGCTTGACGAACTGCATCGTGTCGTAGATCGCAAGCCCTGCGTACACCGACCCGCCGGGCGAGTTGATGTATAGAGAGATGTCCTTGTCGGGATCTTCGCTCTCCAGGTGCAGCAGCTGCGCAACGATCAGGTTCGCGATCTGGTCGTCGATCGGCGTC
>Ga0182016_10007676_pt1 | contig 11042 bp, 8 predicted proteins | sample 712S2MmetaG_FD_120491 | JGI IMG/M metagenome (GOLD analysis project Ga0182016, IMG submission 120491) | Permafrost microbial communities from Stordalen Mire, Sweden - 712S2M metaG | ecosystem: Environmental > Terrestrial > Soil > Wetlands > Permafrost | place: Sweden: Stordalen | collected...
TCTATATTGCTAAATCCACTGTTTACAGTTGTTTCTATAAATTTTTTACACAACTTTGAAACATCATAATGTCTGACCGGCATAGGACCTTCTCTACCATGCCATCTGTCGATTCCAAACGGAGTATTTTCTAATTTTTTATAATATGGTAATACATCGTCAAATGACCATCCTTTAATATTCCAATTATCAAAATCAGCCGGTGTCCCCCTGATAGCAGCCGTTGCGTTATGACTAGAACATCCCCCAATACATTTTGCACGAGGCATATCAATACTGACGCCATATTTATTAGGAAGGGTTTTATACCCCCAATCGTATTTATCTGTTGCGATGATCGATGAATCAGTCAATTCTTTAGGAAATCTTTTGGGTTTAAAATCTGGACCTGCCTCGATTAATAATACTTTTTTATTTTCATCTTCTGAAAGTCTGGCGGCAATAACAGCACCTGAACTACCTCCGCCAACGATAATATAATCATATATTTCGTTTATTATGTTATATTTTTTTTTATATTTTTTGTATTTCTTTTTATAATTTTCCATAACAAAAAGTTATCATAATATAAAATGACAACACATATTATAAAATAGATAAATAAAAAATTGATGTCATTAACTATCAGATAATTTCAATTAAAAAACGTTTATACACATATATTTATTGACTTCAACAGCAATAAATAATAAATAATAAATAATAAATATGTTCAAACCAAGTAAACAACTGACTCCTCAAAATATGAATACATTGTTCAAAGCAGGACAACGTATTATTAATCCAGGTACAAATAAACTAAACGAACAACAAAAAAAACATTCACAATCACTTCAAGAAAGGATGGTTAGTGATCAAAGACTACTCAAAGTACAAAAAGCATTGTATGCACACCCAATTTATGATTCCATCGAAACCAAACAGGATATGAAAATATTTATGAGAAATCATTCTTTTGCTGTGTGGGATTTTATGGTTCTTCTAAAGAGTTTACAACAGAAATTAACTTGTACTAATCCTATTTGGACTCCTGTTAAAAATACGACTTGTGCAAGATTCATCAATTCAATCGTTATTGGTGAAGAAACTGATGAAATTGAAAAAAATAAATTTATATCACACTATGATTTGTATTTGAAATCAATGCAAGATGTTAATGCTGATACAACACCAATTAAATCTTTTGTTACTAGTCTTTCTAAAAATCCCACAGCATCTAATGCATATAAACTATTACTTAAAGTTCCAATTCCAATGTATACCAAATCTTTTGTGGAAAATACTCTTTTGACAATCACAAATCCCCTACCGTACATTGCTGCATCATTTTATTTTGGTCGTGAAGATCCAATTCCTCAAATGTTTACTAAGTTTTTGGCTAATATTCAATGCAGTCCATCTAGTTCCAATGAATTCAAGAATATTAAAAAATACTTAGAGAGACACATTGAAGTTGATGCTGAGGATCATGGACCATTGAGTTTGGAATTATTAAAAGAAGTTTCTGAAGATGGTAAAAATAATGATATGATCATCGAGTCAGGCATTAATGCTATTAATCATAGAATTAAATTGTGGGACGGAATACTCAATGATATCAAATTAGCGCGAAATCTGAAAAAAATGTCAAAAGCATAGAACAAATATAAAGATTGTTAGATATATTCTTTTATTAAAATAAAAAATAATAATACCATTAAAATGTCAACAAGAATTGATATTAAAAAAGATTTGAAACCCACAATGAATGTTAAATATGTAAAAGGAGATGTTGCGCCAATGGTGACAATGTTTAAAACTATTATAGCAGGCAATAATAGTCGTTTTACTCATTATAGAAAATGGATCGAAACAACTAATCATGGAAAAGAATCTAATACAATTATTGTAATTAATAAAGATAAATACAATTCGCTCAATGGTATGATGAATCTACTTTTCGTTATTGATTGTGATAATAATAATAATAATAAATTGAGTTTTGAAGATGAAATTGTATTTAATCAACTATCGATAAAATTACGTATTGGAAATCTTGTTATATTTGATCAAGAATGTTATGGAATTTTAAATATTTTTAAATCAATGGGTGAATCATACGACAAAGCAGTTTCACTATACGAAAGTGATAGACAAATATTTATTCCATTACAAAATTTTATTATGAAAAATGTGAATTTTCCATTATGTTCATTCAAGGATAATCTAGTTATTGAATTTTATTATAGTCATTACAAAAATGTTACAACAACATGTGAAGCTTTCCAATTTGATGAAATGGAATATAAAAAATTTTGTGAAATATCTCACGAAACACGAATAAGATCATATCATACTGAATTACACAGAGTTCCACAAACTGAATCAATAATAAATATTCCTTTAGAAAGTAAAGTTTTGATAAGAAATATTTCTTTATTGCCATTAAAGGGAACAGTAACAAGTGCACAAATAGATTCAAAGCCATTTACTAAATTAAGTGATCCATTTAATAAATTTTATGAAATATTTTCTATTAATTCTAACAATTCTAAAAATATAAAATACGATTGTTTTGTTTATGATACAGTACCAACTAATGGTAAAGGAGGAGCAACAGAAATCAATACAGGCTTCATAGTAGGAAATAATGAAAGATCAATAATAGTTAAATTTGATAATTCTATTAAACTAGAAAAACCAGAACAATCTGAGTATATCGATAATTATATATTGATAACAATTGGATATGATAATGTATTGACCTCAAAGCCAGAAATTGTATTCGATTATATTCCTTATAAATACGATTACACAAATAATTATCCTCTCACAAAAGTGAGTGATACTGAATATATCGAAGGTTATTGGTATGATAATATATCTGATAGTAAAGAAACTCGTACATATCCTTTCCCTAAACCAGAACCAAACAAACAAATTAGTGAACAATTTATGAGTAAATTGGAAACAATTATTGAAAATTCTAACAGTCTTAAATATTACGGGATGTTTGGTTACGATGAAAGTAAAAATAACGAAATGAAAGAAATGGCAGATGGAACAAAAATCAAATTCACTAATTTCATGGGAGGTTCTCAATGTAGACTTTGTGAGCAAATGATAGGAAGTGATGAGGGAATTATTATAAAGAATAATATAAAATATAGATTTCCTTCTGGAATTATACATTATTACAAAGATCATGATGTTCAACCTAGCCAAGAATTTAATAATTTAATTATGAGTATTGATACTGATCTTGTGGTTGATATTGCTAAAGATCAAAATAATCTTCCACTATTTTATGGTGATATACAACCCGCTTTTGGTCATCATATTATTTTACCACCTGAATATGAGTAAATAAATTTTATTACTTTGATTTTGACATTAAATATTTTAATTTATATTTATTATATTTTTTATAATAAATGGAACCACCAATTTGAGGGGATTGATTACTGATGCGAGCTACGATAGGAAGATGATCTGAAGCCAGTTTATTGGGAGAAAGTATTTCCGATTTAATATATGAATACGTTGTTAATATTTGATCATATGCTCCGAACATGCCATAACTAGAATTCAAAGATGGATTACAACATGTTTTCATATGATTTACAGATTTTAATATTCTTCCGCCTGGTATTTTAAAATATGGATCTGTTAGAATAATAAATGTATTACCTGTACTTGGTTCCATATTCATATCCCCCGCCATTATGATATTATATGTTTGTAATTTTTTTATAAAGTTATTGACGCCATATAATCCCGATAAAATTCTTACTAAATGTCGGTCAAATCTGAGGAAATCACTACCATGTCCCGGATGCATATTTATCACACATAAATTATTATTGAAAAATAAAATGAGTAATGGTCTACCACTTTCTCCCAAATGACCACTAATTTCATAATCACCTGTATCTAATTTATATTTATTTGGATCATAAAATGTTACCATTTCTTCATAGCCAGATTTTGTCACTCTGTGCGACATAACTCGTAATCTATTAGAAAGAGAATATATATTGTTCCATTTTGCTGCTTCCTGTAGACAAATGAAATCGTATGGTTGGCTAGCATTATCAATAACCGAAACGATATTTTCTAGACAAATTGTTATTCCAGTTGATCTTCTTGGACATGCAGTTGTAACACCGGAAGTGATAGTCCCTGTCATTGCTTCCCATGAAATATTCCATGATAATACACGTATATCTAATTTTGATTGTAATGATTGTGTCAATTGGGGTAATTGTGGTATTTGTTGTATTTGTGGTATTTGTTTTGATATGATAGGAACAGGTATAATTACGGGATTAATAGTTTTTAAATTAATTATTTTTTGTGAAGACTGCTCATACGTAAATGATTCAATTTCCAAAAAATTAGCTTCATTTGTTAATTGTAATAGTTGTCCCATAAATCCAGAATGACTAAAAATAACTATATTTTTATTTGTGAAGTCATCACTCGATAAAAAATTTTTAAATGCTGAAATTTTAGCTCCATTTGTGTCGAGTAAAATGGGCGAAGCTAAATCTACCCACGAAATTGGTGCATCAGGTATGGGAATAATTTTACTAAAATCATTTTCCCATCCATTTTGATAGATTTTTTTCCATCCAGAGTCGTAATAAAATAATGTTTTTTTATCATTTGAAAAATCTATATTTTTATAATTTACCTTAGATGTTAGAATGGGTGACATTTGAAGAAGTTTACGACTTGTACCCCTATTTTCTATATAATTACCTATTTCGCTTACTAGGGGACATAAATATATTGGCATATTAATTTGTTTATTAAATACTTCTAGACATGTTTGTATCGCTCTCATTAAAGGAGAAGTTATTATAATATCAGGATTACCCAAATTATTGAGGATGTTTGTTCTATTTTTATTTATTAACTCAATACCAGTTCGAGTCAAAACAGGATCACGATGTATTGGATCTGCTGCAAAATTTCCCGTTTGTTTTTTATATTCATTGGCAGTACTATAACTGTGTCTTATTATTTTTACATTTACTGTTCTTGTTGGTTGTAATCCAATTGGCGATAACACAATAGACGGTTCTATTGATTTTTTTGGTTTATTTGGTCTTTTTTTCTTTTGTTTTTCTGTTTCCAGTGCCGGTTGTATTAGTTGTGATGGTTGCACTGCTGGAGGTAATTCAGGTAATTTTATGACTTCTGATTGTTTAGTTATTGAAATAGGATTTCCTTCAATCAAATTAAGTGTAGTGATAAGACCCGTAATTTGATCGAAACTAAATTCAATAATACCCAAGTAACCAGGACATTTTATAAATCCTGTTTCTGCAATTATATTGAATACACTACAATGACTGAACATTATAATTGTCTTACCTGTAAATTCATCATTTGATAAAAATTTTTTTAATGCAAAAACTCTAGCACCGGCATCATTACGTAAAACGGATGAATTTAAATCTATCCATGAATTTGGTGCATTTGTAACAGCTTTCATTTTATTGGGATCATTTTCCCATCCGCTTTCATAGTCTGTTTTCCATCCTGAATTGTAGTAAAATAATGTTTTTTTATCATTTGAAAAATCTATATTTTTGTAATTTATTTTTGATTTTAATATTTCAGTTGATATTTTTTGTAAATCATTTCGTTCGATACCTTTATTTTCGATATTTGGTCCTATTTCGGTAAGAAGTGGTACCAGATATATTTTTTTATCTATTAGATTTGGTTCATATAAATTAAGACATGTTTGAATTGCTCTCGTTAATGGGGATGACATAATAATATCATATTTTCCTAGTTTGTTTAATATAAATTTTTTTTTAAGGTTTATCATATCTAAACCTGTTTTATCTAGCACAGAATTTTTATATATTTCAGTTGGTTTTTGTCCATTATTTTTTTCAATGAAAACATCTGCCTCTGACTTTGCAGAAATAATCATTTTAATATTAACCTTTCGATTCATTTATAGATAATATAAATTATAATGTAAAATAAAAAATAATCATATAAATATTTGATTATGTGTATATACATATATATAAATATACACATATACATATGCCAAGTCGTGAGGGAGGAAAGGCTAAACCATTAAAGACACCTAAAAAAGAAGTAACTGAATTAACAGAAGAAGACAAATTATTTAAACAAAAACAAAAAGAAGATAAAAAAGCTCTCGACAAATTAAAAGAGGATGCTTCTACACCAAAGGGTTTTATTAAAACAAAATCAACAAAAAAATAAAAATTGAAAACATGACTATATGATGGAAACAATATATTTTTGCATCAATAAGCAATTAAACTAAGCAATTAAACTAAGCGGTAACACTATATATTTAGTTCAATTAGTTAATAAATAGACATGGCGCAAAATAATCAAAATAATCAAAATAATCAAAATAATCAAAATAATCAAAAAGATATTGACGAAATTGATTCTTTTGTTTGTAAAAAAGAATTTGCGCCTGATAAATTGAATAACTATTTGAATTATTGGCTTCAATTTTTGTTCATGCAATATAATGAACAAGATTATATTTACAATTTTAAACACTTACTTGACGATGAAATTGTCATTGTCTGGGGATTTACTAAATATTATGATTTTCCAGAGGTCCATTACTTGATCACAAACTATGGTAGAATGCTTATACTTAATCCAAATAAAGTAAATCGTGGACTTACTATTACCTACAAAAATCACAACAAACGATTGTCATACGATTCACAAATTGAATTAAGAAAAAAATCTACAGAACTAAATCATCATGTTGATTCGTATAATATTATGTATAATCTGTTGACTAAACTTTGTGAATCTGCTGATAACAACATTGCCCAACAAACTGAACAAGTTAAAACTGAACAAGTTAAAACTGAACAAGTTAAAACTGAACAAGTTAAAACTGAACAAGTTAAAACTGAACAAGTTAAAACTGAACAAGTTAGAAAAACAAATACACTTGAAACTCATTCTGGATCTCATTCTGGATCTCAATCTGGATCTCAATCTGGATCTCAATCTGGATCTCATTCTGGATCAGGATCCAATGACGATGAACTTGCAGAATTATTCCCAGATCTCACGAATGATAAATCAAAAATAATTGTTACAGTCGAAAAAAATCCAGTGAACGATGAACTAATTGAAACCATATCTGCTGGCGTCGATGAAGATACTCATTCAAATGAAAACTCGGTAGATTTTTCTACAAAAGAATCATACAAACTTTCTGATAATGCATCAAACAATATTGTGTCAGATATGGATATGGGGATATGTTTTACAGATAAACAAAGAATAGAACGAATTGAATCCGAACCAATAATTAAAACAGTTACTACACTTACTAGGCACGAATTACAAGACTCAATCAAAAATGATTCTGACAGTAAAGTTGTGTCAAATGATTCAAATGGATCAAATGGATCAAATGGATCAAATGATTCAACTGATTCAACTGATTCAGTGTTTGAAAACTCAAGTGATATTAGAAAAACTATAATTATCGATAAACCAAAAATGCTGAAACGAGAACAATCGAGTGGAAAAGTCGGTTCATTTATCGATTTATTTAATCAAAAATCACAAAGAGTGGAAGAAGAAAAAAAGAAAGAAAAACAACTCAAAAATAAGAATGTAAAAACTGCTTAACAAAATTTAATTTATTATTGATAATTTTGATTATTTTGATTATTTTGATTATTTTTATTGTTTTGATTATATTTAATTTCTAGTTCTTCAAATTTGGCTTGTAATCTATTATATTTTATTTTGAGATTTTCATGATTCGTAAGAACCATCAAATAATTTAATTCCTTGGCACATATCTCCATCTCATGAACTGCAATAATTATTCCTTTTTCTGGTATTTCACAAACACGTTCTTTTAAGGAAACACATTTTTCTTTAATATCATTTGGTATGATATCATTTATAATCATTTGGTCAATTTTATCTTTTAATGCATTACAGAGATTAATCAAATGTTGTCTCGATTCTTCAAAAGATAATCTATCATTTTCTAATTTTTCCTCGATCGTTTCGTTTAAATTTTTCATAGTTTCGTTGTGTTTTTTACTATTATCTTCCATTTTTTTAAATATAACTTGTGTGTCCTTATATGATTTTATTTGATCTTTTGATTTTTTAATTAATTCATCATGAATTAATGTAAATGAACCATCTTTCTTTGATTTATTATATTCTTCAAGGGCTTCATTTAAAATGTCATCTTGTGTTTTGTCAAGTAGATCTTTCTTATTATAATTTTCTTTTGTAATTTTTACAAAATGCGCTTTTATTTTCACGGCTATTGTTTTTTTTAAATTATTGTCTTTTATGATTTTATTTAATAATACAGCATCAATATCACAATCGTTGTTATCATTATCATTATTATTATCATTATTGGAATAATTGAATTTTTCTAAATCTTCTGATTTACTTTGTTCAAACGCTATTTCTTGGTCTATTTCTTTAATTATTTTTTTATCTTCAACATTCAATTTAGTTGATTTTGCTGATTTTGATGGCATAAAATTATGTTTGAATATATTATTGTATTATTGATTTATATTAATATATTTTAATAAATTAATATATTTTCAGTTTTTTTGATATTATTGCAAATATCAAAACATAATAAAAATCAAAATAAAAAAAGTTGAAGCCATATATATATTAAAATGAAGTCATTGATGTTAAATATATCATGTTATGATTATATTATAAATACATATCGTTTTAATATACCAAAATAAATAATTAAGTTATGAATGATACGAACACAAAAAAAGAAGTTTTGACACATAATTATTTTTTAATTGGTGCAATGTCTTCAATGGTATCAAAGATGTCGGTGACTCCATTAGATCGCCTTAAATTTTTAACACAAACAAAATCTAATTCAGAATTTACAGGACTTGTATCAGATATATTCAAAAAAGAAGGACTCAGCGGATTTTATAAAGGAGTTTTCCCTATTCTCGCTACGTCAATACCAAAAAGTGCAATATACTTTACTGCACTTAATAATATTAAAACAAGTATGAATAATTATAGTAATCATGGACAATGTTTGAGTTCTCATAAAATTAATTTCTTTTCCGGTTTATCTGCTGGAATTATAACAACAACTCTATTATATCCCACGGATGTTATTTCGAGCAAATATTACTATGATATAGGAAATAACCAAAGTTTGTTAAAAATAACTAAAAATACATTTTTTGAGAAAAAAATGTTTCGGGGATATTCGGCAACATTGATGGGAACAATACCAAATCACGGTTTTTCATATCTTTTGTATACATCTATTAAGGACAGTAATATTTTATCATCAAAATTTAATGATATAATACCCACCAAAATAATTAGTATGGGTGATAATGGAAATACTTTTGTGAGTAGTTATATTGCCTCTATTTCAACTCAACTTGCAGCTTATCCATTCGATACGATTCGAAAAAAAATGCAAGTCGGTGATCTAAATTTTATTGATACAGTTAAACAAATCAAGAGTGGATCCTTATTCGATTTCTACAGAGGGTTCAAAATAAGTATAATAAAAACTCCTTTGTCGAATGCCATATATTTTATGTGCGCTGAATTTTTAATAAGACAAAATGTTATGTAAATTAAACTAATTCAACAAAATTATTCATGTTATTGAACTTACAAACTATTGGATTTTCCATGACAATTTCTTTGTTGATCCAATCACCAAAAAATTCATTCATTTTATCATATACTAATTTTTTTATTTTCATTGTTTCAGGATCAATAATTTTATATATTTCATACGCAATTGTTATATGGAATGTATATGCTGGATTATTCTTAATTCCGGTTGATTCACTTATCATATTTCTCCATTTTAATACATTACCATCATAAGGTATCAATCCTAAATGAAATGCATTTTCTTCTATTCCAGACAATTTCATAACAAATTTTTGTTTCATCAAAGCACCTAAAATATTGTTTAAATCGTTTAGATTTTTTGTTATCTTTTCATCAAGTTCTTCTTTGTCACATCTTTTGAGATCAAATACTGTCATATGAAACGATTCTGGTTCAGTATATCCAAAATAATGTCCAATAATACTATGTTTAACTATATTTTGTATTTTGCAGATAACTTCATGAAGTTTAGTATCATGCGGTATTTTACATATTATAGTTGTTCCGTAACAAGAAATTACATTACAAAAATCGTCAAATTTAAAAGGCGATTGGTTTAATGAAACATAATCAACAATATTAATTTTTGCATTTGTTTTAACTTCCCCCACATTAATCCCAGATTGTTTTATTTGTTGACACGTAATATACTTATGTCCCGGTTCTTTTTTCAAACCGACTGCAAAAAATCCTGTTGTCTGATCAAATGTTATCCAAAAAGTATTCCATTGTTCCCTATTAATCTGTATCTTAAAATCATTAATAATACATTCTGTTTTTGAAATAAATATGGACAGTACATCACTAAATAATACATAAATATCTTCAACATCATTATCATGATTTCGTACAACCATGGACACTTTTGATGGTATAGAAATAACACACTCCGTCATTTTTATTATAATTATTTATTACAAAATATTATAATTATTTTATTGTGTTTTATGATTTAATATCAATCTTTTTACTTATAAAAATTGATATCACAAGTTCTTTTATGATTTAATAGAAGAACTAAATTTAGTAAGAACATCTTTATTCCAAAATGAATATCTTTACAGAAAGGTTTAATTTATTATCACAATATTGTTGTATACATTGCGGTGATGGTATTTCTACATACAAATTTAATAAAACAGATAATGGTTACGAATTAACAGAAAATTTTTTGTGTCAAACATTTGATGACAATTATACACTTTGGAGAGGTAATGATATAATGGATCTTATCAATTCTTTAAAAAACAATGATGAATACCGTCTCGAACAATCACAAAAAAATGTTTTAATAACAAAATTAATAGTATTGGTTAATCCTGCCATTAGCACAACAAAAAAAGAGAAAAATAAAACAACAA
>Ga0182016_10007679_pt1 | contig 11039 bp, 10 predicted proteins | sample 712S2MmetaG_FD_120491 | JGI IMG/M metagenome (GOLD analysis project Ga0182016, IMG submission 120491) | Permafrost microbial communities from Stordalen Mire, Sweden - 712S2M metaG | ecosystem: Environmental > Terrestrial > Soil > Wetlands > Permafrost | place: Sweden: Stordalen | collected...
AAGGTTCGCCTTACTGTAAATGAATCCATAAAAGGACCGATGACGTTGTAAGAGTGTTATCCTATCGGGAGAGCGCAAGAACGAACCGAAGGGAAGGTCCTAAATTCTGCCCCGCAGGCTAATCGTCGCCGCAGCCGCCGTCGCCGCCGTCCTTATGGCGACGACGCGTTTCGCGTTAGCCGACCAGCACTACGACGTCTCGGGAGACGACGAGTACTATCTGGGCTCGGCCAAAACGCCCAGCCTGGTGGTCTACGCCGGCGACGAGCAGCTCTCGGTAACGCACGACGGAAACAAAACGCGCTTCTCGGCATCCGCCCATTGCACGCGCAGCGACGGCCGGACCCGCGCCGACTTGCATCCGTCGTTCGTTCAAGACATGGACGGTGCCGGCGCGTTTGCCGACGTTAAAGACGACGACCCGGATTTTCTCACGATTCTCAACCAGCCGTTTTCGGTCGAACTCGACGACAACACGCTGCGCGATCTGCGGGTTCTCAGCGGCGCGATTCCCTTTAACGTCGCATCGCCGATCGACGGAGAACAACTCACCGGCTCGATGTCGCGCGGTCAGGATGGAAAGATCGATGGATCCGACGTTCTCGGCGTTCTCTTCACCGCGAACGGTCCAGTGAGCGCCACGCTGCCGCAATCTTCGGCTGCGGCGGTAACGGGAACGATCCGCCTAGACGGGTCCGCCTACTACGCGTTGACCGGCGCGCTGCTGCTCGGCAGCGAAATCACGCTCACCATCAACGGAACGCTACGCGATCCGCAAACCAACGCGCCGGTCCCGGTCCGCATCGTCTACCGCCGCATGATCCGGGCCGACAAGAACACCCCCACCACCCAAGCCTGGCACAAACACTAGCTAAACCCGGAGTGGGCTTTAGAAAGCTCCGACCAACTCAACTTCGAGCGGATGCCGGAACGGCAATTCGTCCAGATGCGCGAGCGGCGTGAACGCGAGATGATTCTGGTGGCAATCGATCAACATCTCGATGCCGCGCTTGACGCAACCCGTCTCCTCGACGTATTTCCCGAGTTTCTTCGTGAAGTACGCGTGCGGAGAACGCAGCACTTTCGCATAGTAAGGATCTTCGGTTAGTCCCTGCGGCGAGACGCCGTCTTTGGGGACGAGCCAGACGAACCACGGGTCTTCGTTCTTCCGGTAGCCGATGAGCACGAGCGGTATCGCTCGAGACGAATCCAGCGCGGGCAGAAAACTGCACATCGTGTATGCGTCGAACGAGATCTCCGTCGGTTCGATGGCTTGCTGCATACTCGTAACCTCAAGATGCAAAAAACCGCCCCGGACGAAACGCGGCCGGCGGGCGGTCTAAAAGAGTTGATTTGCGACACCGGAACGTGCGGCATGGCGGGGGCTTCATCCGGCCGCTAAAGCGGACCTGCCGGCCAATCGCCCTCCGCGGACCGCCGACTCAGGAGTTTTAATGGCCCTGCGTGAAACCTGGCGGCGATGGGTGGTGGTCTCCGCGTACGTATGAGCGCGATCGCCCCACTCCTGAGGGAGTATTCCGTGCCACGTGCGGCCCGCCAGGCGCGCAAGCCCGTCCAAACGACGGACGAAGCGCCCAGCGCCGAGCGATTCGACAGCGTCATTGATGAATTTCAGCGGCGGCTCTATGGATTTGCCCTGCGCATGACGGGCAACCGCGAGGACGCCGAGGAGATCGTGCAAGACGCATTCGTCCGGGCCTATCGCGCCTTGGGCAAGATGTCGCTCGAGCAGCGGGCGGAGCTCAGGCTGCAGCCCTGGCTGTATACGATCACCCTGAACGTGACGAGAAACCGCCTTCGCAGCAAACGGCCGACCAACGTCGCACTCGACGCGCTCGCCGACCCCGACGCGCTCCTGCGCCAGTCGAACGAAGGGCCGGCACGGCCGGAAACCATCGTCGAGCAAAACGCCGAGATGCTGCTCGTCGAGCGGGCGCTGCTTCAGCTTCCGATGCATTTGCGCGCGGCCGCAACCCTGCGCTTCATCGAGGGGCGCAGCCATCCCGAAATCGCCGAGATCCTCAATCAGCCGATCGGCACGGTGAAATCGCACGTTCACCGCGCCGTGCGCATCCTGCGCCGGATCCTCGGTCCGCAAATCGGCAGAACTCCCACCGAAGGAGCCCCAGAACATGCGTTGTCGTGAGGTCGAAGTCATGTGGGACGAAATCCGCGGCGACTGCAAGAAGTCGCTCAAGGAGGCCGTCCATACCCATCTCGGCTTCTGCCCCGGCTGCCAGTCCGTCTACGAGGAGTTTGAAGGCGTCGCCTACCATCTGTCGAGCCTTCCCGAGCCTGAAGCTTCCTGCGATCTGAGCGCCCGCGTGATCCGGCACATCGCCACGCTGCGTTTCGGCGCGGCGCGTACGCCGATCGTCCTAACGTCGGTAGCGACGCCGATCGGTCCGCTCTACGTCGGCTTTAAGGAGCAGCGCATCGCCTACATCGGCATCGACACCGGCGAAACGCACGACGAGGTTCGCGAGCGCGTCGAGACCCGTTTGCGCCGCCCCGTCGAAGCCGGACCGCCCCCCGAGTGGCTCGTCAAGGCCCTGGCCCGCTTTTTTCAGACGTGGCGGATCGACGATCGCACCGTCGACATCAGCGACCTGACCGACTTCGAACAAGCTACGCTACGCGCGACGGCTCAGATTCCGCCGGGCGAGGTCCGCTCCTACGGCTGGGTCGCGACGCAGATCGGGCGCCCGCGCGCGGCACGCGCCGTCGGACGCGTGATGGCTCGCAATCCGCTACCGGTGCTCTTTCCATGTCACCGCGTCGTCGACGCCGCCGGCGACCTCCACCACTACGGCTACGGCTTGGAGATGAAGGCGAAGCTGCTGCGCTTGGAAGGCTACCGCTCTCGCAGCTAAACGGCATTCCAAACGCCATCGTTCGCAGGGGAACACCCAAGCGAAGCCAACCTTAGCGAAGGTGGCTAAGCGTGCCCTAAAGCCTGAATTCCCACCCTTCGGAGCGTCTTTTTCGCTTCGCTCGTGCTTTTTTTTGGCCGCACCCGTTGAGGTCGCCGGCCACGGGAGTGAAGGACACTGAACGACCCACGCACGGCGGCCATTCCCGACGTTCACACGCATGCCAAGGGCGAGCACCGTCCCTTTGCCGAGGAGCGACCGATCGCGTATTCTGCGCGGATGCTCTTTTTGTGGTTTTTTCATGCCTGCCGCCGCCAGCATCCGCGATTCTTGATGGTGGCCGATCACATCAACTACCTGACGTTTGAAGACCCCGGCGCCGTAAACACCGTCAGGCGCGCCCTCAAACTGGCTCACGCCGGCGATCTGTACGGCGCGGCCGAAACCGCAGGCGTGGACGTCGCGCACGCGGCGGTCGTCTCCGAGGGGCTACGGCGGGGGATGCGCTTCTCCATCGGCGCCGAGGTGGACAACGATCCGCGCGCGCGGCCCGACGCGCAGAACATCGTAGACGCCATGCGGCCGGACGGGATCATCCGGTCGGTTCATTTCCTCAACGTCGAGCACCCGGAGAAGGGAGCCGACTGGAGTTGGCCGTTCGGCAAGGCCGAGTTCGCGAGCATGTTCGAGCACGTCGGCGTCGCCAAGACCTGGCAGCTCTACATGGCGCGCCTGCTCGAAGACGTGGAGAAACTCCCCGGACATATCGTCGGGCAGTTTTACGGTCCCGCGCAGTTCGGCCACTGGCCCGCCGCCGACAAGCTCGAGAAGTACGAAGACCAGATCGTCGCTGCAGCCCACGCCCGCGGGATGGCGATCGAGATCTACACGCGCTTCCTTTACCGCGACCACACGGATGAGGAAAAGACGCGCTTCTTCGAAGCCAACAAGCGCCTGGCAAAGAAGGCGAAAGCCGCCGGCGTTCCAATCGCGATCGGTTCGGGCGCTCACAGTCCGCGGGATCAAGGCGGTGCGTTCGAGCGCGTCCTGGCGCTCCTGGACGCCCTGAGCATCAACGAAATCGTCTTCCCGGTCGGCGGGCTTCTGCGGCGCGTCGCGTTGCGCGCGACCAAAGAAAACCTCGAGGCGCAATCGCGCAGCAAGGAGCCGCTATCGCCGGGGAGTTCGATCATCGGACTCGGACGCGCCGAGCTCGGCTTGCCCGAAGAACCCGACAAGGCGGAGCTGGCCAAACGCGAGTTGGCCCGCGCAGGCCGTGGCGCGGCTTCGAAAAAACGGTCGACGGGCCCGCAGCGCGCCGGGAAACGCCTGGAGAAACCCGCTCCGGCCTCCAAGCCCGGCGGATCCTCACGCCGATCGGCTGACTCGGCGGCCTCCTCCAGCAAGGCCAAAGCGGCCAAGGACGCTCCCAAAGGACCGGGAGCCAAGCCGGCAAAAGCGGCGCCGCCTGCCAAAGCCCCGGCCGCCAAGGCCCCCGCTAAGAAATCTGCGTCACCAAAGACCGTAGCCGTCGCGAAAACCCCGGCCAAGAAGCCGGCGGCGGCCGCCAAGAAACCGGCGGCGCCCAAGAAGCCCGCCGCGAAAACGCCTCCGAAGAAGGCGGCCGCAAAGAAAGCCGTGCCGCTGAAGAAATCTGCGACGGCCAAGAAGGCCGCGCCGAAAAAGGTGCCTGCAAAGAAGGCCGTTGCGACGAAAAAGCCCGCGCCCGCAAAGAAGGCGCCTCCCAAGAAAGCAGCACCCGCGCGAAAAGCGCCGAACAAGAAGCAGCCTGTGAAAAAGGCGGCGAGCAAAACCGCCGTATCGAGCAAAAAAGCTAAACCGCAAAAACCGGCGACCAAGCGTCGCTGACTCCAGCTAGTAGGAGCGTGGCCATGGCGGACATTTCACGCCTGCGTAATATCGCTTTCGTCGGAGCCCACCACTCGGGCAAAACGACGCTCGTCGAAGCCGTCCTCTCGCACTGCGGAGCGCTCGCGCGCCGAGGGAGCATCGCCGACGGCACGACCGTCACCGACCACGAACCCGAAGACGTCGCGCACGCGCAGTCCACGCAAGTCGGATTCGCGCACTGCAACACCGGCGACATGGACATCACGATCGTGGATTGCCCGGGGTTCATCGATTTCTTCGAAGAGACCAAGATGGCGCTCACCGGCGTAGACGCCGCCGTCGTCGTGGTCGAAGCGGATCCTTCGCGCGTCGTCCACACGCAGGCGCTCGTCGGAATTCTCGACGAGTTGCGCATGCCGCATCTCTTCGTCGTCAATAAGATGGACCGGCCGGGAGCCGACTTCGACGCGACCGTCGCCGCGCTGCAAGAGGCGTACGGCCGACACGTCGTAGCCGAGCAACTTCCGATCGGCAGCGCCGAGAACTTCTGCGGCTTCGTCGATCTCGCCGAGATGCGCGGCTTTCGCTTCGAGGGCGACCGCGAAGTCGACGCCGACATCCCGACCGACCTCGACGAGCCGGCACAGCGGGGCCGCACCCAACTCTTGGAGGCGATCGCGGACTTCGACGATCACCTGATGGAAGAGATCCTCGAAGGCATCGAGCCGCCGCTGGAAGAGATCGAGAAAGATCTCTGCGCGGAGTGCGCGCACGACCAAATTCTTCCCGTGCTTGCCGCCGCCGGCGGCAGCGGCGCGGGCGTCGCCGCGCTGGTCCGCGCGCTGGAGCGCTGGTTCCCGTCACCCGCCGACGCGCCGCACGTCGACGCGGAAGGGCGTGAAATCGTTCCGGACCCGAGCGGCCCCGTCGTCGCCCGCGCGATCAAAACGTCGATCCATCCGCAGTCCGGGAAGATCACGATCGTTCGCATTCTCTCGGGCACGATCAAGGCCGACGCGACGCTGACGAACGTTTCGCGCAACGGCGAGAAAGCGCGCTCGGGCGGCCTCTATCGCCTGCAGGGCAAGAAGCAGGAAGCCATTACGGAAGCCGGTCCCGGCTCGATCGTCGCGATCGCCAGGCTCGAATCGGTCGCCACCGGCGACACGCTGACCTCCAACGGACACAAGGTGCTGCTCCCGCGTCCGCCTCACGGCGAGCCCGTCTTCGCCGTCGCGATCAAACCCAAAGAACGCATCGACGAGGCCAAGATCTTCCAGATGCTGGCGCGCATCGTCGACGAGGATCCGGCCCTGCGCTTGCAGCGAGCCGAGATTACCAACGAATTGCTACTGCTGGGAAGCGGCGAGCAGCACGTCACGATCGCCATCGAACGCCTCGCGCGCAAGTACAAGGTCGAAGTGGACGTCGCGCCGCCGGCCATTCCGTATCAAGAGACGATCACGACGGGGACCGAGATCCATTCGCGCTACAAGCATCAAACCGGCGGCCACGGCCAGTTCGGCGACGTGTGGCTTCGTTTCGAACCGCGCGAACGCGGCTCGGGCGTGTCGTTCGAGGAAAAGATCGTCGGCGGCGTCGTGCCGCGGCAGTTCATCCCGGCCGTGGAAAAAGGCGTCCGCGAAGCATTGCTGCACGGCGGCAGCGGCCACCCCGTCACCGACATTCACGTCGTCCTCTACGACGGACAGTACCACGACGTGGACTCGAGCGAACAGTCGTTCAAAACCGCCGCCGGCATGGGCGTGCGCGAGGCGTTACCAAAGTGCAATCCGGTCGTGCTCGAACCGATCGTTCGCGTGGCCGTCACGGTGCCGACGCCGTATACGTCCACGGTCATTCAACAACTCACCAGCAAGCGCGGCCAAATCCTGGGCATGAATCCGGATCAGGACCATCCCGGGTGCGACGTCGTCGAAGCCGACGTCCCCCAGGTGGAACTCGCCCGCTACATCACCGAATTGCGAACCGCAACGCAGGGACTGGGAACGTATTCGTGGCGCCACGAGCGGCACGATCCGGTGCCCGGCAATCGCGCCGTGGGTCCCAAAGCCGCCGTATAGTCCGACGGTGAGATTCGTAGCGTTCGCAGCGGCGCTTGCCGTCGCGCTGTCGGCGTGCACGCAAGTCGCGCAAGGACCGTCCGCCTCGGGCGGCCGTCATCCGTGGACCAAACCCGACGACTTGCGCATCGCCATCCACACCGACGTCAAGAATCTCAACGAGCTGCTCAGCTCCGACACGACCGACACGTTCGTGGACCGCTTCATGTTCGAACCGCTCCTTAGCGCCGATCCCAAGGGCAACCCCGTCCCCATGCTCGCCACGCAGGTCCCGACGTTGGAAAACGGCGGAATCAGCCGGGACGGCCTGACGATTACGTACCACCTCCGGCCGAACGCAAAGTGGACCGACGGCGTTCCCGTCAGCAGCAAAGACGTCAAGTTCTCGTGGCAGACGATCATGAATCCGAATACGAACGTGGTTTCGCGCCACGGCTACGACTATATTCGATCGATCGACACGCCCGACGATACCACCGTCGTGGTCCATCTGAAAGAGAAGTTCTCGCCGTTCGTCAACACGTTTTTTGCCGAGAGCGACCAGCCCTACGCGGTCCTGCCGGCGCACGTTCTGGCCAGCTATCCCAACGTCAACCAAATCCCGTTCGACAGCGCCCCGACCGTGAGCGACGGGCCGTTTAAGTTCGTGAGTTGGTCGCGGGGAGATGCGATCGTGTTGGAACGCAACGACGGCTTCTTCATGGGGCGGCCCAAACTCGCTCGCATCGAGATCAAAATCGTCCCGGACGAGAATACTTCCGCCAATTTGCTCAAGACGCACGACATCGATTGGATTTACCAACCGTCCATTACCGTCTACAACGCCACCAAGAGCATCCCGGGCACGAAACTCGTCTGGGTGGACGTCAACGGCTACGAAGACATCCAGCTGAACACGCAGCACCCGCCGCTCAACGACGTGCGCGTGCGCCAAGCGGTCGCGTACGCCATCAACAAACAAGCCCTCATCGACACGTTGACGTTCGGCCGGGACCGCATCGCGACCGAAGACCTTCCGTACTGGATGTGGGCGCACAATCCCGGCATCAAGCCATGGGCGCAGAACGTTTCCAAAGCCAGGGAGCTGCTCCAGCAGGCCGGCTTCACTCCCGGGCCGGACGGAATTATGCAGAAAAACGGCACGCGACTGAACCTCGTTCTGGTGACGAATCCGTCGAACGTCACGCGCCGGAACGCCGCGGTGCAGATTCAGTCGATGCTGCGCCAAGCGGGAATCGACGCGACCGTCAAGTCGTACCCGTCCGACGTGCTCTTCGCGCCGGCCGGCGAGGGCGGCATCCTGCAGCTCGGAAACTTCGATCTCAGCCTAGCCGGCTGGTACGCGGGAATCGACCCGGACGACTCGTCGCAGCTCATGAAGCAGAACTGGCCTCCAGGCGGTTACAACTACTCCCGCTATTACTCGCCGGACATGGAAGCGGCTCAGAAGATCGCTCTGAGCAGTTACGACCGTCCGACGCGGCAAAAGGCCTACTACCGCATCCAGGAATTGCTTGAGCGCGACGAGCCGATGATCTTCGAATGGTATACGAGTCAATTTCACCCGATCAACGACGACTTTAAGGGGTTCGCGCCGAATCCGGTATCCGAAGGATGGAACGCATGGCAATGGAGCATCTAGGCCGCCCGGACCGGCCGATCGCACCCGCACCGGAGCTGCTCTGGCTCCGAAAGATGATCGTGGAGCGCGCGCTCAAGCGCGGCGATTACTTGCTCTCGGGCGGCGTTCGCAGCGACTACTACATCGACAAGTTTCTGCTCTTTAGCGATCCGTACGTGCTGCGCCGTATCGCGCGGCTCTTCACCGGCCTCATCGCCGAGACCAACCCCGACGTGATCGGGGGGACCGAACTCGGCGGCGTCGTGATCGCGACCGCCGTCTCCCAACTGGCCAACCTCCCGATGATCGCGATTCGCAAACAGCCCAAGGGCTACGGCGCGTTCGCCAACGAGTACGTCGAAGGCGTGTACGAAAAAGGCCAGCACGTCCTCCTGCTCGAGGACGTCGTCACCAACGGCCGCGAGCTCCTAGCGGCAACGCGGCGCTTGGAAGATCTCGGATTGGAAGTCACGCCCTGCGCCGTCATCAGCCGCGGACTCGCCCCCGTCCGCGCGCTCATCCAGTTTTCGCTCCCCAGCGAATCCCCCCGCGGCAACTAAACCGAAAGTTCTAAGCCGTCGTCGGCAATGGCGACGGTTCCCGGGAATGCGTCGTCGGCCATGTCTACGAGTTCGCCCGGAGCGTATTCCGAACCGTAGTGGGTGAGCAGCAACCGGTGCGTGCCGGCGCGTTCGGCCATTTCGCCCGCTTCCTGCGCCGAAAGATGACCCCGCTCGCCGATCTCCGAGCCTAGCCCCAGCGTCGCTTCGCACAGAAAGAGGCTGCAGTCTTTTGCGAAGCGCTCCACCTCGCGTGAGGGAGCGGTATCCGCGGAATACACGATGCTGGACCCTCCGCGCTCGCTGCGAATCGCGTAGGCGTCCACGTAGTGCACCGTGCGCTGGAACGATACGCGCAGATCGCCGATCTCCAGCGGTTCGCTCGGATCGTATTCGCGAACGACGAAGACTTCGTCGAGGAAATCGTCGGAGCCCTCGCTGGAGAACGCTCCGCAGATCGTGCGAAGCATCGCCTCGCCGCCGGGCGGCAGCCACAGGGGGATCCGCCCGCTGCGTTCGAGCGGTCCGTACTTGAGCGCGTATCGGAAAGGAATCACGTCGAGAAAGTGGTCGGCGTGCATGTGCGAGATGACGACCGCGGTCACGCGCGTGTACTCGATGCTCTCCTCTAGCTTGGCAAAGGCTCCGGTGCCCATGTCCAAGAGCGCCGTCGTCTGCTGCGTGCGCAAGAGATACGAACTGCACGCGCGGCCGGGCCGGGGGATCGCCGCACTGGATCCCACGACCTGAAGGCGTATCTGGGCCGGACTTAGGAAAGCGATGCGAGTACCTCCGCCGCGTGCCCCTCCACGCTAACCTTTGGCCATACTTTGACGATCGTCCCTTTTGCGTCGATTACGAACGTCGAGCGCGCAATTCCCAGGCTCTTCTTTCCGTACATATTCTTTTCGACGATGACGCCGAACGCGTCGCAGACCTTCGATTCGGTATCCGCGAGCAGCCGGTACGGAATGCCGTAGCGCTCCTTAAATTTCTGGTGCGACGCGACCGTATCCCGGCTCACGCCGGCAATCGTGGCGCCCTTCTTCTCAAACTTCTTGAACGCTTCGCCGAACTGCTTGGCCTCGCTCGTGCAGCCCGGCGTATCGTCTTTCGGATAGAAATACAGCACCAAATAGGGATCGGCGAGGTCGCGCAACTTCGTCTTGCGTCCCTCGTCGTCGAGAACCGTAAGAGTGGCCGGGACTTTGTCGCCCTCAGCGAGCATGCTTCGTCCTTTCTTTAAGCCGTGTTAACAAATTGGTCTACGGGAAGTGCGAAGAGGAGGCGGTCCCCCTGGCGGACCTCCCCGTCGAACTTGCGAATCGGTATCGCGCTTCCCTTGCCGTCCAGCTCCCGCCAGACGAAGAGCGGAATCCAGACGATTCGGTACCCGGGGCGCTCGGGCGGCGCGGGCGGCGGTGCGTTGTCCGGGCCCTGGTATCGCTCGGCAAGCTGAAACGTCCGGGGCTTGCCGTCTGGACCGTTGCGTTCGAAGCGCCCGCGCGTGCTCTCAAAGCGCGCGAGGCCGGCGATCGTCGGCGCGGTCAACTCGGTGGTCGAGAACGAGGCGATGCCGAAGTGCCGCTCGATCGAAGCGCCGAAGGCTAGGTCGTCGATCCGAAGCACGATTTGCAGGTTGCCGACGCCGCGCCCCGCGATGCGGCTGCGAGCGCCCAGGGCCGCTTCCAAGTTGGCGGTATCGCTATTGGTCACGCCGATCATCGCTTTCGCCTGCTCGGGGTTGCAATACGAGATGGTCTCGTCGCTCGTCGCATCGCCGGTCATCAAGTCGATCTTGTGATCGCGAGCGAACTCGATGAGCAGCGGGTCGGGGCTCTTCTCGATGACGACGACTTGCTCGTCCATCTCGCGCAAGTAGTCGATGACCAGCGAGCCGACGTTCCCGGCTCCGCACACGATGACGTGATCGCGGCGCCGCAATCGCCGGATGCCCTGGAGACGACGGATCGTCGCCGCGTTTAAGCTCGACGCAATCGTACCGGTGAAGATCGCGAAGATCGCAAGA
>Ga0182016_10007683_pt1 | contig 11030 bp, 10 predicted proteins | sample 712S2MmetaG_FD_120491 | JGI IMG/M metagenome (GOLD analysis project Ga0182016, IMG submission 120491) | Permafrost microbial communities from Stordalen Mire, Sweden - 712S2M metaG | ecosystem: Environmental > Terrestrial > Soil > Wetlands > Permafrost | place: Sweden: Stordalen | collected...
CGCGAGCGAATGTAGGCGGATACGACGATTATCCGGAGTTGTATACGCGTTGGTTTGAGTACGCGACGTTCCTGCCGATCTTCAGGGCGCATGGCAGCCGCTTGACCAATGAGGTGTGGTCGTATGGCAGCCAGGCGGAGCCGATTCTTGAAAAGTATCTGCGGCTGCGCTACACGCTGATGCCGTATATCTATTCGCTTGGCTACCACACATGGGTGACGGGCGCACCGTTCATGCGGGCGCTGCCGCTGGACTTTCCCAACGACCCCAAGGTCGCCGACCTGCGCGATGAGTACATGTTCGGCCCGGCGTTCCTGGTGGCGCCGGTGACCGAACAGGGAGCCACGCGGCGCGAAGTGTATTTGCCGGCGGGAGCGGACTGGTTCAACTACTGGACCAACGAGCGCGTGAAGGGCGGCCAGACATTGATCGTCGATGCGCCGATCGAAAGGATCCCGCTGTTTGTACGCGCCGGCTCGATTGTGCCGATGGGAGCGGCGGTGGAGAGTACACATGAGGCGCAGGCGATCGAAAAGGTGAAGGTGTATCCGGGTGCCGATGCGAGCTTTACGCTGTTTAATGACGATGGCAAGACCTACGCTTACGAGCAGGGAGCGGGTTCCGTAACCGAGCTCAAATGGAGCGAGGCGGCTGGCAGGCTGACGCAGACGGGGAGCCCGGCGTGGAGTGGCAATGGGATTGTGGAAATCGTGGGACGATAAAAGCCAGGCCGAAAGGAAGGGAGATCGCTTCCCGCTCAATTTGCAAAAGAGGCGAAATGGATGGACCGCCCAAGCGATGTCGGCGATACCCTTCTGCCTGTCTGGACCGTCCAACTGATTTACAATCACTATGGAAGCAGGGACGTTCTTAATGAGGCTTTTGTCGATGAAATCAGGCCAGGCGTGCGCGCGATTGGTCCATATTGGTGCGGTGTGCGCGGCTGCTGCTCTGGTTGCCGGGTGTGGCACAACCTACCGGCCGGTGATTACGCCCGTTGCGACGACCGGTCCGGCGGCGCAGCCTTCGTCATACGCCATAGTTGTCTCTTCGCCAGCGGTAACCTCGCCCGGCATTGTGACGGTTATTGACTACTCGGGCGACACAATTCTGGCCCAGGCTCCCATTGGGCCCGGCCCGACGAGCTTTACCATTGACGAGTTCGGCGCGAATGGCTACACAGTGAACTCCGATGGAACGCTGAGCAACTTTCCCGTAAGCACGTCGCTTCAAGCGAAGAATGTCACCTACACGACGCTTGAGACGTCATTCCAGCCATTGAATTTTTTCTCACCATCCGCGGGGTTGTACGCAACCGACCTGAGCAGCAACTCGATCGACGTATTCAACGGGTTTCCTGCTTCATATAAGCTTTCGATTCCCGTTGCTCCTACGCCGGTGATATTGACCGGTTCGCAGCAGATATCGGAGCGCGACTATTCCATCAGCCAGGGAAATAGCCAAGGTGGGAATGTGGCCAGCGGGGTGACCTGCAACCTGTCGCCACGGACAGCCACAGCGGGCGAGGTGGATTCGGTCGAGCTTGCCACATTTACGGTCTCAGCGAAGAACCCTGCGGGCAGGTGCCCGGTTTATGGACTTGTTAGCCCTGACACCAAGCGCGTTTTTGTGCTGAATCGAGGCGACGATACCATCACTGTGATCAACGGCCAGACCAACTCGCTGAATAGCTGCACTCCGTTCACCAGCCAGACGGGAGAGACGGTTATCTGCCATCCGGTGCTGCCATTGTCACTAAGCGCTGTCACGGCGACGGGAGTAACTCCTCCGAATGGGACGGCCGGAATGGGAGCAGTTGCCGGGCCGGTTTTTGCTGAGTACAACTCAGTGACGAGCCAACTTGTGGTTGCAAACTACGATGGGAACACGGTGAGCGTGATCGACGTTAGCCTGGATCAATTTGGCAACGACAGCGCGACATTTGGTACGACATTCACAATTCCCGTGGGCAAGAATCCCGCCAGCGTGACTGCATTGGCTGACGGAAGCCGGGCCTACACGGCAGACCAGACAGACCAGACTGTGAGCATCGTTAATCTGACCAGCCACACTTTTGAGAAGGCGCTTCCGGTCGCGGGCGGGCATCCGCGCACGGTGGTTTCAACACAGAACTCGCTCTACGGCAAGGTATATGCGGCATCGCCGGACAGCCCGTTTGTCACAATCATTCGCACGGATCTTGACCTGGTGGATACAACTGTACTGGTTGAAGGCAACGTTGTGGATGTGCGTGTGACGACCCAGAACGGCTCGCAGGGTAACGCTTTTGTGACCAGCCGCGTTCCGGGATACGGGCAGCCTTGCTATCTGCCTGGCGCGGCGAATGGACAGACGCTTGCTTTGTGCCAGACGCTTCCGCCGCCCCAGTAGCTGGGTCGAAGAAGCGACAGACCCCAAAAGAAGAATTCGAGAGCGGGCCGTTCCTGAAAAAGGTGCGGCCTGTTTTGTTTTACGATTTGGTGCGGGGATGGCTTGGTCCGCTTCATGTGAGGCGCATTCTTGTGGCCGACGGTTCAGACGCGCTGGCAGTCGCGCATACGGTGGGCGAGTAGTATCCTTGGGGCCAATGCGGACGCAGGACGGGGCGGGGTCTGAGTGGCCGGGAGGGGAAGTGCGGATGGACTCAGTGAGCAAATCGCACGGCGTGTCGCGACGACAGTTTGTAGCTGTTGGTACGTTGGGTGGTGCGGCGCTGGCTGCTGGGTGCGGATCGAAGGCGGGTGCGGGGTGGGAGTTTCTAACCGAGGCGCAAGGGCGGACGCTGAAGGCTATCTGTGACCAGATCATTCCCAGAGATGATTTTCCATCTGCGTCAGAGGCGGGAGCGCTGAACTACATCGATCGACAGTTGGTGCGGCACTATCGTCCGCATCAGGATGCGTATCGTGACGGATTGGAGAAGGCGGAGGCGCTGAGCAGGAAGCGATTTGGGAAGGGATTGGGGGAGCTTGGATCGAGCGATCAGTTGGCGGTGGTGTTGGATCTGGAACGGGAGCAGCATGCGTTTTTTGAGCTGGTGCGGAGTCATACGCTGGAGGGTTATTACGGTTCGCCGCGCCATGGTGGGAATCGCGACGAGATGAGCTGGAAGATGCTTGGGCTGGGCGATCCGCCGCTGCTGGGGCGCGCGCAGTACGACTTGACCCAGTTACGTGACGGCTCGACCAAGGAGCCGCAACGATGAATCGGGTGAATGCGGTGGTGGTGGGCGCGGGGGCGGCCGGAGGAGTGGTTGCCAAGGAGTTGGCGGTTGCGGGATTAACCGTGGTGTTGCTGGAGCGCGGCAAGTGGTACACGGCTGCGGATGGGCGCAAGGACGACTTGCGGAACCAGCGCAACAGCCAGTTGGGCAATGCGTTTGGGCCGGAGGATGAGGGTAATCCGCGCGTGTGGGTGGATGCAAAGGGCGTGGCGCACACGGCACTGGCGAGCGAAGGAGCTTACTCGAATAACGCGGCATGCGTGGGCGGGGGAACGCTGAGCTGGGGCGCGCAGGCATGGCGCTACATGCCACAGGACTTCAAGATGCGGACGACATATGGAGCGCCGACGGGGAGTTCGCTGGAGGATTGGCCGATCACGTACGACGATCTTGAGCCCTACTACGACAAGGCGGAGTATGAGATTGGGGTGTCGGGGGATTATTCGGGGACGCCGTTTCATGGGCCGCGCAAAAGGCCGCTGCCGATGCCGCCCTTGCCGCCAAATCGGGAGTTTGGGATTCTGGAGCCGGCGGCGAAACGGCTGGGTCTTCATCCACTGCATATTCCGATGGCGCGGAACAGCGTGCCGTACAACGGGCGTGGGCCGTGTATGCGGTGCCGGTGGTGTGTGGGGTTTGCGTGCGAGGTGGACGCGAAGAATGGATCGCAGAATACGGTGATTCCGGTGGCGCTGAACACGGGAAACTGCGAGCTGCGGACTGAGTGCCAGGTGAAGGAGATTCTGACGGATGAACGCGGGCGCGCGCGCGGGGTTAGCTATTTCGACGAGCGCGGGCGGTTGCAGGAGCAGCTATCCGATTTGGTCGTGGTGTCGGGCTGCGCCACAGAATCTGCGAGGCTGCTGCTGAATTCGCGCAGCAAGTTGTATCCAGATGGTATTGGAAATCGGTACGACCAGGTAGGGCGCAACCTGCAGGGGCATTATTATTCGGGCGCCATGGGCTACTTTGACGATGAGACGTACGACGACCTGGGACCGGGAGCGAGCATTGCGGTGATGGACTACAACCACGGAACGCCGGGGCTGGCTGGTGGCGGGATGTTGGCGAATGAGTTTATCCGGCTGCCGATCCAGATGGTGGATCGGATGCCGGATGGAACTGCGCGATGGGGACTCGGGCACAAGCAGGCGATGCGCAAGTACTACAAGCGGAATATCGCGGTGATGGGGCCGACGCAGCAGATTCCAACGGCTGATGCGCGGGTGACGCTCGATCCGGATGTGCGCGACAAGTATGGGATACCGGTGGTGCGAATTTCCGGGAATGTGCATCCGCACACGTTTGAGATTGGGGCGGTGCAGGCGCAACGAGCAGAGGCTTGGCTGAAGGAGGCGGGCGCAATTGCGACGCAGCGGACGGGAGTACTCCCGACGGTGGTGCAGGCCGGACAGCACCAGGCGGGGACTTGTCGCATGGGCAACGATCCGCGCAGTTCCGTGGTTGACCGGACTTGCCGGGTGCACGATGTGGACAACGTGTTTGTGATTGATTCGAGTGTGCACGTGAACAATGGCGGATTCAATCCCGCGCTGACCATTATGGCTATTGCCTTTTACGCTTCGGAGGCGCTGGTGAAGGGCTGGAAGGGCGGGGGCTACCGGTCATGATGCAGTGGGTTCGATTTGCGTTGACTGCATGCATCGCCGTGACCTTGCTTGTTGTGGCTGGCGTGTTTGGGGCGTCGGCTTACTACTCGTCGGAGCGGGGACAGGGATGCGCGAGCTGCCATGAGATGGCGGCGGTTGTGTCCGCGGTTCATGGTTCGCAACATCGGACGCTGACGTGTGTGCAGTGCCATCGGGCCGGGCTTCGAACCAAGTTGCGGCACATAAAGGTTCATCTATTTGGACCCATGCCAGAGGCGATTCGAGTGCGCAATGAGGACGTCCTGTTGATGACGACTGACTGCGAGAACTGCCATCGCAAGGAGTATGCCGATTGGCATGCGGGACCGCACAGCGCGACCTACGGCGAGATCTTTACGGATGCGAAGCAGAACAAGAAGCAGCGGTTGATGGACGACTGCCTGCGCTGCCACGGGATGTATTTCGAGGGCGGGATACGCGACATGGTGCAGCCGCAAAATGCGATGGGGCCGTGGCATCTGGTGCATCCGAGGCTGAAAGATGAACCTGCGATCCCTTGCATGGCATGTCACCAGGTGCATCGCGAGGGGGATGTGGCGACGAAGCCGGCATCGCGATTTGGTGCTGCGGACGTAGGCAGGGATGAGTCGCTGGCGTTTTTCGATCGTCGTGAGCGGATGCACATTGCGGCTGTGGCGTTACCGCTGCCAGTGGTGTTCGATGGGGCCCGGCGGGTGAATGTTAGCCCGGACCCGAGGCAGGGTATTTGCTATCAATGCCACGCACCGCGATCGCCGGAAGCGGGGACGGATGCGGCGACGAAGGGATTGGCGCGGCAAGTGGGATCGGGCGATGACCGGACGCCGATGGGAGTGCATGAAGGCATCAGCTGTGAGGCGTGCCACCTCGGGCACAACCAGAATGCGCGGGCATCGTGCAAGAACTGCCATCCGCAGATGTCGCACTGCGGGATTGATGTGGAGAAGATGGATACGACGTTTGTGAGCGCTGCGAGTCCGCATAATATTCACTGGGTGAAGTGCACGGATTGCCATCAGCACGGCATCCCGCAGGCGAAGGTTCATCAGCCCAGTGCATGACTGCAAGCGCTAAAACTCGGATTGATTTGCTGCTGGTGGAGCGCGGCCTGGTGCAGAGTCGCGAGCGCGCGCGCGCAATGATTCTGGCTGGGCGGGTGATGGTAGCGGAGCAGAAGGTGGAGAAGCCTGGTGCAACGGTGGCTGCGGACGCGGCGATTCGGCTGCTGGGCGAGGATCAGCCGTATGTGAGCCGGGGCGGGTTGAAGCTGGCTGGAGCGCTGGAGCATTGGCAGATCGATGTGAAGGGTCGGTGGTGTCTGGACGTGGGGGCGTCCACTGGAGGGTTTACCGATTGCCTGTTGAAGCACGGGGCGGCTCATGTGACGGCTGTGGATACGGGGTTCGGACAGATTGCGATGGCGCTCCGGCAGGACTCGCGCGTGAAGTTGATGGAGCGGACCAATGCACGGTTGCTGGAACCGGGTGCGCTGGCGGCGGGCAAGCTTGCGACAGGCCCAGGAGAAGAGCTGACGCTGCTGGTGATGGACGTGTCGTTTATTTCAGCGACGCTGGTGCTGCCGCCGGTGATTTCTGCCGCGCCGGGTTTGGTTGAGGCGGTGGTGCTCGTGAAGCCGCAGTTTGAGGCCGGGCGCCAGCATGTGGGTAAAGGCGGAATTGTGCGTGACCCTGAGGCGCACCAACTGGCGATTGATAAAGTGGCGGCGTGTGTTGGGGCGATAGGATGGCGGGTTGTGGAGACGATTGCATCGCCGATTACGGGGATGGAGGGGAACAAGGAATTCTTGTTGTATGCGCGGCGCGCATTGCATGCAGCGGACCAGGCTTCGCCGGTATAGGCCACATCGGCGGCGGTCGAGTAAACTGGGACCGCATGAAACATGTCGCGATCGTTTGCAAGCCGAACAGGGAAGAACTTACGCAGCTATTGCCGGAGTTGATTGGCTGGCTGCGCAATCACGGCAATGAGCCGGTGCTGGACGATGAGGCGGGCAAGTATACAGATCTGGCGCCGTCGTGCGAGCGGGGAAGGCTCCCGGAACTGAAGCCGGGGCTGGTGATCGTGCTGGGCGGGGACGGGACGCTGTTGTCCGCGGCGCGGACTTTTGCAGCGACGGAAACGCCGATCTTGAGCGTGAATCTTGGGTCGCTTGGGTTTCTGACCGAGGTGCGGCTGGCCGATCTCTATTCAACACTGCAGGGATGGTGCGAGGACTGCCACCAGATCGACGAGCGAGCGATGCTGCACTCGGAGTTGTGGCGCGACGGGAAGTTGCTGACGAGCCACGAGGCGCTGAACGAGATTGTGGTGTCAAAGGGCGACATCGCGCGCATGGGCGACTTCACGGTTGAGCTGGACGGGCGGAAGGTGGCGCGGTTCCGGGCCGATGGTGTGATTGTGTCGACGCCGACGGGGTCGACGGCTTATACGCTGGCCGCGAATGGGCCGATTCTTACGCCGGATGTGGATGCGATGGTGGTGACGCCGATCTGCCCGCACCTGCTGACGCTACGGCCGATTGTGGTGCGTGGCGATTCAAAGTTGATGGTGCGAGTGGAGGGAGTGCCCGACCTTGCGCTGCTCACAGTGGATGGTCAGCAGGCCGTGCAGATGATGCGCGGGGACGAGGTGCATTGTTGCCGGTCGAGCCATACGGTCCGGCTGGTGCGGCTGCGCGAGAGCGGATTCTTTGAGGCGCTGCGCAGCAAGTTGAGCTGGGGGGAGCGGTAGGGGAAAGCAGGGAAAAGGGAAGAGGGAGAAGGGAACAAAGAATAGGGCAAACATGTCCGTCAGGCGGCGAAGTGTTTGGACTAGCGAATGGCGTCTTTGATGTTGCTCACGCGTTCCGCAATAGGTCCCGTCTTCACGAAGACGAGTTCGAAGCCGAAGTCGCGGTATGTCTGCTCGTGGATTCTTTCAAAACGCAGTGCATCCTCAAAGGTGATTCGGCGCGCCTCGGTTGGCGTGATGAAGCCGAGGTTTCGAATGAAGAAGACACGCTTCTGGAAGATGTTTTCTCTTTGGACGCGGTCCAGCTCGCTGGCGAGAGCTGCAGAAACTGGGTGGCCAAGGTAAGTCGCCAACGCTGCGGTGCAGACAACGGAACGGTCGTGGAACTGGACCTCATTCGGTTGACTGGAGGCTCGAATCTGGCGGTCGCGTTGCAGTTGAGCGATTTCGTCAATGAACACGGGGTCACGCCAGATTTCGGCTTTCCCCCGGTCGTGCGCGGCAGCAATGATGTCGGTAGCCGCCTCTTCGACAACGCTGAATCCATCGCTTTCTGATTGACGGATGATCGCTGTTTTGCCCGCGCCGGGCGCGCCGGTGATGATATACCTTTTCATGCGGATTTCGTCTTGTTCATCCCGCCTTTTCGGTCAGCTCGGCCCAGCGGGCGTAGAGGGCGTCGCTCTCGTGCTGGGCGGCTTCGAGTTCGGCGAGGGCTTGTTGGAGGGCTGAGGCGTCGGTGGCGACGGAGGGGTGTTCGACGCGTTCACGGGCGGCGTGGAGGCGGGTGTCGGACTCTTCTACTTTTTGCTCGATGGAGGCGAACTCGCGGGCTTCGAGGTAGGAGAGTTTTTTCTTCGCGGAGTTTGTGTTGCTGGCAGAGGTTGTGGAGCTGGCCTGGGATTGTTTGGCGGAGATGGAGCCGTCTGCTCGGCGTTCGGATTTTCCGCTTTGGGCGGAGTCTTGCTCGGCGAGCCAGTCTTCCCATTGGGCAAAGTCGGCAAACTGGGCGATGTTGCCGCGACCGTCGAGGCCGAGCACGACCGATGAGACGCGATTGAGCAAGTAACGATCGTGAGTGACGAGGACGAGTGCGCCGGGAAACTCGAGGAGGTTCTCTTCGAGGATTTCGAGCGAGGGGATGTCGAGGTCGTTGGTGGGCTCGTCGAGGAGGAGGACGTCGGCCGGCTCGAGCATGAGCTTGGCGATGAGGACGCGGGCGCGTTCGCCGCCGGAGAGGTTGCGGACGGGCTGGTTGAGCTGTTCGCCGGTGAAGAGGAAGCGCGAGGCCCAACTGGCGACGTGGATGATGCGGCCCTGGTAGTTGACGCCATCACCTTCAGGGGCGAGCGCACGACGGAGGGTCAGGTTTTCGTCGAGGTCGCGCATCTGGCTGAGGTAGACGAGGCGGAGGGCTTCGGCGCGCTTGATGGTGCCTTGAGTTGGCTCGATTTCGCCGCGGAGGAGTCGGAGGAGGGTTGTTTTGCCGCTGCCGTTGGGACCTACGAGGCCGACTTTCGAGCCGGCTTTGAGGATGAAGTTGAGGTTGGAGAAGAGAATGCGGGGTGCGGGGGATTCTTCGTCGCCGGGGATCTGGCAGGTGACGTTGTCGAATTCGACGAGACGCTTGGTTTTGCGCATGCTGGCCTCGAAGTCGATGCCTACAGTGTTGACGGTGGTGCGGGAGTCCATCTGGGCGAGCTGGCCGATCATGGCGTTGGCGGAGTCGATGCGGGCCTTGGATTTGGTGCTGCGGGCCTTGGGGCCGCGGCGAAGCCACTCAATCTCGGTGCGGACCTGGTTGCGGAGGCTCTCCTGCTGGCGGCTTTGTGATTCGAGGTAGGCTTGTTTCTCTTCGAGGAAACGGCTGAAGGTGCCCTTCACGCGAAATAGTCCGTCGGCAAAAATGCGGTTCAGCTCGACGATCTGGGTGGAAGTGGATTCGAGAAAATAGCGGTCGTGGCTGACCGTTACGGCGGCGAAGGGGGAGTTTGAAAGCAACTCTTCGAGCCACTCGATTCCGGCGAGGTCGAGGTGGTTGGTGGGCTCGTCGAGCAGCATGACGTCTGGCTCGATGACCATGGCTTCGACGATGGCGAGGCGTTTGCGCCAGCCTCCTGAGAGCGAAGCTGCCTCGGCGTCGAGATCGGCAAAGCCGGCGCGGCCGGCCAGCTCGCGGAGTCGGCCTTCGCGCTCGGATTCATTCACGTGGGCCGCGGCGAGAGCCTGCTCCAGGATCTGGCGAACGGAGAGGTTGGCAGCGAAGCGCGAATCCTGGGGAACGTAGGCGGCGCGGGCACGTTTGCGTACCGCAAGCTCGCCGGAGTCGGGCTCAACCTGGCCCGCGAGCAGGGCGAGGAGGGTGGATTTGCCCGCGCCGTTGGGGCCGATCAGGCCGATGCGGTCGCTGTCTTCGACGGTGAGTGAGATGTCTTTGAAGAGCGGGACTGCGCCGAACTGTTTGGTAACGGATTGTGCGTTAAGGATTGGGGGCATCTGTAACTAGGGTATCGTGCTGGGGGTGGGAAGAGATGATGGCTGTGAGACAGAGGTTTGGGCTGGGCTTTAGACTGGACCGATGCTGGAGTTTGAGATTTCGTCTGCGGATGCGGCGGCGCTGCTGAAGGGCGGCAAGGCGCGCCTGATCGATGTGCGCGAACCGTGGGAGTTTGCGACCGCAAAGATTGAGGGAAGCGTCTTGATCCCCATGGGCGACGTGCCGGCGCGGGCTCACCAGGAGCTCGACCCCGATGAGCGGATTGTGGTGATGTGCCATCACGGGGCGCGGAGCTTGAATGTGACAGTATGGCTACGCAACCAGGGTTTTGAGAATGTGCAGTCGCTGCGCGGAGGGATTGAGGCGTGGTCGGCCGAGGTCGATTCGAAGGTGCCGAGATACTGAAAAATGGACAGCGTGGAATGTTCGGCGTCCCGCGTGTTGACTGGCGGCGAGGACGCCGCCAGGTCAGCCGGCCTGGAGACCGGCGCTACCCACGCCCTGGCCCATATCGCTGCGGAAAGCCGGCTCCGCATCCTATACTTTTGGTTTGCGATTGAAAGAAAGAGAGCGATTTCATGACGACCCCTGCTGTTGCGTTTGCCCGCCAGAACCATCCTCGCTTCCTGCATGAGCTGAAGGCTCTGCTGCGAATTCCATCGGTATCGACGCTGCCCGAGCACAAGGGCGACTGCCATTTTGCTGCTGAAGTGCTGGCTGCGGACTTGGCGAAGATCGGCATGGAGAATGTGCGGCTGATTGAGACGGGCCACGAGCGTGGTGGTGGTCATCCGCTGGTGTATGCGGACTGGCTGCACGCGGAGGGCAAGCCGACGGTGCTGGTGTATGGGCACTACGATGTGCAGCCGCCCGATCCGCTGGACGAGTGGACTTCGCCGCCGTTTGAGCC
>Ga0182016_10007686_pt1 | contig 11026 bp, 7 predicted proteins | sample 712S2MmetaG_FD_120491 | JGI IMG/M metagenome (GOLD analysis project Ga0182016, IMG submission 120491) | Permafrost microbial communities from Stordalen Mire, Sweden - 712S2M metaG | ecosystem: Environmental > Terrestrial > Soil > Wetlands > Permafrost | place: Sweden: Stordalen | collected...
CGCAACCTCGAAAAGGGCCAGACGGGACTGTCGGTCGCGTTTGATCTGCCTACTCAGACCGGCTACGACGCCGGTGACGAGCTCGCGCGCGGCGAGGTCGGCAAGGTCGGGGTGCCGATCGCCCACCGCGGCGACATGGAAGCGCTGATGGCCGGCATCCCGCTCGCGGAGATGAACACCTCGATGACGATCAACGCGACCGCCGCCTGGCTGCTCGCGCTCTACATCGTCGCCGCCGAGAGCGAGGGCGTCGAGGAATCCGTGCTCCAGGGCACGACCCAGAACGACATCATCAAGGAGTTCCTCGCGCGCGGCACCTACGCGTTCCCGCCGGGCCCGTCGATGCGTCTGATCGCCGACATGATCGCCTACACCGTCGAGCACGTGCCGAAGTGGAATCCGATCAACATCTGCTCGTACCACCTCCAGGAGGCCGGCGCGACGCCGGTCCAGGAGATCGCCTACTCGATGAGCAATGCGATCGCGGTGCTCGACGCCGCGCGCGAACGCGTCCCGTCTGAGGTCATGGCCAAGGTCTTCGGGCGCATCTCTTTCTTCGTCAACGCCGGTGTGCGCTTCGTCGAGGAGCACGCGAAGCTCCGCGCGATGGGGATTCTCTGGGAGCAGCTCGGACGCGAGCGCTACGGCGTCAGTGACCCGTCGCTGCTGCGCCTGCGCTACGGCGTGCAGGTCAACTCGCTAGGCCTGACCGAGGCCCAGCCGGAGAACAACGTCCAGCGGATCGTGCTCGAGATGCTCGCCGTGACACTCGGCCGCAACGCCCGCGCGCGGGCGATCCAGCTACCGGCCTGGAACGAGGCGCTCGGGCTGCCTAGGCCATGGGACCAGCAGTGGTCGCTGCGGATTCAGCAGGTGATGGCCTACGAGACGGACCTGCTCGAATACGACGACATCTTCGAGGGCTCCAAGGTGATGGACGGGCTCGTCGCGGAGCTGCTCGACGGTGCCCGCGCCGAGATGGCCGTCGTCGCCGAGCACGGCGGCGCTGTCGAAGCCGTGCCCTACATGAAGGCCGCGCTCGTCGATTCGCACCGCGAGCGGCTGCGCGCGATCGAGTCCGGCGAGCAGGTCGTGGTTGGGATGAACCGCTTCACCGAGACCGAGGAATCGCCGCTCACGGCCGACGCAGAGGGCGGGATCCTCGTCGTCGACCCCGCCGTCGAACAGCAGCAGATCGAGAACATCGCCGCCTGGCGCGCGGAGCGCGACGAGCAGGCCGTGCGGCGTGCGCTCGACGAGCTCGCAACGGTCGCCAGGGGCGATGCCGGAGAGACCAACCTGATGGTCCCGACGATCGCCGCGGCGCGGGCCGGCGCGACGACCGGCGAGTGGGCCGCAACGCTGCGCGATGTGTTCGGCAGCTACCGGGCGCCGACCGGCGTCGGCGAGGCGAGCGCCGCGGTCGCCGACGCCGACCTCGACGAGCTGCGCGGCGAGGTCGAGGCGCTGATCGATGTGCTCGGCCGCCGCCCGAAGATCCTGATCGGCAAGCCGGGACTCGACGGGCACTCGAACGGCGCCGAGCAGATCGCGGTGCGCGCCCGCGATGCCGGGATGGACGTCGTCTACGAGGGGATCCGGCTGACGCCGGCCCAGATCGCGGCCTCCGCGCTGCAGGAGGGCGTGCACGTCGTCGGCCTGTCGATTCTCTCCGGGTCGCACCGCGCGCTGATCCCCGACGTCGTCGAGCGGCTGCGAGCCGAAGGCGTCCAGGCACCGGTCATCGTCGGCGGGATCATTCCCGAGCAAGACGTCGCGGAGCTGCGTGCCGCAGGGGTCGCGGCGGTCTACACGCCAAAGGACTTCGACATCACCGGCATCATGCGGGACATCGTGCGGCTCGTCGCGGAGAGCGCCGGCCAAGGCGCTCCGGCGCCGTCCGGCGCCGCGTGAGCGCCGACGGCCGGTCGCTCGGAATTCGATTGCGCGAGCGCGACCTCGCAGCGGCGCCGGCCGCGCTGAACCTGCTCGAGAGCAGTGCGCCGGCCGACCTCCAGCAGGCCCGCCTGCTGCTTGACGAGCTCTCTCCGCAGGCGCTCGGGGGTGAGCCGGCCGGCCATCTGATTGGCCTCACGGGGCCGCCCGGCGCGGGCAAGTCGACATTGCTCTCCGCACTCGCGCGCGAGCTGCGCGAGCGCGAGCGGACCGTCGCGATTCTCGCCGTCGATCCAAGTTCGCGACGCTCCGGGGGCTCGCTGCTCGGCGACCGCGCGCGGATCGAACACGACCCTGCAGATCGCGGGCTCCTGATCCGCTCGACCGCCGCCGGACAGCGACTCGGCGGTATCGCAGCGCCGACGCGCGCGGCCGCGCTCGCGCTGGCTGCGTGTTTCGACGTCGTGATCGTCGAGACCGTCGGCGTCGGGCAGGCCGAGACCGACGTCGCGGACCTCGCCGACACCGTCGCGGTCGTCGTGCAGCCCGGCAGCGGCGATGCGCTGCAGTTCATCAAGGCCGGGATCATGGAAGTCCCCGACGTGCTCGTCGTGACCAAGTCCGACCTCGGACAGGTCGCGATGAAGGCCCGGCGCGACCTCTCTGCGGCGCTGCGCTCGCTTGGCGCGAGCGAGACCGAGGTCGTCGCGGTCAGCTCGCTGCCTCCGGCGCAGGGCGTCGCCGAGCTGCTGGCGGCGCTCGAACGCCACCGCGCGCGGATCGACGTCACCGCGCGCCGCGCTGCCGGACGGCGCGAGGCCGCGCTGCGCTCCTTCACGCTCGAGCATGGTGAGGCCGCCTTGCGAGCGCTCGGCGGGCGGCGCGCTGCGAGCGCGCGGCTCGAGGCCGCCGAGGACGAGCTCGACGAGCGCCAGCTCGTAGGCCTGCTCGAGGAGCAGCTCTCGTGAACACGCCGGACAAACGCGGCTCACCGTGGGTCGAGCTGGCAATGATCATCGGCGCCTTCGTCGTCGCAACGCTGCTCGCCGAGCTGCTCGGAGCGATCAACCTTGGGACCGCACTTGCCTTCGGCCAGATCGCGCTCGCCGCGACCGTGGTCTACATCATGCTGCGCCGACCCTGACGCGCGGTCGGCGAGGGTCCGTGGCGCGTCGTGTAACGCTTTGGGGGGCTCGCGGGACCACACGTCGGACCCCTGAGGCCCGCTGACGATGCTTGTCCTAATTATCTTCGCGCTCCTTGCCGGGGCCGGCACCGCGCTCTCACCCTGCGTGCTGCCGGTTCTGCCCGCATTGCTCTCGGCGGGCAGCGTCGGCGGCCGCCGCCGTCCGCTCGGCGTAGTGATCGGGCTCGCGGTGACCTTCACGGTCACGATTGTCGGCGTCGCCAGCGTCGTCGGCGGCGTCGGGCTCGGAGCCGATCCGCTGCGCTGGATCGCGGTCTTCGTGCTGATCGCCTTCGGCGTCGCGATGATGGTTCCCGATGTCGCGGCGCGGATCGAGGCGCCGCTCTCGCGCCTGGCGCGCTTCGGCCCCAAGAGCGTCGGCGACGGCTTCCGCTCAGGGCTCGTCGTCGGGGGAGCGCTCGGCTTTGTCTACACGCCCTGCGCCAGCCCGGTGCTCGCGGCGGTGATCTCGGTCGGTGCCGCCAGCGGCCGCTCGGTGATCCTCGCGGTCGCCTACGCGGCCGGGTCGGCAATCGTCTTGTTCGCGCTTGCGCTGGGCGGTCGTTCGCTGATGGACCGCGCGCGCCGCGCCGGCCGCGGCCCCGCGATCCAGCGCGGCCTCGGCGCGATCATGGTCGTCACGGGGCTCGCGATCGCGATCGGCCTGGACGTCAACTTCGACCAGTTCGTCGCCCAGCACATCCCGAACGTGAACATCACCGCGAGCCTTGAGTGCTCGCACGGCGTGACCGAACGCCTCGACCAGCTGACCGGCCGGCGCGCGAAGTTCCGCCCGGCGAACGGTTCGGCGAGCTGCGAAGGCGGCTCCTCGGCGATCCGCGTCGCTTCGGTCGGCGCCTCCCAGGGCGCGCTGCTCGCCGACGCGCGGCAGCTGCAGCCGCTCGGCGCGGCGCCGGAATTCACACAGACAGAGCAGTGGTTCAACACGCCCGGCGGCGCGGCCCTGCACCTCGGCGACCTGCGCGGCAAGGTCGTGCTCGTCGACTTCTGGACCTACACGTGCATCAACTGCATTCGCACACTGCCCTACCTGAAGGCGTGGTACGCCGCCTACCACCACGACGGCCTGGAGGTCGTGGGAGTAGAGACGCCCGAGTTCCCGTTCGAGAAGGAAGCCGCGAACGTCAAGCACGCGATCGAATCGTTCGGGATCCGCTATCCGGTGGTGCAGGACAACGAAATGGGCACCTGGAACGCCTACGGCAACGAGTACTGGCCCGCCGACTATCTGATCGATGCCAACGGCCAGGTCCGCTACACGGCCTTTGGCGAGGGCGACTACGGCAAGACGGAAACGGCGATCCGCGCGTTGCTCGCCCAGGCGGGCGCGCACGTCGGGGCCCACGCCGTGCCGCGCGATGTCGTCACGCCCTCCCAGCTCGCGACGCCGGAGACCTATCTCGGCACCTCGCGCGCCGAACGCTTCGCGTTCGGCCCCTACCCCGGCCGCCACGAATACGGTGTCGGCCACCCCGAAGCGCTGCCGCTGAGCCACTTTGCCTACACCGGCACGTGGACGATCGGCGAACAGCAGGCGCTGGCCGGCCCCGGTGCGGGCATCGAAGGCGAGTTCTCCGCGAAGAACGTCTACCTCGTTCTGAGCTCACCCGGCGAACGGCCGATGCGCGTCACGGTGTTCCTCGACGGTCGTCCGATTCCGGCTCGCTACGCGGGCAGCGACGTACACGATGGGGTCGTGACGGTGCGCGGCGAGCGCCTCTACCACCTCGTCGCGCTGCCCACCGACCAGCGCCACCGCCTCGCGGTGCGCGTCCAGGAAGGCCTCTCGGCCTGGGACTTCACGTTCGGCTAGCGCTTCAGCGCACGCGGCGCAGCGTCTCGCTCTGCGCGTAGAACCTGTGGTTCTTGCCGATCCCGAGCAGCGTCACGTAGTCCGTACCGCGCCGCAGCCGCGAGAGCTCGTATTTCACGCCGTGGGTTCCGATCCGCAGCGTTCTGACGAGCCGGCCGTTGACGAAGACCTCCAGTTTGGCCAGGCGCACCCCGCGCGGATCGTGAAGCCTGAGCCGGCAGTGCCCTGTTTTCGCGCATGCCCGCGGCGCCGCGAGCCCCATCACGCTTCGCTTGCCGACCGTCAGGACCTCGCTGTGGCAGCCGCCGTAGACAGCCGCCGCGTAGTAGTTGCCGCTGTAGTCCGCTTTCCAGTAGTAGACGCCGCTCTTGAGCACATACGAGGGGCTCGATCCGACCGTGTCGCCATTTGCTACGAGCGTCGCGCGGTGCACCAGCGACGGCACGCTGCAGGAACTCGAGGAGTACACGCTGTAGGTCAACGTCCCGCCCGAGTATTCCGACCCGCCGCCCGAGAGCGTTGCGCTGTCGTGGACCGGCGTCCCGGTGGTGACCGCGAGCGGGCTGGCGCTGACGCCGCCGCCGGAGAGCGTCGTGTGCAGCGTCGGGACGCCCTTCAGGCTCGCGAGCTGGTCGCCGCTGCCGTCTTTGAACGTCAGCCAGCCTGCGCCGCCGGGACCGACCGCGATTCGCTCGGGCACGCCCGAATCGAGCGGGTAGTCGAATGAGGCGACGACGCGGCTGCGCACGGCCAGAATTTCGCCGGCTTTCGGTTCTTCGAGTTCCCACAGCCGGATCAGTTCTTCACCCCTGCTGGTCACTTCGGGGTACGTCGCGTAGAGCGTCCCGTTCAACGGGTTCTCCGCGAACCCGCCGTAGGTGAAGAGATCCCCGACCGTCGCAGGCACTGTCGCGATCAGCGTCGGCGAACCGAATTCGTGTTTCGCTTCGTCCCACTTGCGCACGTCCAACTGCGTCGGCTCGGCGCCTTCGGCGCCGTCTGCCGCAGTGTTGTCGACGCTCAGCATGTAGAGGCCGTGCGGACCGCTGGCCAGGCGCGGCACGTAGCCGTCGGTGACCTTCTTGTGCGTCCAGTGGCTCTGGAGCCCGGTGCTCAGGAAAGGCGAGGTGAGGTACTCGATGCCCACTTCGTAGGGCTTTTCGTCTGCCCAATACGCGAGGACCGGGGCTTGGCCTTCGGTCGTGAACCCGAGCGACGGCTGGTTGGTGTAGAACGGCAGCCCTTTGAAGTTGAGCGTTTCCGCAGTGGATTCAGTCGTGCCGGTGCTCGCGAAGCCGACCTTGTCCGTGGAGATGTAGATGCCTTCTTCGAGCGCTTCATTGCGTTCGATCTGCGGGTCGAGCAGGACATCTTCGGGCGAGTCGATGTCCGCCGGGTTGGAGGTGTGTTCGGATTCAACGTTCGCGACTTCGCGCGGCGCGGAGAAGGTTTCACCGTTGTTGGTCGAGGACCAAAGCTCGGTGGTGTTGGTGACGTAGCGCGTCCCGACGACCGTGACTTCGTTTTCCGCACCGATCACGACGAACGGCTGCTGGACGACGTCCGCTTTGCTCGGTGCCGGCAACTGGATCGGATGCGTGCATGAGCGCTGCCCGGCCGGGATACGGCAGAAGAACGTTGCGGGTTCTCCAGCGGGCGGCTTGCGCTCCCAGGTGGTGTAGGCGTTTTCACCGGGTTCGGTGACAACGGTGGCCGGAGATTCCGGGCTCGCCTCGAGCGTCGAGAGGTTTTCCGCGTTCGCTGGCGCTGCGCCGGCGGCCATGTAGAGCCCGGCTGGAGCGAGCAGCGCGGCGGTCAACATTGCGTGCCGCGCGACGCGCGACATCAGGCTCCGATTACGCATTGCTGCTCCTCTCGTGGCTTGGCAAATCGTCGCAGGCTATCGCACGCCACTACGGCGCGCACAAGCTCGGGCACGATCACGCCCCCGGATGATCGGCGGCCGCGAACGCAAGGACGAGCGATCCCCCGGGCAGCGGACGGATCGTCGCCTGCAGTGAGCCCGCCGTTGAGCCGGGCACGGCGCGCGGACCGCGGTGACCCGCGACGCGCAGGCGCCTAGAATGCCCCTATGGAGCGGGGTGCGGCAGACGGGCAGGCACGCAGCTGGCTTCGTTGCTACCGCTGCTGGTCGCAGGACCTGGAGGTCCAGGTCCACTACGAGGGGATTCACAAGATCGACCCGCTGACCGGCGAGCGCGCCGAAGTCGTCGACGAGCTGCAGGAGGCCGTCGTGCAGTGCCTCGATTGCATGCACGACCAGCCCCACCTCGGCTTCGCGAACGGCCGCGTCGAACCGATCGAGGACCGCTGGGAACGGATGATCGCCGGCACCCCGTGGGTCGCCTCCTGCACCGTGACGGTCGACGCAGACGACGTCGAGAGCTGCTCGGGGCCCGAGGCCGGCGAGTCGCTCTCCTACGCCGCGTTCGGCGACGAAGGCGTACGCGAGTTCTTCACCCACGTGCGCTTCCACAAGCACGATGAGGAAAACCGCATCACCGTCCACCTGCTCGTCGAGCTTTACGCCCGCTCGCTCGAGGAGGCGACCGAGGTGCTCGAGAACGCCGCGCGCGGCGTGCTGACGATCACCTCACTCGCCGAGGAGTCTCGCCCGCCTGCTGCGACGGGCGAGATCCACGGGCACGAATAGCCGCGAGCGTCAGTCTGCGAGGCGCTGCTCGAGCGCGTCGAGCTGCTCGGTCAGCGCCGCGGGCAGGTTGTCGAACTGCGCGAAGTGTGCGCGGACCTGCGGCAGCTGTTCACGCCAGGCGTCACGATCGACGGCGAGCAGCTCGGCCATGTCCGCGTCCGGGACGTCGACGCCGGTGGTGTCGATGCCGTCCTTGCCGACCGGCGGGATCACGCCGATCGGGGTCTCCTCACCGGCGCCATGTCCGGCGCAGCGGGCGAAGACCCAGGCAAGGACACGCGAGTTGTCGCCGTAACCGGGCCACAGGAAGCGGCCGTCCTCGCCCTTGCGGAACCAGTTGACGTAGTAGATCTTCGGCAGCTTCGCGCCCTCGCGCTTGCCGATGTCGAGCCAGTGGGCGAAGTAGTCGGCCATGTTGTAGCCGCAGAAGGGGAGCATTGCGAACGGGTCGAAGCGCAGCTCGCCGACCGTTCCGGCCGCCGCGGCGGTCTTCTCGGAGGCCATCGTCGAGCCCATGAACACGCCGTGCTCCCAGTCGAACGCCTCGGTCACCAGCGGCACGACGCCGGCGCGGCGGCCGCCGAAGAGCATCGCGTCGATCGGCACGCCGACCGGATCGTCCCACTCGGGGGAAATTGCCGGATCCTGCGCCGCGGGCGCGGTGAAGCGGGCGTTCGGGTGCGCCGAGGGAGTCTCAGAGTCGGGGGTCCAGTCGTTGCCGTGCCAGTCGGTCAGGTGCGCTGGAGTGTCTTCGGTCATCCCCTCCCACCAGACGTCGCCGTCGTCGGTTTTGGCGCAGTTGGTGAAGATCGTGTTCGACTCGATCGTCGCCATCGCGTTGGGATTGGTGTGATGGCCGGTTCCCGGTGCGACTCCGAAAAAGCCGGCCTCGGGGTTGATCGCGTAGAGCTGTCCGTCGGAGCCGAACTTCATCCATGCGATGTCGTCGCCAACCGTTTCGGCCTTCCAGCCCGGAAGCGTGGGGATCAGCATCGCGAGGTTCGTCTTGCCGCACGCCGAGGGGAAGGCGGCGGTGATGTGCTTGACCTCGCCCTCAGGCGAGGTCAGCTTGAGGATCAGCATGTGCTCGGCCATCCAGCCCTCGTCGCGCGCCATCACCGAGGCGATGCGCAGCGCGAAGCACTTCTTGCCGAGCAGCGCGTTCCCGCCGTAGCCGGAACCGTAGGACCAGATCTGACGCGACTCGGGGAAGTGGACGATGTACTTGTTCTCCTCGTTGCACGGCCAGGTCACGTCCTGTGCGCCGTCTTCGAGCGGCATCCCGACCGAGTGCAGACAAGGCACGAAGTCACCGTCGTCGCCGAGTACCTCGAGGGCACCGGCGCCCATCCGGGTCATGATCCGCATGCTCACCGCGACGTACGTGGAGTCGGTCAGCTGGACGCCGATGTAGCTCTTGTCCGAGCCGAGCGGGCCCATCGAGAAGGGCACGACGTACATCGTGCGACCGCGCATCGAGCCGTCGAAGAGATCCGTCAGCGTCGCGCGCATCTCCGAGGGGTCGGCCCAGTTGTTCGTCGGGCCGGCGTCCTCCTCGCGCTCGGAGCAGATGAACGTGCGGTCCTCGACCCGCGCGACGTCGCGCGGGTCTGACAGCGCGAGGTACGAGTTCGGCCGCTTGGCGTCCGAGAGCTTCTCGAAGGTGCCTGCGTCGACGAGGCGCTGGCAAAGTTCGTTGTACTCCTCCGCCGAGCCGTCGCACCAGTGGATGTCGTCAGGCTTGGTGAGGTCGGCCATCTCCTGGACCCACGCGAGGAGTCGCTCGTTCTTGGTGGGGGCGGACGCGGTCGTATTCATCAGGTGGCGAGCTCCTCGGTAGCTTTCCCGGATGCCGGTTGCGGGACGGCCGCAACGGGCCATAAACCGGCAAGACGCCCCGTGCGGGGCGTCTCGCTAAGGGTATCGCACCGCCCAATTCGCGGCGGGTCCGGCGGCTACTCGGCGGCGGGCGCGGGGTCGCGGCGCGGCACCAGCACCAGGCGCTTGAACTCCGCGACGAGCACCCCGTCCTGGTTGTAGACGCGGGTGTGCACCTTGACGGTTCCGCGGTCACCCTTGGAACGCGACTCGCGCTTCTCGAGGACCTCGGACTCGCAGAACAGCGTGTCGCCGTGGAAGACCGGAGCCGGGTGGCTGAGTTCTTCGGTCGCGAGGTTGGCGATCGCCTTTCCAGATACGTCGCTGACGGACATGCCAAGTGCGAGCGAGTAGACGAGCGGGCCGACGACGACGTTGCGCCCCTGCTGCGACTGCGCCGCGTAGACGTCGTTGATGTGCAGCGGGTGGTGGTTCATCGTCAGCAGGCAGAACAGGTGGTCGTCCGACTCTGTGACGGTCTTCGCAGGCCAGTGCTTGTAGACGTCGCCGACCTCGAACTCCTCGAGGTAGCGCCCGTAGGGGTGGGCTCCGGAGGCCTCACGGGCGGCCTGATCGGTCTCGACGGCGGTGGTGCTGATCTCGCTCATGTCACTCCTTGTGGGGGGTCTGCTCGCGCGCCCTGCGCCCGGCCACTGTATGACCTCGGCCGTCGCGATGCGGCTGCGGTCGATAGCGTTCGGTCTCCCAAGACGACACAGGAGAGCCAGTTGCGTAGCCCCCGAGACTTCTTCAAGCCCCTTGCGATCGGTGCACCGGAGCCGGTGCGCGAGATCCCCTTCCGCCCGTCGCGGATGATCCATTTCCTGGACTTCTCGAACGAGAAGATGGTCGCCAAGGTGCCCGACATCGCGCCGACGGTCGACATCCTGCTCGGCAACCTCGAGGACGCCGTACCCGTCGACCGCAAGATCGCCGCACGCGAGGGGCTGATCAAAGTCGGCCGCGAGGTCGACCTCGGCGACACGCAGCTGTGGACGCGGGTGAACGACCTCTCCTCGCCGTGGGTGCTCGACGACCTCACCGAGATCGTCACCGAGATCGGAGAGCGCCTCGAAGTCGTGATGGTCCCGAAGGTCGAGGGCGCCTGGGACATCCATTACGTCGACCGGCTGCTGGCCCAGCTCGAGGCCCGAGCGAAGCTCCAGCGGCCGATCCTGATCCACGCGATCCTCGAGACGGCGCAGGGCGTCGCGAACCTCGAGGAGATCGCCTGCGCCTCGCCGCGCATCCAGGGCATGAGCTTCGGCCCTGCGGACCTCGCGGCCTCGCGGCGGATGAAGACCACGCGCGTCGGCGGCGGCCATCCGGGCTACCGCACGATCGCCGACCCCGACGCGGAGGATCCCGACGCGCCGCGCGCGAGCTACCAGCAGGACCCCTGGCACTACTCGATCGCGCGCATGGTCGACGCCTGCACGTCGGTCGGCGCACTGCCCTTCTACGGGCCCTACGGCGACATCCGTGACCTCGAGGGCTGCGAGACCCAGTTCCGCGCCTCGTTCCTGCTCGGTTGCGTCGGCGCCTGGTCGCTTCACCC
>Ga0182016_10007689_pt1 | contig 11024 bp, 13 predicted proteins | sample 712S2MmetaG_FD_120491 | JGI IMG/M metagenome (GOLD analysis project Ga0182016, IMG submission 120491) | Permafrost microbial communities from Stordalen Mire, Sweden - 712S2M metaG | ecosystem: Environmental > Terrestrial > Soil > Wetlands > Permafrost | place: Sweden: Stordalen | collected...
AAAGAGAAAATGGTTAGGTACACGCTGGAGACTTTGCCGCCGTTGACCGACGCGCAGCGCGCCAATCTGAAGGCGCTGTCGGCGCGGCCGGATAGCGAGATCGACACCAGCGATATTCCTGTTTTGACCGACGCGGAATGGAAGAAGACCGAGCGTGTGCGCGGACATCTTTATCGCCCCGTGAAACGAATCGTCACTGCGCGTTTGGACGGGGATGTTCTGGAGTGGTTGAAGTCTCACGGTCGGGGTTACCAATCGCGGATGAACGCGATTCTGAGGCGGGAGATGCTGTCGTCGGTTAAGTCGGCTTCGGCTAAATAAACCCGCGGGATGCGCTCATTCGGTAGGCTTAGGGCGGGCTACCGAGCGAAATCCCCAAGTCTCAAAATCGAGCTCTCGGGACCCATTCTCCTTTGAAATGTCCAGCCCCGGACCACGCCCATCAAACTATTATCGTAATCTCACCCGTTCTTTTGAGTTCGGCCAAATGGCCCTCAATTTCTTCCCTCTTTACGTCCTTCGCAATGAAGAATTCTCTGAGTTCTTGCTCCGATTGCACTACTGATTGAGAGCCAATGCGAAGCGCGGTGATGTAGATCGAGGAGTCAAACAGAATAGGCATCGCTACTCGGCGAGGCTTCCGAAGGCATCGCGGATTGAGATTCCACTCTTGACGAATTTCTGGTTGGCCTCGACTGTCAACCGATTCCGCTCGTGCTCTGAAATGACGTGATCGAGCGCGCGGACAATCGTCTCAGTATCCGTGGAGGCGCCGAGTGCTCTCTTTGCGCGGGTGAGTTGGACCGGGTCGAGCCTGAAGTTTTTGGGGACTGTGCGGCGATTTGCAGCGGGCATGGATTCTTCCTACCAACTGTAGTTTAGGCTCGGTATACACAATTCGCAATATTGTAAATACGGGCGGGATCGCTCGATGGGGCGGCACCTTCAGAGCCTCAACCGATTATCTTCCCGTTCAAAATGCTCGTGCAACGGGTGGGCGCTCAAACAAGCGAGGCGAGGTTGGCTTCGGCTTGGCGGATGCGGGTTAGGCATGTCTCTTTGCCGAGGACGGCCATGGTTTCGAAGAGGGGTGGGGCGTTTTTGCGGCCGCAGACGGCTACCCTGATGGGCTGGAACATGGGGCCGGCTTTTAGCCCTAATTCTGTGGCCGCTGCGCGGAGGGCCTGGTCTAACGAGTCGTGGTCGAAGTTGACCGAGGGAAGAACTTCGAGTGCTCGCTGGAGGGCTTTGAGGGTTAGGGCGGCGTCGACGCCCTTGGGTGGGATTAGCTCGGCGGGGTCGTAGGGCGGGAGCTGAGTGAGGAAGAAGAAGTCGGCGGCGGAGACGGCATCCTTAAGCAACTTGATTCGCTCGCGGATGAGTGGGGTTACGGCGAGGAGTTTGGCTGACGGGGCGTCATCGGCCGGACTGGCGACTTCGTTCCCACCCATTTCCGCAGAAAGCGCGGAATTGGATGGGGCACCCATCGGCGTGCGGTGTGCTGAAGGAATCAAGCCGGCCTGCTCGAAGAAGGGCTGGAGAAGTTTTGCTAGCTCGTCGATGGGCAGGGCGCGGATGTGCTCGGCGTTGAGGTGGACGGCTTTGGCGTCGAAGGGGGCTTCTTCTGAAAAATTGATGACGGCGTTGGCGCGGTTCACGCCTTCGAGCGAGAAAAGCTCGGTCAGCTCGGGGAGAGTGAGGACTTCGCGATCGTTTTTGGGCGACCAGCCGAGAAGGCAGAGGAAGTTGATGAAGGCGCTGGGGAGGAAGCCGGCGTCGCAATAGGTGGTGACGCTGACGACGGGGCCGTGCTTGCGCTTGGAGAGCTTGGCGCCGTCGGGGGCGACGAGGAGCGGCAGGTGCGCGAATTGGGGCGCCGTGACTCCGAGAGCGTCGAAGATGAGGAGATGCTTGAAGGTGTTGGTGAGGTGGTCCTGGCCTCGGATGATGTGGGTGATGCGGAGGTCGGCGTCGTCGACGCAAGAGGCCAGGTGGTAGGTCGGGTTGCCGTCAGAGCGCAGGAGGGCGAAGTCTTCTACCTCATCGGCAAGCTTCGACTGGTGGCCGTAGACGCTGTCGGTGAAATGCAGGGTACGGTCAAGTCCGCGGGGGACGCGATAGCGGAGGGCGAAAGGCTCGCCGGCGGCGGCGCGGCGGTCGGACTCTTCGCGGGAGAGCTCGCTCATGCCGGGGTTGAAGAGCCATGCGCCTTGCGCGGAAGATGCATCGCCTGAATCGGCGTGGGCGGGGGTGAAGTCGCGATAGGCGAAGCCCATTTCGAACATGGTCTGGGCAGCCTGACGATGGAGGTCGAGGCGCTCGGATTGCTTGTATTCCTCGTCCCAGTTGAGGCCGAGCCAGCGCAAGCCTTCGAAGATGGACTGGACGCTAAGGTCGGTGTTGCGCTCGACGTCTGTGTCGTCGAGGCGCAGGACCATGGTGCCGTTGTTATGGCGGGCGAAGAGCCAGTTGAAGATGAAGGTGCGGGCGCTGCCGACGTGCAGGTAGCCGGTGGGTGAGGGGGCAAAACGGACGCGGGGAGCGGGTGGTGCGGAAGGAATCGAATCAGGCATTTTGAGTATGACTTTCCAGTCTCGATGCTAGCACCACCTGCCGTGGCCACCTGCGGTGGGGCAGGCGCTCGCTGGGGGCTCGCACGGGCATTGTTCTTTCCCACTCAATCGTGCTGCCGGCTCAAGCCTGGGGCGGATAAGGCGGTTGTTGCGTCCAGGCTCGCTGTGGCGTCCATTCCCCAAAAGCCAATACGAAGTTTAGGACCAAACCGCCGAAGGGAACGACATAGAGCAGGGAAAGCCACGGTGAAAAGCCTGCCTTCTTACAGATGAACCAGAAGGGAAGAACCCGGAATGGGAAGACAATAAGCGAGAAAACGAAGATAAGCACCATCAGATGCCAAGGCTGAAGCAGGTCTCCCATGTGAGCCTCCTATGCGGAATGCACCATCAGGCGCCATCGTAACATTGCCCCTAACGGCCATGAATCTCTGGAACCATCCCCCTGCGCGATCGAGCGGCCGAACAAACTGCCGCTCCACGAGCAGTTCTGGGACGTGTCAGGACTGGGGCGGATAAGGTGGTTGCGGCGGGTAGGGTGGCTGCGGGGTCCATGCCTGCTGCGGGGCGGGAACCACCTTCCACTCGGCGAAGGCCAGGATGTAAAGCAGAACCAGCACGCCGAGGGAGGGAACCAGACAAACCAGGGAAAGCCAGGGAGTGAATCCCGCCTTTTTGAGGATGAACCAGAAGGGGACGATGAGGATGATGATCCCGATGAGCATGATGAAGGGAATAATCGCCAGCATCATGGGGAGGATAGCCTTTACGGCCTCGGAATTGTCGCTATTTTGCAGAAGAAACAAGGCGAAATTGTGCATTGAGAACGCTCCAGGATTGGGATGAATGCTCGGTGCAAAGTTACGGCGAAAGGGGAAAAATGGCAATGGAAAAACCCCGGCTGCAAAGAAAAGACGAACGACGGGGCTTGAGTTGCGGTCAATTTTGTTGACCAACTTGACCAAGGGGGCAAATTCGAGGACAATAAATGTTGGATTGACCAACTTGACCAAGGGTGCAAGTGCTCAGGTTTGAAGGTGGCTTAGATATGTCCACGGATGCGAAATCAATCCCCGAGCCCGGGGATGAGCTACAGGGAAAGCAGATGCGGACATTTGGGCAGAATCTGCTCGGGATTAAATTCTTAGCGGACGATTGGGAGAAGGATATTCCGCTTGAGTACTTTCTTGGCGAGGGCGAGGAAAATCTATTTGGAGGTGGAAATGCGATGGGAACCGCTCAGGTAAACCTTTATGAAGCCAAAACGCAGCTTTCCGCGCTAGTCGATCGGGCGGCGAAGGGTGAACAGATTGTGATTGCCAAGGCTGGCAAGCCTTTGGCGAAGCTTGTGCCGTTTGCGGCCGAGCCGGCAGTGGCGCGGAAGCCCGGGCAGAACCTGCTCGGGATTACGTATATCGCCGACGACTTCGACGCGCCGCTGCCTGACGATGTGCTCAAGGATTTTGGGCTATAGAGAATGAAGCTCCTGCTCGATACGCACGCATTTTTGTGGTGGGATTGCAACGACGCTCATTTGCCGGAGGTGCTGCGCCTGGCAATTGCTTCGCCGCAAAACGAGATTTTTGTGAGCGCAGTGACGGTTTGGGAGATTGCCATCAAACGATCTTCGGGGAAGCTGACCTTTGGGCGGCGTTTGGCAAAAGCAATTGCGGACCATGGATTCAACTCGCTCCCCATTACGATTGCAGAGGCGGAATGGGCCGGCGAACTGCCGCAATACCATCGGGATCCGTTTGATCGATTGCTTGTGGCGCAGGCGCAACTTGGGGGAATGATTCTGGTAACGGTGGACGAGCAAATTTTGCGGTATCAGGTGCCGCATCTTTAGACGAAAGACGAAGAATCTTCGTCGCGCACCGCAGGCGATTTCTTCGGTTTGGAGCGTTGGCGTACGATCTCACCGAGGCTGAATCCAACTCCAAAAGTCATGGTGAAATCCGTCGCATCCCTCACTTGATTTTGAGAGAGGCTTGACCCGCTGGGGAGCCAAAACCACTTAGAAAACAGGGCAAGTCCAAAACTCGCCGCGACAATCACCGCGGTGTAAACGGTCAATGAAATGACCCTGCGAATCGTTCGTTTCATCGGAAATCTTCCTGAATCAAAAAACTCATGACGGAGATCCGGAAAACACTGAGAACTGACAACTGACAACTGTCTTACGTAATGTCTTCCGTGTCGTAGACGGGCACGACTACGCGCTTTTTGGGCACGCCGTGGACGGAACTGAGAAGGTCTTCCACTACGTCTTCAAGCTGACGCTGGGTTTCGATGACGGCGGACATGGTGGCGAGGTCTTCCGGCTCTGTAACGCGCTCGACCAGCGCAATGGCATGGCACTGGGCCACGTGGTCCAGGTTCATGCCCTCGGGGGTTTTTGCCTTGATGCTCACCTGGTCGATATCCACGCCCAGCAGGTCGGCAACGCGGGCGCGCATTTCCCCGGCGATGGGAAAGATTTTGGGCGCGGCCAGCACGAGCGTGGTGTCGATGTTCACGATGCGGTAGCCGGCGTGCTGCAGCTCTTCAAGCGCCAGGTTGAGGAAGATAGCCGAGTCGGCGTCTTTCCAGCGCGGATCGCCGGGCGGAAAATAGCTGCCGATGTCGCCGGCGGCCACCGCGCCCAGCAGAGCGTCAGTAATTGCGTGAAGCAGCACGTCTCCATCGGAGTGGCCTGCGAGGCCCTCGGGGTGGTTGAGCGTGAGTCCGCCGATGCGCAGCGGGACGCCGGGCTTGAATGCGTGCGAGTCCCAGCCAAAACCGATTCGTGTATTCATGGGTGACCGTGCCTATCCTGAAAATGCTTACCGGCTCTGAGCTTCGATCCTTCGCTGGTTTTCTCTTGGTCCGCTTCCCGGCCCAGCCGGAGTTACTGGCTCATTTGCCGAAGATAGAACTCGGCCAGCTCCAGATCGCCCGGCTTGGTAATCTTCAGATTAACCTGAGACCCCGGCACTACGGCTACCGATTGGCCGGCACGCTCCACTACGGACGATTCATCGGTGCCGATAAAGCCGTCGGCCATGGCTTCGGCGTAGGCGCGCTGCAGTATGCCGAAGCGGAAGCCCTGAGGAGTTTGCGCCAGCACCACGAATTCGCGGGGGATGGTGGAGACCACCAGCGCGCCGTGGGCCGTGCGTTCCACCTGCTTGATGGTGTCCACCGCGGGCATCCCCACGATTGCCGCTCCGTGCAGATCCACGGCCTCGATGGTGCGTTCAATGGTGGCTGCGTCAATGAGCGGACGGACCGCGTCGTGGACCAGCACAATGTCCTCGGACCGCGCCGGCAATGCCGCCAGTGCGTGCGATACGGACTCCTGCCGATTGTCGCCGCCTTCGACCACGCGGACCCGGCCGGCAAGCCCGTATTCGGCGATCTGAGCCTCCACGCGCTCCACCTCCGGTTTGCGCACGGCCACGTAGATGCCCGTCACCCGTTCCACGGAGGCGAAGGCACGCAGCGAGTGAATCAGGATGGGGATGCCGTTGAGGGCGAGAAACTGTTTTGGCTGCGCCCCGGCCATGCGCGTGCCGAGCCCCGCAGCGGGAATGATCGTGAATACCTGCATGACCGTGAAGTATACAACGAGGCATTGCACTTCAACAGCTTGCAAAGACTATGAGAGGATGCTTCATGGTTTTGCGATAATCCTCCCCTAAGCTGGAAGTTTTGTGATAGTTCTCAAAGAGTTTCCCCGAACGCTCCGTCTCAGGAGAGGAAGTGAATGATTCCAACTGGGCTGGCGTGTTCTCAGCGAGGATCAAGGATCAGACTCGCGGTTCAACGATTCGTCGTCATTCCGCTGTGCTGTTTTTCGGCAGGTGCGGCTGCACAGCAGGCCGCGCCCCCGATCCAGGTCTATGGGGGGTATTCGTGGCTCTCGAACAGCTTCAATGGAGTGCCCGGTTCGCAGAAAGCATTGAACGGTTGGAATAGCGGCGTGGCGTTCCAACCATGGCATCACCTGCGCTTCAAAATGGATTACTCGATGTACCGGGGAACGAATGCGGGCGCCCCGCAGCACGGTTTTTTCATCCTGGGCGGCGGGCAGTACGAGGCGACATTTCACCGCGAGCGCTTCTACGCCGAGGCACTTGCCGGCGAAGGGGGGCTGAACGGCACCTGGTTCAAAGCCGACGCCACCGGTTACAGAAACGGGAATACCGGCTCGACTGCGTCCCTGACCGAGTTCCTTGGCGGCGGCATTGACACGCCGATCGGTGCTCACGCCGCAATTCGCGTGGAGGGCGGCGTCCAGCACTCCGATTTTGTCCCCGTCGAGGTGTTCCCCAATTCTCTGCCTCTTCATCTGGCGGGGCTACCGAACTACTTTGGCCGCTTCTCGGTGGGAATGGTCTGGCTGCCGCGCCTGGGATCGGAGCTTCGGCCGGCCCCGGAAGCCAGGACGCATACCCCGGTTGAGAGCGAACTCATCTTCGAGGGGCTAACTTCCGTCGGTCACTTCCATATTTTCGCCAACTCATGGTGGAGTTCTCTTTCCAGCGGCGGTATTGAGTACGACCGCCACTCCTGGGGCCATTTTATGGGGGCGCGCATGGATTACTCGGCCGGGATACTGCCTGTGCTGATCCTGAGGCAGCCAAGCAAAACGGACCATTGGGGTAACCCGCTAAGCTACTCGTTTGAAACCGTGCCGGGCGTCGGGGTTTCGCCGATCGGCATGCGCCTGCTTTGGCGCGACGGGAAGCGCATGAAGCCTTATTACGTTGTGCAGGGCGGCATGACGGGTTACGCGAAGAAGGCTTTTTCGCAGGACGCTGCTTATGAGAACTTCAGCCTCAAGCAAGGGGTTGGCGTGCAATTGAAACTGACTGATCGCTCGGATTTACGCACCGGATTTCAAGTGTTTCACCAGTCCAACGGCTTCGCGGTGCCCAGCAATCCGGGCCTTGACGAGATGATGGTCAACGCGGGTTTCAGCTACCATCTGGGACGTGCGCGGACGGGGAATTGATTGTCCAGCTACCTTGCCTTCCCTAGCCTTCCACCGGCTCCACGTAAAACATCTCATTGGTGGTGCGGAAGCCGAAGGATTCGTACACAGGCCGGGCTGCGTCGGAGCTGTGCAGGGCGATTACCCGCAGGCCACGGCGGTGCGCTTCGGTCAGGCAAAGATCAACCAGGGCGTGGGCCAGGCCGCGTTTCCGGAACTCCGGTTCCACAAACACATTCAGCATGTAGCCGCGATGCTCGCAGGCGGGGTCGAGCGGGTGCGGTGGCCAGTCGAGCACCAGCAGGCCGGCCGAGGCGATGGCGCGGCTGTCGTCTTCGGTGATCCAGCCGGCGTATTTGCCTTCGACAATCATGCGGTTGACCCAGGGCTCAAAGTTGCGGCTCATGGCGTCAAGGATCGAGTCCTGGGCCCGGCCCATGGCGGCGAACATGGCCCGGCGGTGGGCGGTAACGAGTGCGGCATCAGCCGCGATGACTGCGCGTGTCTGCAACATGCGGTTCAGTATAACCACCTGCGGTGGGGCGGACGCTCGCGGGAGGCTCGCACTGAGTTCAATGTTCCCTGGTCCCCAAGTGCGAGGGACCCGGGGCAACCGCATTTGGAGTGGGTAAACCCCGTATGATTTTGGAATGCGTGCGCCGCTGCAACCAACCTTGCCGATTGATACCTCGCTGCTGAAGGCGGGGTTGCGGCTGGCGGTTGGGGTTTCCGGCGGGGCGGATTCCGTGGCCCTGCTGCGTGCGCTGGCGGAGCGCAGGGGCGATCTGGGCCTGGTGCTGCATGTCGCGCACCTGCATCATGGCCTGCGCGGGGCCGAGGCCGACGGCGATCTGGAGTTTTGCCGCGCGCTGGCGGTTGAGCTCGGGCTGCCATTCCATGAGGCGCAGGTGGACACTGCCGCCGAGGCCAGGGCGCATGCGGAAACCGGAAAACGGGCCGAGTCGACTGAAGAGGCGGCGCGGCGGCTGCGATACGGCTGGTTTCGCCAATTGATGGCTTCCGATGAGGTGGACGCGGTAGGCACGGCCCACACGCTCGACGACCAGGCGGAAACGGTGCTGGGCAAATTCCTGCGCGGGGCGTGGACTGAGGGGCTTTCCGGCATTTATCCGGAGGTGGCCTTCGCGGAGGGACGCATTCTTCGCCCGCTGCTGGGGGCAACGCGAGTTGAGGTGGAGGCTTACCTCAAGTCGCTTGGGCAGGAATGGCGGGAGGACTCGTCCAATCAGGACGCCGCGTACACGCGCAATCGCATTCGCCACGAGCTGCTGCCGCTGCTGCAGGGCTGGAATCCGCGCCTGCGTGAACACCTGGCCCACATGGCCGTTTTGGCGCGAGATGAGGAGGCGTGGTGGCAGGCGGAGCTGGCGAAGTCGCCGCAGTTGGTGCTGTCGGGGCGGCCGGTTCGAGGCGGCGGGCGTGCGGCGGGCGAGGGGCTTGCGATTGATGTGATCCGGCTGGCTGCTCTGCATCCCGCCTTGCAGCGGCGTACGCTCCGCCACGTGGCCGAATCGCTGGGCGCGGCCTTGGATTTTGCTGCCACGGAAGCCCTGCGGGCGCTGGCGCTCACTGGACGAGCAGGGCAAAAAAGAGAGTTGGCAGGCGGTTTGCGCGCAGAGCGCACACCGCGCGAGTTAAGGCTGGCGATTGCGCCGGAAAGCAGCGAAGAAAGTGCCGATGCGGCCTACAGTGCGTTGATTCCAGGGGAGATTGTCGCTCCGCGCTTCGGGCTGCGGCTGCGTATCGACGCCCAAACGCTGGGCGGCCCAGGCGAGTCGACCGCCTCCGAAAATGGTGCCCAGCCTGCCAGAACCGCCGCATTACGCAACTGGAGACCCGGCGATCGCGTCCGGCTTCGGTATTCCAGCGGTCCGCGCAAGGTGAAGGAGGTGCTGGAGCGCCTGCGGGTGACCGGAACCGGGCGTTCGCTGTGGCCGGTGCTGGAAATCGACGGGCGGATTGCCTGGATGCGCGGCGTTGAAGTGGAGCCGGAGCAGGGAATCGTGGTGGTTGCCATGCCGCTGCTGTAGGGAGCCTCTGCACAAGTCCCCTGGGCGCACAAGAACTCATCCCTCAGGGGCTAAAGCCCTCGGTCTTATTGGCCTCATTTGGCACGAGTAAACTCGTGCCCTTTCAAAACTCGTCATGGCGGAGAAATCTACACGTTTTCCGAGCTTCGGAGTACAATCTAGGGTACTGCTCACTCGGGCGGACACGTGCCCGTGTCTGTCGTTCAGAACGTGTGAACTTTCTGTGACTTCTGAGAAGTTGCACGCGTCTAACGAGTGATGTAGCTGGAAATAGAAGTTTTGATGCACTTCCCCCCGACGGGAAAGAGGAGTCCTGGTGAATTCGACCGTAAAGACGATCATGTTCTGGATCTTTATCCTAGCCTGCCTTATGCTTCTTTTTACCGTATGGTCGAAGAGCGCCACATTGAACAAACCTGTGGACATTGGCTACTCCGATCTGCTGGACAAGATCGAGGGGCAGCAGGTTCTGGATGCCACTATTCAGGGCACGGATGTGCATGGCCACCTGAAAGGCGCGAAGGACGAGTTCCACACCACGATCTCGACGAACAACGTCGACAGCCTGAGCAAGGAACTGCGCCAGTACAAGGTGAACTTCAACATCAAGGAACCGCAGAGCAACCTGCTGATTCCGATCCTTATCAATGTGGGACCGTTTGTCCTGCTGGGCGCAATCTGGTTCTTTATGCTGCGGCAGATGCAGGCGGGCGGCAACAAGGCGCTGAGCTTTGGCAAGAGCCGTGCGCGGCTGCTCTCGATGCAGCAGAAGAAGATCACTTTCAAAGATGTGGCCGGCGTGGATGAGGCCAAGGAAGAACTGAAGGAGATCATCGAGTATCTGCGCGAGCCGCAGAAGTTCCAGAAACTGGGTGGCCGCATTCCCAAGGGCGTGCTGCTGGTGGGACCTCCGGGAACCGGCAAGACGTTGCTGGCGCGGGCTGTGGCCGGCGAGGCGAACGTGCCGTTCTTCTCCATCTCCGGTTCCGACTTTGTGGAAATGTTCGTGGGCGTGGGCGCAAGCCGCGTGCGCGATCTGTTTGAGCAAGGCAAGAAGAATGCTCCGTGCATCATCTTCATTGACGAAATCGATGCGGTGGGCCGTCATCGCGGCGCAGGCCTGGGCGGCGGACACGACGAGCGCGAACAGACCTTGAACCAGTTGCTGGTTGAGATGGACGGCTTCGAGTCGAACGACGGCGTGATCCTGGTGGCGGCCACCAACCGGCCCGACGTGCTGGATCCCGCGCTTCTCCGTCCCGGCCGCTTTGATCGCCGCGTGGTGGTGGGCTTGCCCGATGTGCGCGGGCGCGAAGAGATTCTCCGCGTGCATGTGAAGAAGGTTCCCGTATCCGACGACACCAACCTGAATGTACTGGCTCGTGGAACACCTGGATTCAGCGGCGCGGACCTGGCCAACAT
>Ga0182016_10007690_pt1 | contig 11023 bp, 10 predicted proteins | sample 712S2MmetaG_FD_120491 | JGI IMG/M metagenome (GOLD analysis project Ga0182016, IMG submission 120491) | Permafrost microbial communities from Stordalen Mire, Sweden - 712S2M metaG | ecosystem: Environmental > Terrestrial > Soil > Wetlands > Permafrost | place: Sweden: Stordalen | collected...
CCGCTCGGGGACGCCGGCAACCTCGCCCAAGGGGCGCCACCGGCCGCCAAGGGTGGCACCGTTATCAAATATCTCCCGGCCGAGCACGACGAAGACCAACACGGACAAAGCGGTCCCGGAGCAGCGCAGCTCGAGGTTCCGGCCGGTACGGAGGCCGGCGCGCCACCGGCGCCGTCGCCCACCTCCGGCCAGGGCGGCTCGTCGTCCACCCCCGAAGAGCCGCCCGTCCCCGCGCACGAGCAACAGGGAGCGGCCAACTTGCTCGTCGATAACTGGGCCGACGCCGCTTTCCCCGTGCCTGAGAGCCCGAGCCCAGGAGAAGTGCTCGGTACGCCGGTCCTGGTCGGGGGAGCGGACCTAGAAGGCTCCTCGGCCACTTTGGTGTCTTACCTTGGCCCATCTGGGCCCCGAGAGGTGCTCATGGCCACGGTCCACCAAGATGCTGAGCCCAAGCTCCTCGAAGCCCTGGCCGTGTCGGAGACCAAGATGGTGGCCGTAGAGGTCGAAAAGGAGGTCACTGGCCGGCTCGCCCTCGACGTGTCCCACCAGCTCCACGAAAGGCTCGTCACCGCGGCCAAGTCGGTCAACCATCACTTGCACCAAGGCGACGGCGTCCCGCCCCACACGGTCGACAGCCTCGCCAAGCTGGGTACCGAGCTGGCCCAGCTCGGCGCCAGCACCCAGACTACGGCTGACCTCGAGATGCTGACTACCTACCGTTCCCACCTCGACGCCATCAAGGCCCGGCTGGAGCCGAAGTGGTCAATGCCCTATGCACAGGGCGGCAAACTCCCGTTTATCGCCGAGTACCACACGACGGCGATGACAACGGTGACCGAGTACATACCTGCGCCGGTGCCGCTCGCCGACGACCCTCAGTCGTGCCCTACGACCCTGCGTGACGCCACCCGGATCAAGCCCAAGATCGTCAACGGCGAGACGACCTGGGACGGGTCGGAGCGCTCGGCCGCCGCCGGCAAGGAGTACGTGATCGACCTCGGGGCGGGCTACCAAGGCGTGTACCGGCCCTACGCCGGCCACAAACCCCATACCGACGACTACTCCCTCCGAGGGGCCCTCGAGATCATCGCTCCCCCAGGAGCGGGCCACGGCAGGGCCCTGGTGGAGCGGCTCGGCCGCATAAACCTGGTCAACCGTCCCATGACCCGGGCCGAGGGCGAGTGGGCCTACCTCGCCCGCAATATCGAGGCCCAGGACCTCGGCGCGCACCCCGTCGTTTCCCAGGCATTGGCGGTGGCTGGGGGGGTCGACGAGGCTGCTCTTGACTCGGTCTTTGCCGCTCATGCCAATGAAGCGATCGGCATGGACGACGCTCAGCTGTCTGGCTTTGCTCAGCGCCTCGCGTTGGAGGCCGAGGCGGCGTCTCTGCCTACCAAGGTGAAGATCGTCCGCGACGCGGTGGCCAAAGCCACCGGTTACGGTGACGGGGCCGCTCTGGCCGGCTCAGCGGGCTACGACCCGGCTCCACGACGCTCCGGTGGGTGGCTGACCTGGGAGCGCTTCGACATCGCCAGCGATCCCGCACAGCTAAAGAAGGCCTGTGGGACGGTCCCGCTCCATCATCGCCTCACCGGTTCCGCCAGCGCAGCGGGAGGGGTACTGGCCATCCTTCGCAATGGGGGCGCCCTGGCGTCGACCGAACGGCGCCGGCGGATGGGTACCGCTGTCGGGCTTGGGATGAGCGAAGGCCCCGACATGAAGTCCGGTGGAGCAAATGCAGTGTTCTTGCGCCGGGGCCACGCACCGGGGGGCGCTGCGCTCGTCTGGGACGACCCGACCGTCTTGCTGCGACGCTCGGACTGGTACGCCTACGGCGGTGACCACTTCGGGAGCCTGAACCCGGCAAGCGGCCACTCCGTCTCGGGGCTCACACGCGACCCGTTCAAGGTGGTGACCTTCAACGGCAACAACGAGATCATGTTCCGCGACGGGATCGACCTGCTCGGCACCGAAGCGCCCAGCCGGATCGTGTGCGGCTCGGCAAAGGCTCGAGATGAGGTGCTCGGCTTCCTCAAAGACAGGGGTGTGACCCATTTGCACGGGAGAGCCGTCCAAGATGTCGTGCACGCGTGAGTGAACTTTAGGTACAGCGAGACCACTGTCCACCAAAGACCCTGCGCCGCCGAAGTGAAGCGACGGCGTATAACCCGCCCTTTGCCGCTGAGATCCGGGGCACTCCCCCGGTGGCGGCGCCGGGCGCCCAGAGGGACAGCTGGGCAAGGCACGGCGTCGTCACCACGGTCTCGCCGCTGGCCGAGCATGACTCGACTCCGGCACTCCCCTACCGACCTCCACCGTGGATTACCTCCAGAACGGGGTGACCGTGACACCGCACGGGGCCAGAGGATGGACTGGCACGCCGAACAGTCTGACAGAGTTCATCGGTCCCACCCGGAGCAGCCCGGAGATCCGTGGCTCATCCCGGCGATCAACACCAATGGCTGAGTTTGGCTCCCCGGAGCTAAGGGCTATGCCGCTCAATAATCTATAGTTCGGCGTGCCCAGCGGCCGGGGAATTGTCGATGTCCGTCTTAGCCGAACTTCCAAACGGGCCATCGGAGCATCTCGGGCTTGTCGTGGACGAAGGCCATGCTAGCTAGCGCGGGCTCTCGTCACCGCGACGTACAGCGAGCAAGCCGGGGTCTCCTCCAGGGGCGTGTCTTTCATCGGGCCTAGGGCCCGGTTTCAACCCCCGACGAAGCTCCGTTTTGCTCGCCGTCCAAGCATTTAGGTGCCTTCCAGCGCGGCCGCCAGGAGCAGCCCGGCAGTGAAGGTGTCGCCCAGCCCTATGGTCGAGGCCGGCCGGGCCACGAAGGGGGCGGGGACGCAGTCCACCCTCCAACCCTTGTCCAGCGGCCCGCTTTCAGGAACGTCCTCGGTATAGATCGCGTAGCTGACAGGAGCCACGTCACCGCGCGGCGCGCCCGCTGCCGCCCGGGCCGAAGCCAACAGGTTCCCGGTCATGAGCCGGCGCACAACCACTCCGGGGTCACTGCGGTGCACGGCCAGCGACCACCGGTCAGCATGCACGACAACACAGGGGGACTGGAGGCGCTGGGCCAACTCCAAGGCCTTGGCCGCTACACCGGCTGAAGGACCCCAGAGAGTGAGCAGTTCCGACAGGCTCATGCCGAGGCTGGAGTTGAGCCCGCGCAAGCCCGCCATGACCGTCCCGAGGTCCCCCGGGCGGCTCGTGTCGCCCAGCTCGATGTGGCGCAGGCCGGGCCCGCACTCCCGCCATACCCTCAACAGGCGGCTGGCCCACTCCCGGCTGGCCCCGTCCGAGACCGCCAGCCCGCTGAGCCCCGAGAGCATGGCCGCCCCCGCGCTGGGCCCGAGCTTTTCCTGCATAGCCATAAAGTGTTCATCACGCTCGAGGGCGATGGGCGAGAAGCGTAAAATGACACGATGAGAGCGGTCCGCGGAGCTGTCCAACAGCCCGCTGCCGCCGGGGAACTCAAGGATCTCGTTACGGATGGGTGCCGCGTCCGCATCGGCCGCAAGTTCGTGGACGGGTACCGTCCGGCCCTCGCTACATACGAGGATGTCAGGGGCCAGCACGCCGAGCTGCTCACGGCTCCGGCTTTCCAGGGCCATAATGCTGGGGGCACCAAGGACATCGAGCGCCCACGCCGCCTGTGGGCCGGTACCGCCCACCTGCGCTCGGTTCGACGGCCCCAGCGCCTCGGCCAACCAGCGCCAGCCTTCCGGCCAATCCCAGAACAACTCACCGTCACGCCCTTCGGACAGGAGCCTACCCACGCCCAGGGCCAGCTCCGCGGCCACGCCGCCCTGCCTGAGCCCCCGCCCGCGTAGTGAACGCAGCCTGGCGGGCGTCATGACGTAGATGTCATCGACGTCGACGGTGGTACTGATCAGCACCGGGCGGGCCCCCGCCGCCGCCACGCGCACCTGCTCGGCAAGTTGTTCGTAACGGTCCCGCCAGTGCCGCTCGCTAAGCCGCCAGCCAGCCTCCGTTATGTTAGCCATAGGGGCTCAAGACCTGTCCACGCACGTCCAGTACCGGTGGTCCTGACTCAGGCCTTGACAGCACCGGAGCTAAGACCACTAACAAAGTGCCGCTGGAAGATCAGGAACAAGATGACCACAGGAAGGCAGCCAAGGACGCTCATGGCCATTATCTGGTTCCATTGATAGTTGTACTGGCCCATCAGCAGCGTTAAACCCACCGGGACCGTCCGCATGTTGTTCGTCTGTGTAAGAGTCAAGGCGAACAAGAACTCATTCCATGAGATCATGAAGGAGTAAAACCCCACGGCCACAAGCCCGGGCCGGGATAATGGCAATATGACGCGCCACAGCGTTCTCATAGTGCCCGCGCCATCAATCCTCGCCGCTTCATCGAGCTCCCGCGGGAGACTATTGAAGTACGCCGTCATCATGATGACCGAGTAGGGTAGCGTGAACACCAGGTACGTAAACATGAGGCCCTCATAGCTGTTATACAGATGAAGGGCGATCACCACCCCAAAAAGCGGAATGACGAGCGTGATTGGAGGAATCGCTTGGACCCCAATGATCATCACCTTCAGGGGTTCCCTCAAGGCGAACTTGTACCGGCTGAGGGCATACGCGGCGACGACAGCAACCAGTATTGTCAGCGCGGTAACGGAAAGACCCACCACATAACTGTTCACGAAGAAACGAATTTCCTGGGGGTCGTTGAACAACGCAGTGAAGGCCCCCGCTGAAAAGCTTTTCGCGATCAGCCGTGGCGGGTAAGCGAAGATGTCAGCATTCGACTTAAACGCGCTGGAGAGCATCCAGACCACAGGGCCCGCGGCGAAGATAGCTCCAGCCAGCAACGCCACATACAGTCCAGTCTTTCTCCAGACGCGCTTTCTCGTAACCCGGACGGTGGTCATGGGACTCATGTCATCTCCAAGCGCCTTTGATGGCGAACATAGAAGACGGCGACAACGAGAGATCCCAGAAGCAGAAGAATGGCGCTCGCGGCCGCCGCCGAAAACAGGTAACTTTGAAAGGCCAGCGTGTAGATGTAAGTGCCCAAGACCTGGGTCGAACCGAGTGGTCCTCCGCCAGTCGCAATCCATACCAGGGTGAACTGCTGTGTGGTCCAGAGCACATCGAGCAGGCCGATGCCGACGATAATAGGGCGCAATTGCGGGAACGTCACACTACGAAGCTGCTGGCTGTAACTTGCACCGTCAACTCGCGCTGCTTCGTATAAGTCAGGCGAGATGCTTTGCAGCCCAGCCAAGAGAGTGATCATAAAGAAAGGGTAGCCAGCCCAGATATTCATGACGATGACACAGGCCATCGCCCACCCCGGAGTTGCCAACCAAGGGAATGCTGTGCGAACTACGCCGATAAGCCCTAGCAGATAGTTGATAACACCGTTCGGGTCCAAAAGAAGGCGCCAGAGAAGCGCCACGATGACAGCTGTGAACATCCAGGGCAAGATGTAGATCACGCGGAAGACCGCCTTGGTCACCCTGCCGACGTCTTTCGTATTGAGCAGTGTGGCGAAGGCGAACCCAAGCGCAAGCTGAGCGACCACGCAGACCACTGTAAAGATCAGCGTATGCTCCACTGCGGACCAGAACGAGGCCGAGCTCAGGATGGAGGTGTAGTTAGCGAGCCCTACGAACTGAGGGTGTTGATTGACGATCACGTTGTCGAGCAGGGAGTACCGGACGAGTATCACGATAGGGGCCCCGATCAGCCCGAGGAAGAGAATAACGACCGGCGCAATCATCAGGTACGGGTGCAGACGCTGCGGGATTCGCGACCGGTGGCGTTCCCGAGACCAAGGCTCCTCAGTCCCAAGGGCTGCCGTGTACTTCGTGGCATCACCCGACAACGATGTCATACCTTCTCCGTTGCTCCTGGTTCGCCCGCGCCCCCGCCAACTGAACTTCCAAGCCGCCGCTGTCGAAACGCCGGGGTTACCGTGGCCGCCTGGCCTTTCCAAGTTACCACCAGCATAAGTTCCACCTTCTTCCACGCCAACGGAGAATACGCCAAGGGTTCGTGCCCGGCGCCGCAAAGTTCGCCGCGGCGCCGGGCGGCTCGGGGTTCACTCAGCCCGAACTGCATGATCTTCTAGTTTAGAACACCTTTTTCCACTGCGCCTGGACTGTCTGCAACATGCTCGTGGCGGACACTTGACCAGCGAAGAACTTCTGAAATTGGGTGACAAAGTCGGTCATCAACTGAGTGGATTGTGGCAGTCCAACGAATTCGTTCATTGGAACGCGCGATTGATAGACGCCAAAGGCGGCCTTGTAATGCGGGTTCGCGCCGGAAAAGTTCGGGCTTGCCATTGCGTTACCAGGGAAACCAGAAGCATCGGTAGCAATCTGCCCATTGACGTTCTTGCTGAGCAGGAATTGCACGAACTTCCACGCCTGCAAGGGATGTGCAGACTTGGCGGAGATGCCGATCCCCCACGCGGCTGTCGTGATCCCCTGCTTCCCCGTGTACCCGTTCTCGACCGGTAGTGCTGAGACCTTGTACTTCAGGTTCGGGGCCCCCGTAGCGATCGCGGTGGAATCCGCCATGGAGTCGATCATCATTCCTATCCGGCCATTAATAAAGTTCTCGACTTTATCTGTCTCCACGACAGCGTCGGGGCCGGGGAACATCGCGCCATCTTTGTACACCTCTTTGAGCATGTTTACGACGGCAGTGAGCTTTGGGTTGTTAGTCAGATGCGGTTGCCCGTTCTGGAGCATGCTGCCACCTGAGGCCCACACCCACGACATAACGTCATTCTGTGCACCGTTCGGAGGGTTCAAGGTAAGAGGAATGATCCATCCCCATGTTGTTTTGCTCAGTTTGCTGAGCGCCACGGCATCGGAGGTGAACTGGGCCCAGGTTGTAGGTGGGTTTCCGATCCCCGCCTTTGCCAGAAGCGCGGTGTTCGTAAAGAGGGGGTAAGCAAAGTTCACAAGGGGAATATCATAGGTATTACCGTTGAGCTTAACTTGGCTCTTGATGCTCTTCTGATCGAAACCGGTCTCCTTCATCGCGGCGGAAAGGTTCAGGAGCGCTCCCTGTTTGACAAGTGGATTGACCCAGGAACCATCCAGGCCCACCACGTCAGCCATGGTGCCGGTCGCCGCTTGGGCGATGGTCTGGCTCTCCACCGTGGGGTACGGGGCGGTCTCAAGGGTTACGTGAATACCTGGGTTCTGTTGTTCGAACTGGTTGACGAGGTTCTGCAACGAATTGTGGCCAGCCATCTGGGATGCCCACCACTGCGTAAAACTAAGGTTAACTGTCGCAGTTGCGCTGGCTGCACCTGGCAAAAACGTTACGGTAGTTACGGTGGCTATGAGCGCAGTGGCAAGCCTCCTGCGCATCCGCTGTTGGCGTTGTTGAGCTACATTACGCATATTCCCCTCCAGTGGGGTTCGGCAAGTACGGTGGATGTACGGCTTCGGCGGGTGCTGTCCCTGGCCACATAGCGGTGGGGCCAAAGGGTTTATCGGTTCGACGGGTGCCACCTCAGGCGACCGGCGAGTGTCTATGGGCTTGGGTCCGGGTTGGGGGCGAAGGTGTTGAGAGTGACGGAAAGAATTCGCAGCTTACACAGGGAGGGGCTCTCGTCCTGTGTGGCATCTGCTGTTTGACGTGGCGCAAGAACTGTCCCGGGACAGGCCCTTGTTGCGCGGAGAGGTCAGCTGAGGGGGTCCCAGTGAGGTGGGGGAAGGTCATCCCGGTATTCCGCTGTCGGCGCGGCGGTCGTCGGTCTCGGCGCCGCGGTCTTCGGCTGCCTCGGGGATGAGCAACTCGACCCCGGCCTCGGCGAGGGCTGCTCCGATCTCTGCGGCGGGAGCCGTCTCCGTTATCACGCTGTCGGCGAGCGATAGTTCACCGATGTGGGCGAAGGCGTTCCTGCCGAATTTTGAGGAATCAGCAAGCACGACGACGCGTTCGGCTCTCTCTATCATATGCCGGATCATGCTGGACTCCCGAAGATCGCCGCCAGTGAAGCCGCCCTCGCCGGACACGCCGCCGACACCGATAAAAGCGAGATCGGCGTGAAAGGCATGTGTCCGGCCTCCCTGAAGGTCCGAAAGTTCGACCGGTCCGAGCGTGGCGAAGGAGATCATCCGAAACTGTCCGCCGAGGATGTGTAGCTCGGAGACGGCACCGGCCGGGATATTGCCGGGAAGGTGCAGATTGTTGGTCACGACGGTCAGATCCTTCTTACCCTTCAGAGCGCGGCCAAACGCCAGGGTGGTCGTGCCGCCGTTCACGATCAGAGTCTGCTGATCGGAAACCAACGTCGCTGCCAGTGCGGCAATAGCGGACTTCGCATCGCTGTTGGCGCGGGCGCGGCTCAAGAACGGAGGGTCAAAGCGGGCAAGATCATCTCGCGGGACGACCCCGCCATAGGACCGGACAACGACGCCCTGCTCATGGAGATACTGAAGGTCCCGACGCACAGTGTCTCCGGATACGTCGAAGGCCTCAACGAGCATGCCGATGGTGGCGTGGCCGTGCTCCTGGACGAACTCCGCTAGGTCAGCACGTCGCCGTGCCGGGAGCCGCGAAGTTTCGCGCCCTTTATGGGCTTGACCTGGCATCAGCACCCCCTGTCGTCGAACCTTGACCTGTGCCGAACTGTGCGGTTCTGTACCGAGTGTGGACTGTAGCTGAGGGTTCCAGCGTGCGCAAGTCCAAGTTGCAATGCGGTGTGTTGCGCAGCTATGCTGCGACTCATGCCGGTTGGTGTGCGAGTCATCTGGCCGCAGGCGGCTGGTGGTTGTTACGTTGGCACTTGTCCTACCAGCGCTGTCCGGTTCTCGGTGCCGTGCTCCCGCCTCTGGTGGGCGTGCCGTGTCTCACGTTAGGATGCGGGACTGTGCGATTATTTAAGGGAGCGTGCGGTGTTGCGTCCCGAGTTGTACCGTGGAGCGGGCGGGCTGCGTTCAGGTTGGCGCGGACGGGCTCATGAGTCACCTTCCTGTTCTCTGTGCCCTCGACGTCTCCTTGGACGAGGCCGGGCCGGTAGAGCCGGCCACCTTCCGGGAGCGAGTCAAGATCAGGAGGAGTTCTACGGGCACTGGCGAGAGGCTTTGGGCAACGGTGTGGTCCCGGTTGCCCTCCCTCCCCGTTCAGCGGGGTGGGGGTCGCTTTGAGGCTTGCCGCGGGGGGAGAGAGCAGGTCAGAGCGCTTCTGCTCGGGTGCTGTAAGCCATCCATGAAGATCGGTGACATCTACCGGCTCTCGCCCCTCACTGTTCCGGTGTACGCCCATACTGAGAGGACCGTGGGTCTAGGTGATGCTTTCAAAAGAGGTGTCGCCATAGATAGGAGGGAACAATTGACCACCGATTCCGGTTGATGTGCTTGCCCGCGGCGGTGTTCCGACAAGGGAAGTGGTGCCTTGCCCCCGGTCTGGAATTCACCGACGCCCTCTGCGAGGGCCGACCCCTGTGAGGAAGATCGGCGAGGGTCACGCGCCCCATTAGCGTACCTGCCCCAGCCACCGATCATTTTGTCTTGGCGATATCTGTCGCCCATTGTCTGCTGTTGTAGAGCCTTCCGTGACAATTCAGTTATCTAAAGAATGGAGATTATTGTGTCTGCTCTGCCGACGACCGCCCCAAAAATCGATCCAGGCAAATTACGTGGCCTGCAGCGGGTGGCCAGTGATGACGGGTTCCTAGAGATCTGCGCGTTCGACCACCTCTCCGATTTTGCTGAGCTTCTTGCACCAGATCCAAAGTCGGTCAGCTTTGGCGACGTTGTTGCGGCCAAAGACGCTATTGTACGTGCCCTGTCGCCCAGCGTCTCAGCGTTCTTGCTAGATGCACGATATGGGCTACAAACGGTGGCGACAGGAGCTCTATCGAGATCAGTTGGTCTTATGGTTAGCGTTGAGGACGAGGACTACGCGATTCCTCCCGGACCACGCCAAACCCGGCTCCGGGCCGGGTGGAGCCCGCGCCAAATGAAACTCGCTGGCGCTGATGCAGCCAAGTTGTTGTGGTTCTACCGGACGGATGGGGACCCAGCCACCGCTGAGCACCAGCGCCAAGTGGTCCGCGACCTCGCTGGTTCTTGCGAGCAGCTGAGCCTGCCGTTGATCGTCGAGCCTATCTGGTACCCGCTTCCCGGAGAGGATAGGTCATCTGAGGCATGGAAGGCAGCCCGTGTCGATGGCATCATTGCTTCGGCGTTGGTGGCCGGCGAACTCGGCGCCGATATCCTGAAAGTCGAGTTTCCAGGTTACGTTGGGACCGACGCCGGTGCGGAGCGGTCCGTCGCAGCATGCAAGCAGCTAGATGACGTTGTCAACAAACCGTGGGCGATCCTTTCAGCTGGGGCTAACTACGAGCAGTTCAAGTTGCAGTTGCAAATCGCTTGCCAGGCCGGTGCATCAGGGTACTTGGCCGGCCGGTCAGTCTGGCGAGATGCGGTGTCAATCCACGACCCTGCGAAGAGAGGGGAGGCGATCGCCGCCGCTCGCCAACTTCTTGATGGGTTGAACGACATTACGCGTAAGTACGGGCGACCACTAACGCTCGCACTCCCTTTGCGAGAGGTGCTCACGGGTATGCCGGACGGATGGTTCCAGAGTTGGCACTCGACTGTCTGATTTCATATCAACCAAGTGCACACTGTTCCGGGCCGAGGCCAGTGAGGTCGGAACAGTCCATGGTGTAACCGCTCAGGGGGCTTGCCTGGTTCTTGGGGAAACCCAGGCAAGCAGAGGTCGTAGGCGCCGGTCAGCCAGCTAGGATTGGAGGCCATGAGCGCCGTGGGGTCGCCGACTTGTTGGTCCACCTCCGCTTCAGTGCAGAAGACCTGCTTTACGTCCTAGCTGCCCCCTGGGAAAGCGTTATCCGTACTTCGTCCGGCCCGAAGTCACGCCACCGGAGTCCAGGGCTCCTGGGATAGAGAATAGAGAACCGTTGTAGAACATCGGGAAATCCGCTGGTCACGGTGCCCCGAGTGCGATAATAGGTGTGTGACGGTAGCCGAGGTGCTCGGGGGTGCTGGAC
>Ga0182016_10007693_pt1 | contig 11020 bp, 13 predicted proteins | sample 712S2MmetaG_FD_120491 | JGI IMG/M metagenome (GOLD analysis project Ga0182016, IMG submission 120491) | Permafrost microbial communities from Stordalen Mire, Sweden - 712S2M metaG | ecosystem: Environmental > Terrestrial > Soil > Wetlands > Permafrost | place: Sweden: Stordalen | collected...
CCGCGCTTTTGCTATACTTGTTAGGTTCACCTCGTGCGGAGGTGGCGAAATTGGCAGACGCACCAGCTTGAGGTGCTGGCGCTCAAAAGGCGTAGGGGTTCAAGTCCCCTCCTCCGCACCAAAAGTCCAGAAAAAAAGCAATAAAGTCAATAAAATGAAGCCCTGCAACCACTTGCAGGGCTTTGTTGTCTTCGGGTTCTGTCTCTCCAGTCTCACTGGGGGACATTTTGGGTTTCTGGACGGTGCAAAAATCGAGCTAAGGTATCTGCGGCAACCACAAGGGTTAGGTAAATTATTTCCCAAAATTGGGTCGAAAAGTGTGGTCAGGCTGAAACAAGCCCCCGTAAAAAACATTACAAAAACATAACTAAATTTCGTGCACCTCTCCGTATGCCTGAGCCGATTTTTGTGGGTTCGTGGTCACCTGCAAACGCTGCCGCCGCGACGTACCTTCCGGTCGGGATGAATTCCCCTTCCAGTCGGTCGCAGTCGAGTGCCCCCTGTGCGGCGAACTGCGCCGGTACCTGCCATCGGAGGTCTTCATTGGGCGACCTGACCAACTCGTCACCCGGCAGCAGCGGGCCGGAGGCCGGTGATGTTCGACCCGGACGCCGGTATGCCGAGAATCAACCGTGGCATGGTCTACCTCGGCGCGTGCCTCATCGCCGCGATTCGGCTGGCTCGGGAGCGGCAGGTAAATGTCCGCGTGGTGCCCACCGGCAACGCCATGGAGGAGTCGGTAGACCTCGCCTACGAGATTTTCAACCGGGTGTTTCGACGGGTGCCGGAGCGGATGCCTGAAGACCGAGGATGATGAAGGGCAACTTCCCTCTTCGACGTTCACGGTTCGGTCGCCAAATCGACCTGAGGCGTTAACAGCTTGATAAAATTAGTCCTAACCTCAATCCACTCCTTGCGGACACTGGAGGACTCATGGCCGGTACTGCTCTAGTTGTTGAACGGTTGCCCAAACTCCAAAGCACGTTCGATACTCGCACTGTCAATGAACTCGTTCTGATGTTCAAAGCAGGGCAGCTTAACCTTGAGCCCGGATTTCAAAGGAAATCTGTATGGGGGTGGACTGATAGGAGGCGTTTAGTCCAAACGCTTGTAGAGCACTGCCCAGTGCCGAGCATATTCCTCTACGAGAGACATGAAGATGGCTCGGTAATCTATGACGTAATTGACGGCAAACAGCGCATTGAAACCATCTTGATGTTTTTGGCGGAGGGGCGATTCAAACAGCATTGGTTCAACGCCAAGATTGACCTCGGCGACGGACTGAAGTGGTGGAGTTGGAAAGACTTTTCAAAAAGCAGACCCGAGATATGCTCGGCTCTGATGACTTACAAGCTTCCCGTGGTGCAGGTAACAGGTGAACTGTCGGAGATTATCGACTTGTTCGTAAAGATAAACTCGACAGGCAAATCGCTGACATCCGGCGAGAAGCGGAACGCGAAATACAACACGAGCACCTTATTAAAGAAGGCAGAAATCCTCGTGAGGAAGTACCAGCCGTATTTGCTCGGGCAGAAGATACTGTCTCGTTCTCAGTTGGAGAGGATGAAGGGAACGGAACTTTTCTCCGAACTTCTGCTCTCGATTGAGAGTGCCGGGGTAATAAACAAGAAAATTGCAATCGACAAGGCAATAGGGGGCGAGAAAATCAACGGGAATACACTGACGAGAATTTCGAAGGAGTTCATATCTACGTTCAATGCGACGAAGAAGATGTTTGGCAAGGACAAGAAGGGCGACTTTTTCAAGACGACTCGATTCCACAACACTGCCGAGTTTTACAGCCTGTTCATGATTGTTTGGAACATGAGGAAAGAAAAGCTGGTACTCGGAGACCGTAAACGCAATGAGGCTGCAATGGCGATGCTTAGAAAACTCGGAGCCGGTGTGGATGAACTTCGTGACCAGCTTCGCAAGGCACAGCCAGCTAAAGCGAATCAGAGAATGTTCGCTGACTATCTGTTGACAGTGCAAGGCGACACCGATAGTGCTGCAACCAGAAAGCGCCGGGCAGAAGTCCTTGAGCCGATGCTGTTTCCGTTGTTTGAGAGGAAAGACACCAAGCGGCTCTTTTCATCGGAACAGCGTCGGATTATCTGGAACCGGGAAGAGCAGCACTTTTGCGCTGGCAAGAATTGCCCAACCCCGAAGAAAGCCCTTGGGTGGGAAGATGTCACAATCGACCATGTTTTGGCATGGATTAAGGGAGGGCAGACCGCACTCAAGAACGCACAAATCCTTTGCCGACACTGCAATTCTAAGAAGGGCGGCAGATGATGTCTGAAGGGAGTCTCGCATCAACATGAGCATTCAGCGCAAGCAGCAGGCTGTTTCGGCACAGAACCAAGTCGAGGATGTCACCAGCTTTCTCGGACAGGTGAAAGCCATTAACGAGAAATGGCTCCCCGCGGATGAGAATGTTGTTGGTCCTTGGTTTCGTGGACAAGGAAATGCAGAGTGGTCTCTTGTTCCGAAGTTCTATCGCGAGTGTGACCAGACCAGAGATACCGAGGACGAGATTCGGGAAGAATTTGCTCAACGCGGCCCTGCCTTTTGCGAGAGTGTGCCGAGCGGCGACTGGGATTGGTATTTTTTAATGCAACACCACGGGGCTCCAACTCGTCTGCTGGACTGGACGGATGGTGCGCTTATCGCGTTGTTCTTCGCTGTGCGTGACTCTACTGGGCTCACTGATGCAGCAGTGTGGATGCTCGATCCGTTCTGGCTGAATAGAAGGACATTGAAAAAGGATGTGGTAATCTCTCCAAGCGCATCTGGAGCACTCGCTGATGACAAGAGAAGACTCAGAACTTGGCTTCACCCTCGTTTCAAACCGAAGTCGAGACTTTCGCAGAATCCAATAGCAATTTATCCGGGACACATAGCCCAGCGCATCAGCACTCAACGTTCATGTTTCACAATTCACGGAGCGAACCCGGCTGGTCTCGAAGAGCAGGCTGTATGGCCTCGGAGCCGATTGGTAAAGTTCACCATACCTAGTTCTTACACTCTTAGGCTCAGAAAGGAACTTCAGATTTGTGGCGTTGATGAAGCTACGGCCTTTCCCGACCTTGACGGACTCGGAAGAGCATTGGCGATACGCTGGCGCGATGATGATTATTCTTTGCCGCACGAGGGCGTATTCACGCGGCTACGCCCTTCGCGTACCCATGGAATTGGAGTCTTCGCAATCAAGCGAATTCCGAACGGCACGAAACTGTTTAAGGGCGACATCGACGAAATGCGTTGGATTGACGCCGGAATGCTTGGGCGTATGCCGAGGGAAATTCGAAGACTATATGAAGATTTCGCAGTGCTCAAAGGTGGCCAATGGGGATGTCCGACTTCTTTCAATAAGCTGACTCCGGCATGGTACCTGAACGAGTCAAAGTCCCCGAATGTGCTTTGCGACGAGCACTTGAATTTTGTCGCCAAGCGGGACATCGCTTTGGGTGAGGAATTAACGGTCGATTACTCGACGTACAGCGAAGAAGTCCCGGCATCCCACATTCCAAAGAGGAAGCGTTGAATTATGCGAGATGACTTCCCGGAAGAAGTGAAGCGCGTTGTTGCTCACAGAGCCAACCTCATCTGTTCTAATCCGGCCTGTGAAAGCACGACAGGAGGCCCGCAAGACGACCCGACAAAGGCTCTAAACATCGGCGTGGCCGCGCACATTACCGCAGCTTCACCCGGCGGTCCTCGCTATAGCGAAGTGCTGACCCCTGAGCAACGCTCATCGGCAATCAACGGCATTTGGCTTTGCCAGAATTGTGCGAAACTCGTCGATAACGATGAGTCAATGTACCCCGAGAATCTGCTCAGGGCGTGGAAGACCATCAGAGAGCATAACGCCCTTCATTCAATCGGGAAAACGAAGGTTACCCCTTATGAATCGGACTCGCAGCAGAAATGCCGCGAATTGACCAAGTGGGTAGGAAGACATGTCATGTGGGTTCAGATGAACACTGGCCGCAAAGCGGAAATGATGGGTGCAAGGACGCTGGCCGGAGTGTATGTCCATCTTCTCGAATGCAACGAGTTTTTTGTGAAGATTAGGGGTGACGGCTGGGATAGAACAAAATCCCTTCCACTGGACAACATCAAATTTGGTTGGGATGACAAGCTAGACTGCATTGAAATTCTTGATTATGCACCCTAGCGGTGTGGGAGCATCGACGCTGTTTCGGCTCACTGACTAAACCATGTGAACCACCCGCTCGGCGGCGGAATGACCGCAAAAGCCCCCGAAAATCGGGGGCCGGGAATGGGGGTTTGTGAACCACCTACTGAAAAGTTTGGCAACACATGCTGCCGTCAACACAGAAATTCAAGGGAACTGTTGGAATCAACTATCGTGTTTTCTAGTTTGTGAGTTGGGGGAGCAGGTTCCGTTTAGGCAGCTATCGGCCTCCGACTCATCGGTTCTTACCGCTGTGGGTAACGCGCTGCTTTCGCTTTAATTTGCTCATTCAGAACCGGCGCATATAGATAATTCGCCTGTGCCTCAGGTTCGCCCTTTGTTCTGCTGAGGATGAATGTCTCGACGGTACATTTCTTTTCTGGAGCAAGTAAACAGGGAACTGATGATGCGCTTTTCCATGACAGCGTGTCGCTTGAATTCCTTCTGTCAGTGTCTGTTGGTTCATTCCCGAATGTTTTCTTTAGATATGCCACTTGTTCAGACCAATCACTTGCTGGGAACCTGAGTGCAAACGATGAAAGTTCATATGCATAGAAGCTAAGATTCCACTCTAGTGCCCCGTCGGACAGACGGCATTCAGTGGACGAGTCTTCTTGCTTGATTTGGCATCCTGTTCCGTCATAGTGCCTCAACGCAACCAATGCCTCTGATAGCCATAGGCATTGAGTCCGTCCGATGTTGCCAATTACGATACATAAGTGTATCGTAATTGAATGTCGCATGCGAATGCCCGTCCGATGAGCACAGTCCTGCTCGTGCCGCTTTCGCTTCCGTGGGAGCTCAAGCCAGTTTCCTCGGCGAAGTCTGGATTCAAGACTCTCGCTGACGGCCGCAGGTGCTTCTCGCTGGAGAATTTCTTGCCGCAGCTCTACGAGCGCGAAGTCGCCTTGGGTGGCAATCTGACATCGAAGGAACTGAAATGATTCCTCAATCCAACGCCGACCAAGACCAGGTGAATCGCGCGGGCAACCCAGCGCCGGCCAAGCAGAACGGCGAACAGCCAAGCGCAAGGAAGCCCCTCTACTTCAACGACCCTTTCACTGACCTCGCCTTCCTGGTCACCCTGTCCAAGCACGCCTTCGAGGGTTCCGAGATCGGGGAATGCTACTCCGCGGCTGCCCAGATCAGGGAGGGTGACGTTCAGAGTTGGAAACAGGCTTGGAGTACACTCGCGGAAAAGGTCGAGGCGCTCGCAAGAAGTGCCGAGGCGAAGGGGCATCGGGTTAGCGCAAGGCAGTCCTACCTGCGCGCAGTTACCTACTACCGCAACGTCCTGTGGGGGTTTCGAGCCTCCGATCCCGGTTACCGGGCCACGCTCGAGAGGTCCCGTGTGCTCTTCAAGCGGTTCGCGAAGTTGAGCGAACCCCCTATCGAGTTCGTCGAGATTCCCTACGAGGGCACCGTCCTTCCGGCGTACTTTCTGCGGCCCGATGCCAGCGGGAAAAAGCGGCCGACGGTCATCATCGGCGACAATGCGAGCGAGGAACTCTACTACTGGATCGGCCCTCCTGCTCTGGAGCGCGGGTACAACGCGCTGCTGGTGGATCTGCCAGGCATCGGCTTGAACTCCTTCAACGGGCTCCCTTTCCGCTTTGATTCGGAGGTCCCGGTCAAAGCAGTGATTGACTACCTGTGCGCGCGCAGCGACGTCGATCCCTCACGGATAGCGGCCTACGGTGGCGGCGAGGGTGGAGGGTACATCGTGACTCGCGCAGCAGCCCACGAGCACCGCATCGCCGCATGCGTGGCCGATCCGTTGGTATACGACATGGAGCCGATCGCGCCACTGATCTTCAAACACGTCCTGTCCGGTTCTGATTCCGGGAAGGAAACGTTGGCCTCGAATGCCGGCAGTATCATTCCGCTGATCTGGGGTCTCAGTGATCCTGAAACCATCAAGAAGATGAAGGTTGATACGCGCGGGATCACCTGCCCAACCTTGGGGCTCAATGACTCGCACGACTACCCGGAGCTCCTCCAGCAGGCTCGCGCTGCGGCGATCGCGAACAAGAACACGGCGGTGCGGGTCTTCACACCCGAAGACGGGAGCAACTACCGCCAGGTTGACAACTTTGGCTTGAAGCATCGGACCATCTTCGATTGGCTCGACGACGCGCTGAACGTGAGTGGTGATGCACGATTGGAGCGCGAGAAAAACAGGAGCGACTCACCCACTCCCCTACGCGCACTGTTCGACGCAGCCTTGAAGCACGATTTCGACGCGGCGATGGCACTGTTTGCAGAGGACTGCGTTGTTGTGATGGAGACAGACATGGACACCGGCAGGGGTAAGAAGGCTTGCCTCGGTATGCTGACGCGGGGCGCGCTCGCTTTCGACAGAAGCATGCCGCTCGACATCGTCTTCGATGCGGCGACACCGACGTGGGGCGTCTTCGAGTTCATCAATCAAGGCACCGTGACCACGGGAGTCGTCGATTTCGCGGCCCACTCTACGTGGAAGTTTCCTGCGGAACCCAGTACCCTCGTGGGACGAAAATACCGTGTCCCTGTGTGCATGGTCTATCAGATCGATGCGAACGGGCACATTGCCAGTCTTCACGAGTACACGGATGTCGCGAGCTTGATGAAGTCGATCAAGTAACACCATCGCTAGCTCAACCGCAAAATGCAGCTCACCATGATTCCCAGACTAAACACCGATCACGAGCAGACCTGAACACGAGCCGATTCCAAAGCAGGGGAACTGAAATGAACACTGTGACCGAAATGTTAAGGAGAAGAGCGCGATGAATGCCCCGACCGAAATGAAGGCGAATCCAAATCCCGTCGTGATCGGCAAGACGACGGCACGAGAATTAACTCCGTCTACTGCCCCGTCGTTCTCGTTCCCGATCGGCTATTACGAGTTGCACCCGAACATCAGCATCAACTTTCAACTGAACCGCTTCTACGGCTGGGCCGGCGACGACAGCATGTTGACCGAGATGCGCGAGACGTTGGGTGGCGTGAAGGACGTCGCCGATTATCCGATGTTCACGAGATTTGTCCTCGACTTGGGAGAAAAGGCGCTCGCGCGGCACGAGGTGCTCAAAGGGGCCTACTATCTGCGCCTCGCCGAGTTCTTCATGCCCACCGAGGACGCGCGCAAGCTGCCCACACGCCAGCGCTTCGTCGACCTGATTCTCGATCATTTTCAAATTCCATCCTCGGCGTGCAGCAGGATCCCCTTTGAATCCGGCTGGCTTCCCGCCTATCGCCTTACCCCGGCACAGCCCAAGGGCACGCTTGTCGTATTCGGCGGATTCGACAGTTACATAGAGGAATGGATGCCGGCCGCGTTGTTCCTCTGCAACGCCGGCTACGACACGATCGTGTTCGAGGGCCCCGGCCAGGGAGCGGCGCTCGAATTGGCCCACCTGACCATGAGTCCTGAGTGGCAGAAGCCAGTCAAAGCGGTGCTGGACTTCTTCCGTCTCGATGCAATCACGTTGATGGGGTTCTCCCTCGGCGGCGGGCTGGTGATTCGCGCCGCCGCGTTCGAGCCACGGGTGCGCCGAGTGATCGCTTACGACATTTGCACCAACGCGCTCGAGTGCTTTCTTAGCCTTATGCCGCCGTCGGCACAAAAGGAGCTCCTCGGCTGGATCGACACTGGAAACGAGGCAGCGGTCAACAAGTTCTTCGTTGATGCGATGGCCAAGAGCCTGATGGTGGACTGGATGACGCAATTGGCGATGCACAACACCGGAACCCGGACTACTTATGCCATGATGAAGCACTACCAGAAATACGAGACCGCCAGCATCTCGTCTCACCTGACGCAGGACGTACTTCTGATGGCAGGCGCCGAGGATCATATTATCCCGGTACAGCAGCTGCCCGACCAGATCGCGACTCTGACGCATGTGCGTTCGCTCACCGCGCGTTTGTTCACGCGCGCGGAGCAGGCGCAGAACCATTGCCAAATAGGCAATTACGGACTCGCACTTCGCACCATACTCGACTGGATGACTAGTCTCGGGCCGATCGAAGCGCTCACCGACGAATGACCCCAAGCAGACAGTCCGGCGTAGCTCGGTCCATCCGCAAACGCCATGACCCACGAGTTCTTCGAGAAGCTGACCTGCCCGAAGACGGAACGTGTGGTCACTTCAGCGGAAGGCGGCGAGGCACACTGCCAAATCAATAATCCGAGCCTCAAACATCAAATCGAATTCGACTGGTTGGACGAGTTCTTCAGGTAGCGAAGGGGATAATAGACGAAATGCCACCGCCATCCGCAAGAACATGACACCGGATTTCTACGATCATGACGTCGGTTCCGGCGCCGGCGTACACGGCCATGACACATATCTATGACGAGGCATCGGGCGGCGCAGAGCATTGCCAGCTCGGTGCGGTCACGCTATGGCACCAGCATCTCTTTGACTGGCTGACAGCGAAATTCGGTGAGATCAGCGTCAACTGATTGGGGGCGGCTCAGTACAGGGCGTAGTATGCCCAGCATAGCCAGAGGTCGGACCCAATTAGGAGAAACCTATGGCAGAACAGTGCTTCAGGAAGAAGAGTTCAGATCCGCCCGTCTGTGGCGTGCATAATGTGGCACTTGTACAAAATCAGATTTCTATTGACTCGAACGCGCCTGGGCTTGGACACATCACCTGCTATATATGCCCCGTTAGCCACGCCGTTGTTCTAGATGTGAAAGGATTTTAGGTCCGAAATCCAAGCTGACCCAATACCGATTACTTCAACGTACCGACCGCCAGCGAGCCCTTCACCCGCGTCGGCTCTATTCCTCGGCTCGGTGATCGGCATCGCAAAGGGAGAGCTGGCGCTCCCAGTCGAACGTTAACCTCAGCGACATCCGCCGGCTACGAGCAGCGGGAACTTGCTCAAAGCTAAGGAGGCAACTCGATTCCCGGTGATGCTAATCCGCCGCGCAGGCTGATGGTAGGCTTGATTGCATGGCTGAAGTTCGTTATAAACGAGCAAAATCCATTAAGACAACAAAGGGTAAGAAAGCCAGTCCTGGCCGGCCACGGGATCAGTTAGTGGATGAAGCAGTCCTGCGTGCCGCATTGGAACTGTTCAGCGAATACGGCATTGAGGGCGCGAGTATCGGGCAAATCGCGAACCGAGCCGGCGTTGCAAGAACGACCATCTATCGCCGCTGGTCAAGCCGTGAGGATTTGCTAGTCGATGCAATCGAGCGCACCAGAAACTTTCCAGAGCAGCTAATGGAAGGACTGGAGAAAATGCAGCCGGCTGAGCTGGTGAATCTGATCTTAGATGCTGGTGTGGATGCATTGACTCAGACCAAGTTTCGCAACTTGGCCGCCCGATTGATCGGTTGTTCCCCAAGCCATCCAGCGTTGATGTCAGCCTATCAAGACAAGTACCTGCAGCCGCGGCGCTTGGCATTCATCAGAATCTTCGAGAAAGCACAAGCGCAGGGTCTCTTACCACAAAACACGGATGTCGAAATATTGGGCGATATGATCACTGGAACGACGCTCTATTATCTTTTGTTTCAGCCGAACGAACAAACTGAAACGAATGTCCGTGTGTACTTGTTGAGGCTATTTCAACAGGCAGGATTCAAAATTCCTGATAAGGAGCAAAAACGGAATACGAGATGATTCCACCCCAAGTAACGAGCTTCAAATATAGGCACTTCGCCGGAGGACTCAGACGCTTGGAAAGCTCCCTCTGGGACAATCCTCTTGTCCTCGCCCTTCCGACAATGATGTCCGGCCCCGCTCCCGATGAGCACCCCAGTTGGACGAGTCCGCGTGTCACTTTGCGCACGATTATTTGTTGAGCGGCGCGATCCATAACCTTGCACCTTCGACGGATTCGAGAAGCGGTTACAAGCCCGTCGGGTTCTATAAAAGGGGATGTCAAGATAAAACACTCTTCCTCTTCCGCGTGGAGGGGATATTTTTCTGACATCCAGCCCCCATCCGCAGATGCACGAATCTTGGCCGGGGCGCGACCGGGCCGAACCGATTTTGCCGGTGGTTGCGGGATCATGAATTGATGCGTTCCTTCGCATGGCCTCATTGCGCCATCAAGCAGCGTGCTGGCAATTGCCAACCATGGTTCTATCTGAGACTCGTCGCCTATGGCTTTGTTGGGTTGTCCGAGGGGGCATATGGTGGGCCTGAAACTTCGCCTCTTGAAGGCGTTGGCTTAACCCGACGGAGGATACTCACCCTCGAACCCGAGCGCTCAGTGCCGGCGAATCGCGCATACCATAATCTCGCATTCTGACAGGCTCTGCGCACTCAAGCTGCTTTTGACTTCAGATGTTCGGCGTCGAAGGATTCTCCTTTCTTCCAGATCTTTAGGGCAATGGCGGCGATCTTGCGCGCCAAGGTCAAACGTGCCATCTCCGGCCGCATTCCTTTCTTTAGCAGCCCAAGGTAAAACTCGCGAAATACTCCCTGGCCAGTGCTGGCCGCGTTGGCCGCACCCTTGAATACGTTCTTCAATTCATGGTTGTAGTTCCAGTTCAGCCCACGGACCTGTGCCGGTCTTTTCTTGCGCTCCAGTTGTCCGTCAGTCACGCGGTACTCGGCGCTGTCGCGGGTCTCCAGTGCCAGTCCGCAGTAAGTCCAGAACTGTCGCTTGGTGCGGAATCGGTGCGGCGTCTGCACCCGACCGATCAGCACCGCCGCACGCAGCGGACCCAGAAACGGCACCGTCTGAAGCCACTTGGCCTCCACGTGTTTCCGGCACTCGACGATCAGATCGTGCCGCGCGTCGCGGCGCAGCTGCTGCAAGGCGTCCAATTGCTGGTAAAGGCGCTCGGCGCGACGCCTCAAAGCGCAA
>Ga0182016_10007694_pt1 | contig 11020 bp, 7 predicted proteins | sample 712S2MmetaG_FD_120491 | JGI IMG/M metagenome (GOLD analysis project Ga0182016, IMG submission 120491) | Permafrost microbial communities from Stordalen Mire, Sweden - 712S2M metaG | ecosystem: Environmental > Terrestrial > Soil > Wetlands > Permafrost | place: Sweden: Stordalen | collected...
GCCAAGTCTCAATTAGGAGCTTCGGCCTTTCAAATCGAAACCTGATTCAGCACTCAGAATGCCGATGGGGGTTTACGCGCCAATCTCACCCCTGCATCCTCGCCCAATTCCGCCTTTGTGAGTCTCCGCACCGAGGCGCGTCATTCCGCACCACACAACAATCGCAGCCGGTAAGCAAGAGTTGGCATGCGTTTGAATCATGCATTGATGCCATCGTGAGACCCTCGAAATGCGGAGACTTATTAACCCACAAAATGCAACCCTTTAAGGGCCGGAATGGTGGCCTCCCGGGCGACTCGATCCACTGACAGCGGATGTTCCGGTCAGTAGGTGTTCTAAGACATGGCGCCCCGAATTCTCACCGCTGCCGTCGAAGTCATCCTGACAAAAAGTGATTCGCACTGAGCCAACAAACCATGCTTTACCACGATTGTGAAGAAGCTCTCAATTTTCCCACAACTGAACATAACGCTCCTATAATTAATCATCCACAAGCTTCCAGATCGCATTGCGGAATCGCTGTCGACAGGAGCAAAGCGCGGTGTTGTCTATGTGCATTGAACGTGTCGTCGTGGAAAACTACCGAGCCCTCGCGTCAGTTCATCTCACGCTTAAACCTCACCTGAATATCATCGTAGGCAATAACGAATCGGGTAAATCGACCCTTCTCGAGGCAATCAACCTTGCATTGAAATGCCAGATCAATCGCAAACCTGCAGGCACGGAGCTTCACACCTATCTATTTAACGTAGATTGCGTCAAGGATTTCCTGGCGAAGCTTCGCAATGGAGTCCGCGCGGAGCCGCCGACGATTCTCATTGAGCTCTACCTTCAGGACTGTCCTGATTTCGCGCTTTTCAAAGGTACGAACAATTCGCGTTCAGAAGACAAGCCCGGGATTAGCCTGAGGATCGAGCTGGACCACGAGGCCTTCGGAGCAGAATATAGGGAATATATCTCCGACAAGGAGCGACTCAATAGCATCCCGGTTGAATATTACAAAATTAACTGGCAGGACTTTGCTGGGAATCCGCTGAATGCTCGAAAAACTCCCGTCAACTCGGCCCTGATCGACCCGAGCTCGATTTCCAACACCTACGCTGCCAATCGATACGTCCTCGAAATTGCTCGCGACTTTCTCACAAAGAAACAGAAGGTAGAACTTGCACTTTCATACCGACATTTGCGCGACACATTTCTTGGCGACCCCAGCGTCGAGTCGATCAATGCGGAGCTGGAAAAACAGACCGGAACGGTTACTGAAAAAGTCCTTTCCATTGCGCTCGACATGACTGCGCGCGCGGGCTGGGAGACTGGAGTGCTTCCCCATCTCGACGACATACCGCTGACGCTTGTCGGCAAAGGAGAGCAGAACGCTGTCAAGATCAAGCTTGCAATTGCGGCGGCAGAGGAAGGCTGCATCCTCTTCCTCATTGAAGAGCCGGAAAACCACTTGTCCCACTCAAACCTGAACCGCCTCATCGCTCATATCAATGAATCGGCTAAGAACAAGCAGCTCATTATTACGACACACAGCAGCTTCGTGCTCAACAAGCTTGGAGTTGAGAACATCTTGATGTTCAATGGGACGAAGGCGATCACACTCGGTCAACTCCCGCCTTCGACAGAGGCCTATTTCAAAAAGCTACCAGGACATGACACGCTGCGAATGATCCTCGCGGAGAAGACCATTCTTGTCGAAGGTCCTTCGGATGAACTCATAGTCCAAAAAGCGTTCCTGCAGAAACACGGTGGCCTGCCCGATCTTTTGTACCAGCGAGATTGTTAGTGTAGCGCAACGGTGAGGGGCCCAGTCTTTTTGAACCAAGTTGAAAGTTAGTCATCGACTGGTTTAGGTTACAGTCAATTCGCGGCTAGCCGCGAATTGACTGGCGAATTCGCTCGGTGTCCTCTCTCCGAGAGCCCTGTGAGGACGACTCCCATTGTATTCTTGTCGCCAGGTTTCGATAAGCTGTTTTGCCTCCGTGAGGGTTTCGAACCAATGAACGTTGAGGCATTCATCGCGAAAGGTCCCATTGAACGATTCGATGAATGCGTTGTCTGTCGGCTTGCCAGGACGTGAGAAATAGATCTTTGCGCTGTTTTGGTAGGCCCACAGATCCATCGCCTGGCCTGCGAATTCACTTCCGTTGTCACAGAACAGGAGCTTCGGCACTCTGCCTTCCTGTTTCATTTTATTAAGCGTTCGTACCACATCCTCTTTTCGCAGGCTCTGGCCTACTTCAATAGCCACACTCTCCCGAGTAAAGACATCCACGATCGTCAGCGACCGGAAGCGTCTTCCGTCCTGCAACTGATCGGAGACGAAATCCAGAGACCAGGCTTGGTCTGGAGCCGTCGGACGGAACCGTTCTTCGCGATGCCGCACCGCCTTCCGTCGCTTCTGTGGCCGCTTCTTCAAAGCCAGGCCTTCTTCCTTGTACAGCCGATACACCAGATGCTTGCCTACTTGCCAGCCTTCACGCCTCAACAGCACCAGAATCTTCCTGTACCCATATCGGACCCGGCTCTGCGCGATCTCGCGGATCCGCGCCCGCAGTTCTGTCCATTCCTTCTGGTGGCTCTTGTAGCGATAGGTGCCCCGTACCAGTCGCAGTATCTGACAGGCATGCCGCTCGCTGGCCCGGTACTGATCGCGCAGATAGTCGACCAGCGGCCGGCGCCGCGAGGGCTTCACCACTTTTTTCGCAGCACATCCTGAAGCATCGTCTTGTCCAGGCTCAACTCCGCCACCAGCTGCTTCAACCGGCTGTTCTCGTCTTGCAGTTGCTTCATCTCGCGGACCTGGTCCGACTCAAGGCCCACGTACTGCTTCTTCCATCGATAGAACGTCTGTTCGCTGATCCCAACCTTACGGATCAGTTCGGCCACTGGAACACCACCTCGGCCTGCTTGAGCACCCCAACGATCTGCTCTACCGAAAAACGTCTCTTCTTCATCGGCAAAATCCTCAGCCCTCAATGGGCTCGGTTATGGCCGAAGACTAACATTTATCGTGGTGCAAAATAGCCGGGGCCGATCACCCGGGACAGAAAGAGCATCCCGATTGGTATCTTTATGACAAGCAAGGCAAGGTGCTGCTGGACTACTCCACACCAGCGCTTGATTCTTCAAATCCTGAAGTTCTAGAGTTCTTGAAACACTTATTTACGAAACTCGATGATTGGGGATTTGATTACTACAAATTTGACGGAGAGCCGGCCTTGCCCCAGTACGCACCTCTAGTCGATAAAAGCCGCTTGCATTCTCCGCAAATCGATTTTATCGAGACCTAAGAGATCAATCTGCATACACAAAGGTTCGTCACGCAAATTCAACAGGCGCATCCGCGGATGGGAGCCCTAATTCTTTAAGTAGATCCGTCCCGGTTTCATCACGTCTCCCCAGCCGAGAACTTCCCCGTCGGGGAGATCGAAGTTGGTTCCGGGGATGCGACCGGTTTGGATCAGCGTTCCCAATTGGAAGCACACCGCGTCCATATCGGAATGCCATCCAGGATAATGGCCAAATCCGCCGTCAGCATTTTGGCAGCCAAGCGCCCAGTTGGCGGCTTTGTCGATTGCGGCACGGCATGGCTCGGAATTTCTTCCAATTTGGCGCAGAACAAAGACGGCATCGAAGCAGGAATGCACATCCCATCTTTGATCCTCTTTCAATTGCCATCCTCCATCGGGTCGCTGATCCCGAAGTACGCGCTGCACAATTGCATCGCCCTTCGGCGTTGGCTGGCCAATCAGCCGATAAAAATGGACCATGTGGAAGGTAGCGGCCACATGGTCTTGCAGATAACCATCCGCGGCCTGGTTTTCGGTCATGTGGCGCTCAAGCGCGAGCCGGTATTCGCTTGGAAAATCCGTGTCCAGGGCAGCATAGAACAGAGGAAAGAAACTTGTGGTGTACCAGGGTAGTTTCGAAAAAGCCTGGTCAACAAAGAATCGATCCATCACTTTTTGAGGATTGACTCTCGGCTTCTCTCCCAGGGCGCGTAAGCTGACGACTCCTTGCACGGTGTTGTAAAGAACTGCGAGGTCGGACTTAGGATCCATTTTGCCGTCATGATTAACAAAAACACCGTCCGGCTGCTGGTGGCGCTGGATAAACTCCGCCGACTTTTTCTTGTGCTTAAGTGGCCAGTTGACTTGCCTGGCCAGGATTGCGGCGTAGGCAACGGCTGCCAGGTCACTCATGGAGGTATCGGCAAAGCCTGAGTAGGCTGGGTCTGGCGACGGAGAATATCCTCCATCTTCCCGCAAACATTGTTCGATGAACCTGAAAGTTGTGTCCTTGATGTGTTGTCCATCGAGGCCGGAAGGCAGCGAAGTATCGCCGTCGATTCCAATTGCACCCAGAGCAGACGCCGTCCTGATTTGACCTCCTACAGCCGCCAGCAGCGTCCATCGCAAAACATCACGCCTTGAGATTGCATTTTTCATGTCGCCGCTCCAGGCAAAGATTTCTATATTTAAGTCTATTTCCGTGAGTTGAATTGCTTATCGACCAATTTCGCAAAATATCTTGCGCGCCCGGTCCAGTTGTAATTCCTGCATTCAATGCACCCGCCGGGACGTAATGGCGTTTTCGCCATCACGTCCCGTTTCTTGCGTCGCGGGCCACTTATTGTACGGTGAGAGAGACAGTGCCCGACTCCGTGATCGCTCCTGACGTGCCAATCACGGTGATGGTGTAAGTTCCCTCCGTCGTGCCGGGAGTCTCCGGAGTAACGAAGGTGTTCGTGCTGCAGGCGGAGATGCCGCCACCTGCCAAGGCTAACAGCAGCATCAGTATTCCGAGCATAGTCCGCCAGGAACGCCGCCGAGCCGGGATACCGAAGAGCAGAAGGCAGGCTAGAGTCGCGCCACCGGCCGTGTACCAGGAACCAGGGCCCTTGCTGATGGTGGTCGGTGAAATGGGCGCAGTGGTTGTGATGGTGAGAGTTGTTGTTCCGGCAGTTGTTCCGGAAATGCTCACCGGGTTGGTCGTAAAGCTCAGAGTGGGCAGTTGCACGGCTCCGGTGGGGCTGTTGGTAATCGTGGCGATGAACTGCACGTTGCCAGTAAAGCCGCCGCTGGGCGTAATTGTTATGGTCGAGGTGTTTCCACTAGTTGCCCCTGGCGCCAGAGTGACTTCCGAACCGCCAATGCTGAAGTCTTGCGGGACAAACGCCGTCACGGTAACGGTGGCCGTGCCGGATGCGGGAGTATAGACCGATGTGTTCGCCGGATTGTAGCTGACGGTCAGCGCGTCACTGCCGACAGCCAGTGCGCCCGCGATGATGTTGATGGTTGCGTTGCCGTTGACGAGAGTTGCAGCCGTTGAGGTGTAGCCGCCGCCGCTCAGGATGACGGTACCGCCGGGCGTGCCGCTGGTACCGCTGACAGCAATCGTCACGGCTAGATCCTGCGACGTGGTGATGCTCAATGCGGCTGGAGTCGCTGTCACGGTTGGTGTGGTTCTAACCGTAGGCGGCTTGTACTCCCACAGATCGTTGAGGTCGCCTTGATTGCCAACAGAGTCGTAGCCCAGTCCCCCGAAGAGCCAAAGATTACCGTAGAAGTCGGTTACGCTCCATCCGGCCTCGCGGGCTCCAGGCGTGCTTCCGACGGTAGCTGTGCCCAGTGTGTTGTACGAGCCTGCCAGGTCTGGGGTGCTGCTCCCGCCCATTAATATCCATTCACCCGCACCGCCGTTCAATGAAGGTGTAAACTCCCACAGGTCGTTGACAAATGTTGTACTGCCGATATTTCCCCCGAAGAGCCAGAGATTGCCGCTGCTGTCGGTCCAGCTCTCCGTGTTGTCGCGTGATCCGGGAACGTTGGTGGGGGCGGCCACGCCCAGAGGGCCGTACACGCCGGTGGCGCCGGTCGCATTGCTTCCGCTGACCCAGGTCCATAGACCCGTGGAAGGAGTGAACTCCCAGAGATCGTTATAAACGGCGTTAGTGTTGGCGTTCTCGCCGCCAAAGACCCAGAAGTTATTGTTGCCGTCAATCCAGGCGCTCATGCTGTCCCGGCCTGGGGGAACGTTGGGGGTTCCGGCATCGGGCACTCCCTGCGTGCCGTAGCTGCCGGGCGACTGGTAACCGCCATTCTGGTTGCTGCCGCTCACCCAGGTCCACATGCCTGTGGAAGGAGTGAACTCCCAAAGATCGTTCATATCGCCCCAATTGCCGACGGAATCGATGCCATACCCGCCAAAGAGCCAGAAGTTGCCGTTGCTGTCGGTGGCTGAAACCGGGTTGCCGCGGTATCCGGGCCAGTTTGCGGCATTTGCCACACCCTGCGTGCCGTACACCCCGCTCGTGCCCGTGAAGCTTCCGCCCACCATGGCCCATTCGTTTTTGGTCGGACTGTACTCCCACATGTCGGTACCTTTGGATCCCCAGCCTCCAAAAAGCCAGAAATTGCCGCTGAGATCGGTCCAGTTCGCGCCCATCTCGTTAGCCTCAGGAATGTTCGTAGCAGCAAAACAACCTAGCCCGCAGTCCACCTCGGTGCCACCGGCTAAGTTGCTTCCACCCACCCAGGTCCACATGCCCGTAGACGGAGTGAACTCCCAGAAGTCGTTGAGAAAGCCGCTATTGCCCGCGGAGTCGTAACCGCCTCCTCCGAAGAGCCATATATTGCCGCCATTGTCTGCCCACATATAAGGCGATTCGCGGCCTCCGGGATAGATTGCATTGCTTGCAGGTGGTCCCGGCTGCGCGGGGTACACTCCGTTCTGGCCGACGCCCGCGGATGGGACCGTGCTGCTTCCGCCCATCCAGGTCCAATCGAATTCGCCATTCGGCCCGGTCAGGTAAAGCGCCACCGTTACCGGCGCAGAGATACCCGTGGCGCCATAGTAAATCGGAGAACTCGTGGAGTCGGGGGTGTAGGTGGCCCACAGCGTGTTGGGGCCGAATGCCAGCGTCCCCCCGGGGATGTTAATTGTTGCACTGCCATTCGTCAGGGCTGTCGCCCCGGAGTTGTAACTTCCGCTCGTCAGTGTCACCGAGCCGGTGGGCTGGATACCGGTTCCGCTGACGGTAACCGTCACCGAAAGAGACGCAGTCGGCGCGACGTTCAGTGAGGACGGCGTCACCGTCACTGTGGGCGCAAGCAAATTGCCTATGCCAGCGGCCGAATTCAGCAGAATGGCCGAGCAATTGCCTCCTCCCACCCCGTTGAACGTGGGACATGGCGGAAGGTCGACATATTGCACAGCCTGATACGTGATCTGGCCGGTAGGGACCCCACTTGCGGGAACGACGCCCTCGTTCGGATCTGGATCGTTGACAGCCATGTAATACGTCCCACCCAGGCCGATCAGGCCGGTGTCATTGGCGGTTGGATTCACCATGACTAACCCGTTTTGGAAGGTGCGCTGATAATAGGTATTGCCGCTCCCGGATGTCATCTGGAATGCGGAGATTGCGGAGACTGTTGTGCTGGTGGCGCCTACGGTGCTGGGCAGCGCCTGCGTAGGCGCTCCAATGGGGATGTTATACTCCGGCCACCATTGCACCGGCCCCGCCGCGTTCATGTTCATGTAAGTGTAGTTTCCCTTCACCAGCAGATAGCTTGCAGTGTCAAAGAGGCGCTCGTAGCCTGCGTGGTGGTAAGGGACGGGATAGTTCTGATAGATCATGATCTTGTTGAGATTGGTTAGCATGATCGCGCGGCTCATCTGCAACGCCCAGTCGGATGGCGCCAGGAAGTTCTCGTTGCCGTATTCCGCGAAATCTTCGATCATCACGCCGTCGACATTTGTGTAGTCGGTGATGTCGCGATTCACAATCCAGCTTCCTACATTGGGTATCCATAGGTAATTGCCATTGAAAGCATTGGGATTCGAATATTTGGGACTGCCAATGGGATTGCCCATGAGATAGTCGGTATAGTTGTGCATGTTCGCCGACCAAGTGTTTTCAAAGACGCTGTCGATGATCGGCAAGGCCGGGTTCCAGTCTCCCCATTGATTGGGAACGCTGAAACTATCAGCGAAGACGCCATCGTCGTTATTATCCTGGAGCTCCTGGAGCACCAGCCCGCTGTAGTAAGCTGGCCAGCCCGTGGAGGACAAGTCGCCGATGTTCATAAGGTAATGCTGCTCACTGCATTCGTATACCCACGGTGACCCGCTATATGTGTACTGAGTTCCTGGGGTTGGATCATTTGCGATTGGTGCATTCACGCCGGCATACCACGAGGACTCCTCCGGTGATCCCCCAGGCCAGGGCGTAGTCAGGGTTGGTGGGTTGGCGGTATTGTCTGACCAGGGCCACTCTATGCCCCAGTTGCCCGAGGATGTGTCGATAATCTGCACGGGGTTGGTTGCCGTCGGGTTTCCGTTCGAGTCACAAACTCCGTAGCCCAGCATCTCCGACAAGCGATAGTGCAGGATCAGGAAGTTTGAGTTGTATCCGCGTAAGGTAGCTGCATCCGCGGCTGTTTGCTTCTGCCCGCCAGTGAAATTATTGGCAAAAAAACTAATCTGAGCACCGGTTAGCCCGTCCAGACTGATTTGGTCGCTGTAAGTGTAGATGCCGTTCGTCGTGACGGGAAAGCATCGATTACTAGCGACTGAATTTGCATTTTGTGGACAAATCTGCGCCATGAGGTTGACGCCGCAGAACGCCACCAGGGCAATCGCGGCCAACGCTATGAATTTGATCTGCAATGATAGCCGACACTCTCGTATCGGATTGATTCTGCCCAGCTTACTTGACCGCATATCCATTCTCCTCACTTCCAATTCAAATTTCACTACCGGTATTCGTTTTTGACATACCAGGAGTCCACGAGTTCGTTTCGATTATCTTGCATACATAAACGTTTTAGTAGCGCATGTCAAGCAAGAATACAAATTAATCGCGTGTCAAATCGCACACGTCTAAACTCGCAAATCGTGCGGGCCGATGGCGGCGTAGAACATGGCGCCTCCGCCAGTTTATACATAGAATTCAGCGACATACAGCCCCTAGCTGACCATTTGGAACACGATAGCGCGCTTCGCAAAGACTTTCGCATCTCGGCTCGAGTCCCTGCTGCTTTCTTTGCGACGCCGTTTTCATCCCCAAAATTATTTGGAATATTTTGCTTGACATGCACTACTAAAACGTTTATGTATAGTCCAAATAAGCTCGCGGCGGAAGACTATGTTGTTTTCGGAACGGTCCGATGCTGTTCAAGGTTGCGTTCATAATGAATCAAGCGTGCTTTAGAGGCAAATGGAATGTTGTTGACGCGGGGATTCGCTATGAAACCGTTTCCTGAGATCAGGTTGACAGCCGCGCTGCCAGTACTGCTTGTCACTAAGCTCCTGCTGTTGCATCCCCCTTTTTTGGGACAGGCGACCACCGGAAGCGTAACTGGCATCGCTGCCGATTCAACTGGCGCGCTCAGTCCTAACGCCGAGGTCCAGATTGCCAATCTGGGTACTCATAACATTTACACGTTCAGAACAGGTCAAGACGCAAATTGAGGAGGAGTACCGATGATTCGCAGATATCCCGGACAATCACTGATGATGGCAATGCTCATTGCCAGCGTCTTTTGTCTTTCGGGTCATGCCCAGATAGCCAACGGCACGATCCGCGGAACCGTCACCGACAGCACAGGCGCTGTGCTGCAGAACGCTACCGTTGTTCTGGTCAATGTGGGAACAGCAGAGCAGACCACACAGCCGACGAACAAGGAGGGTTACTATACCTTCCCCGCTCTCAGTCCGGCGGATTACACCGTCAAGGTGATCGTCCCGGGATTTGACGCGTGGGAGGTAAAACTCACGCTGCGGGTTGCGCAGGAAGCGGTCATCGACGCCCGGCTGAAGCCGGGCAAGGTGCAGGAAGTTGTTACCGTGAACGACGCCACGCCGCTCGTCGACGCGGCGGACGGAACCGTATCCGACGTCAAAGAAGCAACGCGCGTCGAGACCATCCCCGAGGTTGATAGCAACTTTCTCCCTATTCTGAATTTCACCCCCGGCGTGGTTGCGGGCAGCTACGGCGGATCGGGCGCAGGCTATACGCGCGTCAACGGCATCCCCGGCGGCTCCATGACCTTCCAGATTGACGGCGAGTCGGCCAACGACAGGATGACCAACGATCTGGAGACCACGCCGCAGGCAATGCAGACCATACAGGAACTGAAGGTCACCACCTCCAACGGCGGCGCGGAATATTCGACGCCGGGAGTGGTTGAGATTGTGACCAAGAGCGGCACCAACCAGTTCCACGGCCAGGCGAACGAGATCCTTCAGAGCGGATTTGAGGCCTGGCAGTACAACTCCTATTACCCAGGCGCGACACATCCTCACAACGTCGACAACAATTTTGGCGGCCAGGTAGGCGGTCCCGTGCTGCTTCCAAAGCTCTACAACGGCAAGAACAAGACCTTCTTCTTCGTCGACGTGCAGAAGAAAATTCAGCACAGGATCAAGCCGGATCCGGAACTGGTCTACCAGCAGAACTGGTTGACCGGTGACTTCTCCGACATGCTGGATATCACGGGCACTCATAATATTACGATCTACGACCCCATGAGCGGCGTCTACAATCCGCTGACGGGCTACGTTACCCGCACCCCGTTTCCGGGAAATAAAATTAATGAGCCGATCAGCCCGATTGCGCAAAAGGTCTTGTCGTTCCTGCCCAAGCCCAATGTGAATGTAAACTCCGCCGGCCAGATTAACCCCTCTGAATACAACTATGGTGGATTCGACTGGATCAACCCCAATGCGGCTGAAACAGACGACGACTTGCGGTACACAATCAAAATCGACCAGCTCATTGGAAAGAATCTGCTCTCCGCCCGATACACAAATATCAACGAGAATCTACTCGAGCCGGATGAAGGCGGTGGTTCAGGAGCGCTCCTCACCCCCAATATAGTTTCCCACGTCGGACATAATGGAGTCCTCTCCTACACCTCGCCGATCGGCACCAGAATGGTCAACGAAGCTCGCATAGGCATACAGATGTTCAATAATTATACGGGGCCGGAGCCTGGAATTTGGCCGC
>Ga0182016_10007695_pt1 | contig 11020 bp, 8 predicted proteins | sample 712S2MmetaG_FD_120491 | JGI IMG/M metagenome (GOLD analysis project Ga0182016, IMG submission 120491) | Permafrost microbial communities from Stordalen Mire, Sweden - 712S2M metaG | ecosystem: Environmental > Terrestrial > Soil > Wetlands > Permafrost | place: Sweden: Stordalen | collected...
ATCAAAAAGCGGTAGAAGACCCGGCTGGATACAAAGAAAGGAATTTGCATGGCGTACATGGCGAGCACCGGCGCAACCACGGCCGCATCGTGCGGACCAAACGCGCCGCGCTGGAATGCAATGCGGATCAGCAAGTGCGATCCAGCGATGAGCACCACCGCGACAGGCGCTGACACCAGCGCGGTCAGCCGCACCCAGGTCCGCAGGGTTCGCCGGCAGCTGGTCCACTCCCGCCTGGCAATCATGCCGGAAAAGTAAGGCGTGACAGCCGTAGAAACCGCCCCGGCGAGCAGCCAGAGCACTACGCTCACAAAGCGGTTTGCGTACACCAGTGCGGAGACGCTGCCCGCCGGGAGCATCGCGGCCATCGCCTGATCCACCAGCAACCCACTCGACGCCACTGCTCCGCTCAGCAGCACCGGCCCGTACTGGTGCGCCACTTCGCGCGTCGCCTCGGTCATCCCATACCAGCGCAGGCTCAGGCGATAACCCTGGGCGTTCATCATCCGCGTCACCACCGCCGTGTGAATGAGCGCGCCCGCGAGCGTCGAGTAGACCATCGCCCAGATGCCGAAGCGGCCGTTCAGCACCAGCACACCCACGATGATCGATATGGAGATCGTCGCCGGAGCAAGTGCAGGCCACGCAAACTTCTCGAAAACATTTAGAACGGCGGTACAGTTGGTGGCGATTCCGGTCAGCAGCACCACCGGCAGCAGGGCATAAAAAAGCCGTACCGAAAGATCCAGCTTTGCCGCTGGAAAGCGCGACGCAATCACCGGAAAGAATTCTCGCGCTGTCAACGCCATGCCAGCCGAGGCGGCAATGAGCAGAACGCACATCCACAGCGTGGCATTCGACAGCAGCCGCTGGGCGCTCTCGTGGCCCTCCCGTTCCCTCACCCGGATCAGCGTGGGCACAAGCGCCTGGTTCATCGACTCGGAGATCAGGTTAATCAGCAGTCCGGGAATGAGCGCTGCCGTGAGAAATGCATCCATGGCGTCCGATCGGCCATAGACCCCGGCAACAGAAACCTCCTTCAACGTTGCGACAAGCTTCACCAGAATCCCGGCCGCCGTAACCGATGCGGCGGCGCGAAAGATGCGCCGATTGACGCTGGCGCCGTTGAAGAGCTGTCCGATTTTGGCGATGGTTGACATGGGTCGGGCCAGCCGCCAATCTACAGCGCAGGATGTGCGGCCGGCGCGGGCCCTGCCAACGCAGCCCCAGAAGGATGGGTGCGGTCCGCGAAACACGCAGCCAAACGTTGTGGTTCTTCCCTGGCCAGCCGCCCGGCCAGTGCAATCGCTCCCAGCAGTAGCCAGGTCGTGCGGCTCTCCTCCACGGTGGCCACAAGCGATGTGAGTGCCCAGACCGACAGTGCCGTCGCCAGCGCCAGCAGCAGCGGCCCGCGGGTCTGCAACAACCCCCACACTGTCGCGGCCACAATGCATGCAGCAATGAACAAGGCGCACAACCCTCCACCCACAAGAATCGATAGCACGCTGTTATGCGCTGTATCCTGCGGATTCATTCCCGCGGCGGCAACAAATGAACCGGCTCCCGTGCCCAGCCACGGAGCTTGCACAAACGCATGCCAACCCGCGTCCCAGATATTTAGTCGCTGGTTCAGGTCTCCGCCTGCCATCTGTGCGGGAATGGTTGTCAGTCGTTCAAATGTCTCATGGGGAACACCGAACCAGAGAACAAAAGCGATCACCGGCAAAACAAATGCCGCGGCCATCATTGCCCGAGTAGGCCTGCGCAAAAACAGCAGCGCACTTCCCGCCAGCGCTACCAACGCCGCCAGAAATCCGCCGCGAGAGGCAGTCAACAGGACGGCAACCAGGCCCAGTGGCAAATAGCCGAGCGCCAGTACGCGAGCCGGCCAGCGCGGCTCGCAGTTCACCAGTAGGGCCGCCAACGGAATTCCAATATCAAGAAAGCGGGCAACGTCGTTCGGGTCCTGTCCAACTGCAACAAAGCGAGTCTGGCCCGCCGCCATCGCTTCCGCCGATGCGAGGTTAGCCACAGTCAGCGCGGCCAGCACCCACGATCCGGCAACGTAGGCGCGCAGCAATGCGCGCAAGTCACGCGGGCTTTCAGCAAACTCCCATATTAGCCAGACAATCATCATCTCCTGAAAATAGCCGCGCAGCCTCTCCAGGGTTGCATGCTGATCGATGGCCCAGAAATACGAGCAGCAGAACCAGAGGTAGAAGACAAGCACCACCCACTGCAGGAGCCCAGGAGTGCGCAGGCGCCCGGAATGCAGAATGGCCGGAATCGCTACCAGGAGCAGCAGCAATCCAATGATGCGGGCAACGTTGCCGAGTGGTTCGCCGGAGTCGAGCGAATACTCCCATGGAATTGCAAAGGCGAACAGCAGCAACAATCCCCACGCAAGCTTTCGCATTCCTAAAACCTCTGCGAGTAAACCAGCCCGGCGTAGATGGTCACGCCGATCGCCGATTGGATGGCTGACTCCATCGTCTTGTTCATCAGGTTCTTGGCCATCGAGTCGGGCACGTACAAAATGTCATGATCGTGAATTGGCTGGTCAGGATCCTGCCCATGCAGCATGCGCCGCAGGTTCAACGTGGTTAGCGTGCGTCCGCCTTTTTGTTCGCGAATCAGCAGCGCTTTTCCTGCGGCTGCGTTTTGCGTCGGACCCCAGGCCAGCGAAAGCGCCTGAACCACCGTCAGCCCCTGCGCCGGATCGACTGGAAATCCACCCGGCCGAATCACATCGCCGACCACGTACACCAGCCCTGCGCGGCTCACCTGCACCGTGTCTCCAGGCGCAAGTTCCGGATTGTGATCTGCGCTGGTGTCGGTACCACTTGGGTCCAGCACCACCGGATGCGGCGTATTCGGTTCGCTGCGATGGAAGATATTCACCAGTGTTCCGGCGGCTGGCGCGACTCCTGAGGCAGCGGAGATCAGGTCCAGCAGGCGATGGTGCAACGTAAATGGATACACCCCCGGACGCGTCACTTCCCCCAGAACGCTCACGTCCTGGCCGGCATACGCCGTCACCAACACCGACACCTGCGGATGAAGCAGCATTCCCTTAGCCACCAGCGCCGCTTCCACCGCGTGCGCCGCCGCCCGTTCATCCATGCCGCCCACCTGCACCTCGTCAATCATGGGAAGCGTGACGGTGCCCGCCGCGGACACACGCACCGCCGAATGAAACTCCGGCGTGCGAAACTCGCTCACATCCAAAAAATCACCTGGCCCGATGGGAGCCGGCATGGGCAACGTCGCCTGCGCTGTGCCCGGCGGCAACTCAGCCTGATTCGCTTCATTCCAAATTGGAGGAGCTTCTTTCGGGCTAGGCAGCGTCCGAATTTCCTGCGTTTGCGGAAACTTCACCACGCCCGACGGAAGTCCTGACGTGTTCGGTGTCGGCGCCTGCCCCCGCGCTGCTGCGCCGGCCAGGACCACCACCAGCAGCGCCGCAACCGCGCCTTTCCCGGAGCGTCCAAGCGAATCCATCATGAGCGCGCCTCCCACCGCCAGCCATAGGCTGACAAACAACGTAATCGCCATATAGAGCGGCAGGTCCGGCGAAACCGGCTTGACCGGCTGCCGCGCAAAGTCCACGACCGAGATGCTGGAGCCATGGACGCCCGCCGCCATTCCCGCCTCCTCCACCTTCTCGAGCACCCGCATATAAACTTCGTGACTCGCGTCGGCCTCGCGGCGCATAACCTCATACTCGGCGGAGGCCTCATTCAGCTTCATTCCCTCCGCGGTGTGTTCTTCCAGGCTTTTGCGCACTAGCTCTTCGCGGTCCACCGCTGTTTGCCAAGCCGTCTTGAATCGCTCCACAAGCTTGCTGTCCTCAGCCAGTTTCTGCTTGTCCAGGTTCTTCAACTCGCTGCGAATCTCCACGACACGTGGAAAATTCGGCCCATGCTCCGCCGCAAGTTGCGCGGCCTCCAGCTCCAGTTCGCTTTGCTGCGCATGAATCTGTTGCAAAAGCGCTGTCGCAAAGCCGCCGCTTTCCTCCTGCAACCGGGGGTCGGAAGCGATCACAACCTCCGGATCGCCTTGCGATGCGGAACGGTATTCAGCCTCGCGCAGGAGGCGATCGGTAGTGGCGGCCACCAACTGCCGTCCCAGTTCGTCCACCTCGAGTAGGGCCGTCGCATGCTGGCTCTCGCCCGGTTGGCCATTTGCCAGTGTCTCCGGCGTGCTCAGAATCCCGTGATCGCGCTGAAAAGCCGCCAGACGCTGCTGATCCTGCTCTCCGCGTGCCTTCAAATCCTTCAACTGGCTCTCCAGCCAGCTCACGGCCTTACTCGTCGCCTGCACATGCGACTCGCCTTCCTGCTCCCCATACGCGCGAATCAACGCGTTCACTACGGCAGCCGAAAGCGCCGCGTCCCTGCAGCGAAATCGAATCTGGATCAGCAGCGTGCGCGGAAGGCTCTGCACCTGAAGACGCCTCTGAAACCGCTCCAGCAGCCACGCCTGCGCCGCGGCATTGGCTCCATCGTCCGCCGGCGCTTCGGGGCGAAACTGCGGAAAGCGTCCGGCAAAATTGCCCATGAATCCCGGCGCTTGGTAGAGCTTGAGCCTCGTGATCACGCGCCACGCCAGTTGGTCGCTGCGAAAAACGTTGGCCAGCGTCTCCAGTTGCATTGGCGCGGAGAGAATCGACGAGGATACCTGGGGCTCGACCTCATCCATGCTTAGGGACGAAGCTGGCGACGTGCGCAGTTCCACCCGTGCGGTCGCTTCATATTGATTGGGACCGATCAGACAGTAGAGCAGGCAGAGCAGCAGCAATCCGCCGACCACAAGCGCAACCAGTTTGCGCCGGCGCACCAGAATCGCCCAAACCTCGCGCAGAGATGTTGAGGATCCTTGCCGGCTGACCCCGGTCCCGGATCTCTCAGTCCTGGAACCGCCATCCTCTTCATGCGGCAAATCGTTCAGGCGAGCGGAAACGTTCGTCACGGCGCGGGAACCTCACACCCATGAGCCCTCGCGCAGGACTACCGCCCCTATTCAATCCAAAAATACGCTGCGGAGAAATCCCCAGCAGTATTTCAGACCTGGGACCGAAAGTTAGTGCGTTCCATCACATACCAAATTGAACGGATTCACCGGGGTCGTTGACCCGGATTCAATTCATTCCTCCGCCCGCCCGGTACCATTCAACGGTACGGCGTAACCCCTCCCTGAAATCGACAATTGGCTCGTAACCGATTAGTTCCCCGGCCAGTCGAATGTCCGCCAGCGAGTCGCGAATGTCCCCGGCGCGCTGGGGCGCGTATACCGGCTTGCCCTTGTAGCCGGTCAATTCGCACAGCAGCTCAAACGTCTCGTTCAGCGTAAAGCGTTTGCCAACTGCAATATTCACCACCGAGCCGGATACCTCTTGCGCCGGCGCTTCGGCTGCCAGGAGATTGGCGTGGACCACGTTGTCGATGTAGGTAAAGTCGCGGCTCTGCCCGCCGTCCCCGTAGATGGTTGGCTGCTCTCCGGCCAGCATGCGTTGGCAGAAAATCGCCAGCACCCCGGAGTACTGCGAGGTTGGATCCTGGTAGGGCCCGAAGACATTGAAGTAGCGCAGCACCACCGTTTCCAGCCCGTAAACCCGCGCGAAGGCACGCATGTAGAGCTCACCGGCCAGCTTTGCCACGGCATAAGGCGAAATCGGATTCGGCAGCATCCCCTCGTGCTTGGGCAAGGTGGGCGTGTCTCCGTACGCCGACGACGAGCCTGCATAAATCACCCGCCGCACTCCAGCCGGGCGCGCAGCCACCAGCAGATTCAGCGTTGCATCCACGCAATTTCGATTGGTGGCAATTGGGTCGGCCACTGAGCGCGGGACCGATGCCAGCGCCGCCTCGTGAAAGACGATCTCCACGCCGGCGCAAGCCTGCGCGCAGGCATCCGGATCGGCCAGGTCGCCCTCGATGAACTCCATCGCCTCAAGCCCGGCCAGGTTGGCGCGCTTGCCGGTGTTGAAGCTGTCGATGCCGCGCACGGAATCACCGCGCGCCACCAGCGCAGCGGCAATGGAGCGTCCAATGAACCCCGCAACTCCGGTAACAAGAAAACGTGCCAATCCCTGCTCCTCTGAGGCCACAATGCGAGACAGCAATGCTCAACTACCGCAAGGCAAAGGATACTACTGCGTGCCGCCGAACACCGTGCTCGCTCCGCCGCCTCCTGGCTCTACAATCGACAACATGGCAACTGCAACAGAAAACCGGCTGGCCGAGCTCAAACTCCGAATGGCGACCCGCGAAGCCCATATCGGGATTATCGGGATGGGGTATGTGGGGCTTCCGCTGGCACTCCTTTTCAGCGGCGAACGCTTCCACGTGACGGGCTTCGATATAGCTCGCGACAAGGTGAGCAAGCTCAACGCCGGCGGCTCGTACATCGTCCGCATTCTGCCATCCGCCATTCAGCAGGCCCAGCAGACCGGCTTCCGCGCTACATCGGACTACTCCCAGATCGCCAAAATGGATGCGGTCATCATCTGCGTCCCGACGCCGCTCAACGAGCATCACGAACCCGATCTCAGCTACGTCACCGGCACCGTCGAGTCCATTGCGCCCCATATTCATTCGGGACAGTTGATCGTCCTCGAAAGCACCACCTATCCGGGCACCACCGAAGAAATCGTGGTCCCGCTGCTTGAAGCCGGCAACCTCCAAGCTCTGAAAGTGACGCGCAACGCCGATCAGCCCGGCGTCTACGTAGCCTTCTCGCCCGAACGCGAAGACCCCGGCAACGACACCGTAGCACGGCACGATATTCCCAAGGTGGTTGGCGGCTGCAGCCCGCAGGCCACTGAGCTGGCCTCGGCTCTCTACGGTGCGATCTTTCGCCGCGTGGTTCCTGTCAGCAGCCCCTCGGTCGCAGAGATGACCAAGCTGCTTGAAAACATCTACCGCTGCGTCAACATCGCCCTGGTCAACGAGTTGAAACAGCTTTGCATGCGAATGGGCATCGACATCCACGAGGTCATCGACGCCGCCAAAACCAAGCCCTTCGGCTTCCAGGCATTTTATCCCGGCCCTGGCCTTGGCGGCCATTGCATTCCCATCGACCCCTTTTATCTCTCGTGGAAGGCCCGGGGATTCGACTTCCGCACCCGCTTCATCGAGCTCGCCGGCGCCGTCAACCGCGACATGCCCTACTTTGTGCTCGATCAGATCGCCGCCGGCCTCAATGAGCACTCCAAAGCCCTCAAGGGATCGAAGATGCTGGTCCTCGGCGTGGCCTACAAGCGCGACATCGACGATCTGCGCGAATCTCCGTCGCTGACCATCATTGAGCTGCTACGAGACAAAGGCGCCATCGTCGCCTACAACGACCCCTATTTCCCCTCCGTGGGCCACGGCCGCCATTACGACCTGAACATGATCAACACCCCGCTCGACAACCTCGGCCAGTACGACGCAGTGGTTATCGTCACCGACCACACCACCTACGACTACCGCGCCATCGTCGAGCAATCGCAGTTGGTCGTAGACACCCGAAACGCCACCAAAGGCATCGACTCACCCAACATCCTCCGCTGCTGAGAGAGAGTCCACGCAATCATCTACGAGAAAGCGGGGTTTCGACTCTCGCAGCGGAACTGCCCTCGGCTTGCCAACAATCGTTGCCGATCGGATAATGACACCATGAGCGCCGAAGCAGTGCAGTCCGACTTTGTGAGTCTTTACAACCGCGCCTTTGCGGAGTACCGCGCGCACGCCCTTTGGTACATGCGCCGGTTCGATGAGCCCACGGAGGCGGACGCACTGGCGGTGGCTCGCGCTCTTCGCGTTGAAGGCGATCTCGCGGCTCGCCGCCTGGCCGAGCAGATCGAGCAAGCCTGCCATGCCGCTGACTAATCTGCAAATCGGCGTACTTCGGCTACTCGCCTCACATCGCGATCCGGGAAGCTTTGTTGCGGGATCGACCCCTCTCAATCGAAACACTCTCCGCTACTCTGGTGACATCGACGTCTTTCACGATCGCGAAGAGAGCGCGGCAGAAATCGCTGAGAGCGACGCAAAAGTTTTGGAGGCGGCAGGCTATCGCGTTACCTGGCTTCGCAGGCTTCCCGGAATCCACAGCGCGCAAATCGGTATGGGGGACGAGGCAACTCGCCTCGAATGGGTGGCCGACAGCGACTACCGCTTCTTCCCCGCCGTTCCGGATGAAGTTTTCGGATTCGTTTTGCACCCAGTCGACCTGGCCATGAACAAGGCCATGGCCGCTGCGGGACGGCGCGAGGTGCGCGATATCGTCGACCTGGTAATGATCCATGAAACCGTCCTGCCACTCGGCGCGATTGTGTGGGCCGCGGTAGATAAATCACCGGGCTTTACCCCCGAAGGCCTTATCGCCGAGATCCGTCGCAATGCCCGCCATTCAGCCGCCGACTGGAAGGCGCTCATATCTGCGGAACCCATCGATCCAACCAGCGTCCTCGCCCGTCTGCGTGTTGCTCTCGATGAGGCCGAAGCCTTCGCTTCCCGCATGCCCACCGAAAAGGCCGGACTCCTGTTTCTCGAAAACGGCCGCGTTGTCCAGCCGGACCCCGACCGCCTGGATCGTTACCAGACTCATGCGGGGCAACGGCGCGGCCATTGGCCCGCCAGCGCCGATATTGGCTCCGCCATGCTGGAAAAATACAACCAGAAACCAAGCCAGTAGCTATCATTTGACCTCAGGTCCCCATGCAGATTGACATGCAAGGCCTTTGCCCCCTGCTCGCCGTCTACGATATGCCCACCTCGCTTCGCTTTTATCGCGACTTGCTTGGATTCGAAATCCACATGAAATCCGATCCCGAGCCCGACGGCCACATTGACTGGGTCTGGCTCCGCCGCAACGACGCCAACCTCATGCTCAACACCATGTTCGAGCGCACCCACCTCCCGCCCCAGCCCGATCCTGCCCGCATCGCCATGCACGGCGACACCCAGCTCTACATCGGCTGCCAGGACGTCGACGCGGCCGCCCAATACCTCCAGGCCGCCGGCATAGCAGTCAAGGGGCCCATAGTCCGCCCATTTGGCATGAAGCAGCTCTTCTTTCGCGACCCCGACAACTACGAACTCTGCCTCCAATGGCGTGCCTGAACAATCATCATTCTGGGCCTGAACAGATCGCGCGAGCCAATGCCAGCTCAGCTGCGATCTCGCTGCCCCTGAATCTAGTCTCGGCGTTGCGAAGTTTCGCGATCACCGCCGAGGACCTGGCCCATTCCTGCAATTGCATGTACTGTGCTTCCCGACCCTTCCAGAAGGCGTTCCATCCCGTGCGACCCTCGCGCAAGATAGCGCTGGTCCGCAAAAACGAGGACAGCGCAAGTATGGCCGATTGACGCTCATCCTCGATCCATTCGCGCAGATAGGGTCCGAGGGCTTCTTCGCATTGACCGATCGAGCATATCCAGCATTCGACGTCAGCATAGCTGTCATCAAGCGGTGGATCGTTGAGTACACCTTTCCACACAGCATGAAGAAACGATTCCACCGCGTTTTGTTCAGCCTTGGGCCATGTCCGCCAATCTCCATAGCGAAGTTTGCCGAATTGAATCTCCGTGTCTATTAGCGACGATGAAGGATCCGGAAGATTCGCAACGAGATCGAATATTCTTGGCAGGAAGTGTTTGAACACATCCAGGTCGCCCCACACGTTGAGCGCATCGACCGCATAGTCACGCAGATGTTCCAGGTGAAGCTCTCGAAGCGGCTGAGCATGAACCTTTAATTCCTCCTCAAAGGAATGGCAATGCATACAGGGATCTGTAAACTTCGGCAGCGGGTACCCTGCGAATGCCGAGTAAAACCCTTCTATTGCCTGATCGAGATTGTTTGCGTAAGCCATTGTGGAGATTATCTCCTAAAATCATTTGCGGTCCAGGAACCATTCCTTTTGGGCTTCATCCAGCCCCGCGACAACCCGGCGGCAAATCCTGTATCGTTGCCCTGTAATCGCGCTGCTCGTTTATGCTACTTTCTTTCCCAACCCTGGCTGAACCCGAGCACTTCTCCCTCATCGAGAAGCTGCTAATCGCCGCCCTGATCATCGCCTCCGCCTACCTCTTCTGGCGTCGTTTCGGCGTTGTCCTGCACAAAATCCTGCAATCGAAGAAAGACCCCGCCTTCCATCTCTTCCCCATCGGCAAGCGCGTCTGGGATTTCTTCTGGGAAGTCCTCTGCCAGGCCAAAGTCGTCCGCGAACGCCCGCTTCCCGGCCTGGCCCACGCCTTCGTCTTCTGGGGATTCTGCGCCTTCGCCCTCGTTACCCTGAACCACTTCGCCGTCGGACTCGGCATCGGCTTTCTCTCGCCCACCGGCATCTTCGGCCGCTTCTACTTCTACTTCGCAGCGGCATTCGCATTCACCTGCGCTGTCGGCATTCTCGGCCTTTTAATCCGCCGATTTCTCGTCCGTCCCAAGTGGCTCGGGGACAAGCTCTCCTGGGAATCAGGCTTCATCGCCCTGCTGATCTTCGTCCTGATGGCCACCTACCTGGCCGCCTTCTTCGTTGCCGACACTGACTCCGCCGCCCGCGTCCTCTGGTGGACCCATTCGCTGTCCATCCTCATCTTTCTGCCGCTCATTCCGCACACCAAGCACCTGCACCTGATCCTCAGCCCCGCCACCATCTTTCTTTCCCGCGGCGGCTTCAGCCAGATCCCTCCGCTCGCCGGCGATGAAGACTTCGGCCTGGTCGCCGGAGCCGACCTCACGCAACTGGTCAGCCTTCAGGCCTACTCCTGCGTTGAATGCGGCCGTTGCACCGAGCACTGCCCCGCCGCCAACACCGGCAAGCTACTCAACCCCAAGGAAATCATCCTCGGCGTCCGCGCCTATCTCAACGATCTCGGCCCCGCCTCCGACCAGCCGCTCCTCGGCAAATACAATTCCCAGGAAGCCGTCTTCCAGTGCACCACCTGCGGCGCATGCGAGTTCCAATGCCCCGTCGGCATCGAGCACGTCCCCATCATCGTTGGCCTCCGCCGCGGCGCAGTCAACACCGG
>Ga0182016_10007696_pt1 | contig 11018 bp, 10 predicted proteins | sample 712S2MmetaG_FD_120491 | JGI IMG/M metagenome (GOLD analysis project Ga0182016, IMG submission 120491) | Permafrost microbial communities from Stordalen Mire, Sweden - 712S2M metaG | ecosystem: Environmental > Terrestrial > Soil > Wetlands > Permafrost | place: Sweden: Stordalen | collected...
AGCGTGTACCTCGATAGCAGGCTCGACTCGTATCGCTCCTCGCCGACACTGAACCCGTAAACGGTCTCCATCGTCCTCGCTCCCGCTTCGCATTGCTCGGACTCGCTCGCGCCGGCGATCGCGAACTCATCGCCGTCTTGTGAGCCGCCGTCCCCGTTGAGGCCGACGACACGCTCCGCGTTGAGCTTCGCCATCCGCGTAACCGGCATGTCGAGTCCGTTCAGCGCGCCAAGCTGCTCCGCCGCGGCGAGGTCCTTGCGCATGAGCTCGGCCGTAAACAGCCGCCGCTCGTTCACCTCGTCCTCGGTCGCCGCGGCGCCGAAGTTCCGGTCGCTGAGCCAGGCCCAGCTGGGACCGACGTTTGCCGCGCTCTCGCGGACCGCGCGCACGAACAGCTCGCGGTCGATGCCAAGGCGATCGATCAGCCTGGCAGCCTCGTCGGCCACCAGCCAGCCGCCGTAGGTCACGACGTTACGCGCGAGCTTCGTCTGCATGCCGGCGCCGAGCGGCCCCATGTGCAGCACCAGCTTCGAGAAGGTCTCCACCAGTGGAGCTACGCGGGCGACGACGGCCTCCTCGCCGCCGATCAGTGCCACCAGCTGCCCGGGGGCGGTGGCGCCGCCGCCGGTCACGCCGCAGTCGAGCAGCGCAACGCCGGCCGCGGCCGCGAGCCTGGCGGCGTCATCGATCGCGTTCAGCGACACCGTGCTCAGCACAACGATCAGGAGCCCTTCGTGAGCTTCCGCCAGCACACCGTCCGGGCCGCCGAGAACGTCGTGCAGCTGGGCCTCGTCGACCACGGCCACGAAGACGATCGACGCCGCTCGCGCGACCGCGGCGGGCGTCGGCGCGAACGCGCGCAATTCGGGGAACTCGGCGGCCGCTTCGCCACGCACGTCGTAGCCGGTCACCTGCCAGCCCGCCGCCGCGATGCATCTGGTGACAGCGCCGCCGATCCGGCCGAGGCCGATCACTCCGACCGACTCATTGCTGTGATCGCCGGCTTGCGCCATCTCCGCCTCTCCATTTTCGAGTTACGCCGACCAAGCACCTCACGGCGACGCCAACTCCGGTCGGCGCATCCGGCGGCCCGGCAGCGCCGGGGCTTTGATCGCACAGATTCGCCGCGATTCTCGCACAGCCCGCGACGCCCGAGCGCTTGCCTGCCGGGCGGCGGATGGCTATTTTGAGGAAGAGATGTGGACAGGCCTCGCCTAGTGGACGCAACAGGGCGCAGCGGGCCACTGAGAGGCGTGCGTGTGATCGACCTCTGCCGCCAGCTGCCGGGTGCCTTTGCGACCGGGTTGCTGGCCGACATGGGCGCGGAGATCATCAAGATCGAGGAGCCGCGCGAGGGGGACCCGATGCGCGCCTATGAGCCGCGGATCGGAGACAGCTCCGCATACACCTGGGTGACCGACCGTAACAAGCGGTCGGTGGCGCTGAACCTGAGAGATCCACGCGGCGCTGCCCTGGTGAGACGCCTGGCGTCCACGGCGGACGCGGTGCTGGAAAGCTTTCGGCCCGGCGTCGCAGCACACCTTGGCGTCGGCCCTGTAGACATGCAGCGGGAGAATCCCAGGCTGGTCTACTGCTCGATATCGGGTTACGGTGCGAGCGGACCGCTGGCGGGAGAAGCTGGACACGACATCAACTACATCGGGCGTGCGGGAGTGCTCAGCGTCACCGGTTTAGACGGCCGGCCTGCGATTCCCGGAGTGCAGGTCGCAGACCTTGCGGGCGGCGCGATGATGGGCCTGACGGGCCTCCTCGCTGCACTTCTGAGCGCCGCGCGAACAGGGCGCGGCGACCACGTGGAGGTCTCCATGACGGATGGGGCCTTCGCTCTCATGGCCGTCAACCTCGCGGTGCATTTCGCAGGCGGCCACGAGCCCGGATGGGAAACCGAGCTCCTCAACGGTTCCGTCCCGTGTTACAACGTCTACGCCTGCGCCGACGGGCGCCACCTAACGGTGGGAGCGTTGGAGGAAAAGTTCTGGATCGCGCTCTGCGAGGGCGTCGATCGTGCGGACCTGGTCGGTACGCGCCTTGATGGGGGAGCCGTGCAGGAGTGGCGCTCGCACTTCGCGACCCGCACGCGCGACGAATGGCTCGCCCGGCTTGACCGCGCCGACGCCTGTGTCGGGCCGGTCAACTCGGTGTCGGAAGCGACTCGTGATCCGCAACTGCTGGCGCGCGGCATGTACGTCGAGGTCCAACATCCGAGCCTCGGGTCGGTCGGGCAGATCGGTAGCCCCATCGGCTTTCGCGACCATCCGCCATTCGAGCCGGGTTGGGCTCCGTCGCTCGGCGAAGCCACGCGCTCCGTGCTGGAGGAACTTGGGGTCGCGCAGGAGGAGATCGAAACGCTCGCCGCCGAGGGCGTCGCGTCCTGGTGATCGTCAGCGGCGGGTCGCCAGGCTCTCCCGGTCTGCCATGACGCGACCGCTCCGCGCAGCTCGCATCAGGTCGTCTCCGAATAGTCGCTGAACCCCCGCCCGGACTTTCGTCCGAGATGCCCGGCGGCGACCAGCGCCCGGATGTTCTGCGGCGCGAGGTAGCGCTCGCCGTATTGCTGCTGCATGGCCTCAGCCACGCGCAGCGCGGTGTCCAAACCGGAGAGGTCCATCGTGTCCAGGGCGCCCATCCGATGGTTGAAGGCCAGCACGCACGCGCGATTGACATCCTCGACGCTCGCTATGCCCTCTTCGACGATTCGCATCGCCTCGAGTCCCAGCGCGACGACGAGCCTCGAGGTGATGAAGCCCGGCGTGTCCTTGCGACAAACGACGGTCTGTTTGCCGTAGCGCTCCGCGAGGGCGAGCGTCGTCTCGACGGTTGCGTCCGAGGTCTCGATACCACGGACAAGTTCGATCAGGTCCATCACCGGAGGGGGATTGAACCAGTGCGACCCGATGAAGCGGTCAGGTCGCTCGGTCGCGGCGGCAAGACGTGAGATCGAGAACTGTGATGTGTTCGACGCGAAGATCACCGGTTCGGCACAGACTGCGTCCAGCCGGCGAAAGACGTCCTCCTTGACCTCGATGACCTCGACAACAGCTTCGATCACGTGGTCGGCTCGTTCGCCCGCCGCCTCGAGATCGGTCGTCGAGTCGATCCGGGCGAGCGCCTCGGCCGCTTCTTCATCCGTCATTCGGCCTGACTTGACGGCGCGTTCGAAGCCGCGTTGGATTCGCTTGCGGGCGGTGTCCAGCGCGGCCTCGTCGAGGTCGACGATGGTGACGTTCAGGCCCGCGCGTGCGACAACCTGCGCTATCCCGTTGCCCATCAGGCCGCCACCGATGACCGCGACGTTTTCGATGCTCATGCGCCCTCCTCCCAGGTTCCGTCAACGGCTCGATACGGACGCGCGATCTCCACGAGCGTTCCGTGCGCGCTGGCCGGCAGAACCCAGCTCCAGCGCTGCCACGGCATCGACGGGTCGCTGCTCTCCGCCGGGTCGGTCTGCAGGCCTTCGTCGGCCAGGCGCCGCGCGACAGCCGCGGGGTCATCGGTCGTGAAGCAGATGTGGTGAACGCCCTCGCCGTACTTGGCCAGCCGCCGGCCCAACGGGCTGTCAACCGCAGGCTCCATCAACTGGATCTCGGCCCCGTGATGCGATACGAACGCGGCCCAGCGCATACGGTCGTCTCCACCTTCGAAATCCTCATAGCGAACGAGCGGCTCCTCGAGCGACTGAGGGTCGAGGGCACGCAGGATCTTAGTCCAATCGGCAACAGCCTGATCGAGATCCTTCACCATTAAGCACACGTGCGCGAACGGTCCGCTTGGCACAGTCAGTTCTCCTCGCTGTGATTTGTATGATCCTGCCGCGTGGCGGGCAGGAAGAGTGTTGCCGTGCCGTCGAGCGCCCGTGGTCCGTCGCGAACGTCGAGCCATACGGCACACCTGACCGCTCGGCCGTCGTCGACCTCCTCAAGCTGCTGAACCGATCCCGCCGCGACGACGCCGTCTCCGCCGTGCACGTTGGCTGTAAACCGGACTCGCACGTCGCGGATCGTGGCTCCCGGCACAGCGTCCGCCAGCATGTTGAGAACGAAGCCCACGCTGGCTGGTCCTTGCGTGACGACCCGATCGCCGAGCCCCGCGCGACGTGCCGCGTCGGCGTCGAGGTGAATCGGGTTAGGATCGGCGAGTAGCACCGCTAGCGTCTTCATCTGCTCCGGGTCGACATGCTCGACGACCCACGGTCCAAGCGCGGCGCCGGGCTGGAGATGCGAGGGCGGCGAGGACATCAGTCGCCTCTGCGCGGGAGGATGAAGGTGCTGGTCGCGGAAGCGACCAGATCATCGCCGCTGAGTAGCCGCTCCCGGTAGCGCATCACGTCGAAGGTTCCGCTGCGTCCATGCTTGCGCTCGACGCCAAGCACTTCGCCCTCCACTCGGTAGCGCGTCCCGATCCTCATCGCCGAGCTGTACTCGAGCTCGGTTGAACCCAGCATCGGCCCGTCGGCGATATCGAACTGCGCGATGCTGCACAGATCGGCGACGCTGATGCCGATTCCTCGCTGAGTCGCGATGTAGGCCCACAACTCATGCGCGACACCCGACTGCGAGGGCCCGGCGTGCAGCACCTCGCGGAGTTGATCGTCTTCAAGGGCGGAGATCGTGAACGTACCCGCGGGTAGGCTGGTGCCGGCCAGGTGTTCGAGTTCGGGGATCGACATCAGAAAGATCTGGGGAGGCCCAGCATCTCAGCGATTGAGTTACGCGCCATCTCGTTGGTGACAGGCCCGATGCGGAAGAGGCGAGCGTCGCGCCAGTATCGCTGCGCGTCGGTCTCCGCCGAATATCCCATTCCGCCGTGTATCTGGATCGCCAGATCGGCCGCCTGAACGGCGTACTCGGAGGCCTGGACCTTGGCGATGCTCGATTCCATGAAGCAGTCCCGCTCGAGGCTCAACAGCGTGGCTGCCTGGTACACGAGCAGCTCCGCCTGACGGCGCCACATCGCGATATCGGCGATGTAGTGCTGAATTATCTGGAATCCGCCGATCTTGCGGCCAAACGCCTCACGTGCCTGGGCGAACACGAGAACGTCCTCCAGAATGCCGTCGAGAATGCCGACGCACAACGCCGCGAGCATGACACGCTCGTTGTTTAGCGTCGGGAGCAGCATGTACCAGGCCTGGCCGGGCTCACCGAGCACGAGGTCGTCGGGGATGAACACGTCATCCAAACCCACATCGCAGGAACCCAGCGAGCGCATCCCGAGTTTGGGAATCTCACTCACGCTGACTCCATCGGAGCGCGCCGGCAGGATGAACAGCGTCAGTCCCTGGTGGCGCTTCTCGACGTTCTTGTCAGTCCGTGCGAGCAGCAGGATGTAATCCGCGACGTGCGCCGATGAGCACCAGGTCTTGGAACCTCGCACGCGCCATCCTCCATCGACACGCACTGCGGAGGTGCGCATCCCGCCGAGCAGGTCAGTGCCGCCGCCTGGCTCGGTGAAGCCGATCGAAAACCGGGCCTCCCCGGCAGCGATGGCCGGAAGGAAGCGCCGCTTCTGCTCATCGCTGCCGTACAGGCCGATCGACTTCGAGCCGGCGAAAGAGGTCAGACCCCAGACCCACGTCAGGCCCGCGAGCGAGCGGGAAAGCTCTCGCGCCAGCAACATCTGCATCACCACATCGCCGCCCTGGCCGCCGTACTGCTCGGGAACCGAAATTCCGTGATAACCGGCGTCCGTGAGCTTCTGCCAGAGCTCGAACGGGTACTCGCCTTCGCGCTTCTCGATCTCGCGCGCGTACGCCTTTGGGGTCTCCCGGTCGACCCAAGAGTGGACGACCTCGCGGAACTGGGCCTGCTCATCATTCAGTTCAAAGTCCACATTCCACGCTTCTCTCGGCCACAGGGCGGCGCCTGCCCGGCGCCGGGCAAACTGGCATAGCTCAATCCTCTCGGCGTTGCGTCCAGGAGTCTCGCACGCTGGGCGCAGGCCCGCGACATCTCTGAACCCGAGCCTGTCACCTGCGGGTCGTCCGTTCACACGTGCACGCCCGCGGCGACGTTATCAAACAAGCGCTTGGTATGTTGGAGAGCCCGCCGAGTCGCTGCATGTTGTTAGACTCGCGGCTGTGGAGGGTGACCAGCTCGCATCTGACGGGGAGCAGATCAGGGCGCTTGTTCACGACTACGCGCTCGCCATGGACAACACTGACACGGCCGCCTTCTCGGATCTGTTCGTTACTGACGGCTGCCTTGTGGTTCGGGCGCTGGGCCGCGACGAGCCGGTCGGCGTCTTCCGCGGCCCGGGTCCGGAAGGCGTCGGGATGATCGCCCGGATGCTGGGCGAGCTTTACGCCGCAACGCTTCACCACATCACGACTCATCGCGCCACCATCGACGGCGACGCGGCGACGGGCACGACCTATTGCCTCGCGTACCATGTCCTCGCTGGCGATGAGGGAGACGTGCTCGAGACAATCGGCGTACGTTACGAGGAGGATTTTGTGCGCACCGTCGCCGGTTGGCGGATGCGAGAGCGCAATGCGACACGACTGTGGGCACAGACCACCCCCGTGCCGGCTGGGCCGTTGGCGGTCGATCGCGCGGCGGGTGAAGCCCGCCGGGCGCAGAGATCCGCCTCCGGGGACTGACACGACGGCAAGAGAGAGCCAGCGTGGCTCACCGATCCGCTCGCTCCGATGCTGTTCGAGCTTACTGATTACAACATTCGTGAGGCTTTCCTAGATGACAGAAGCAGACCCCGGGCTGAGCTTCGCGTTCAACGCGGAGCAGGAGCTGTTTCGGCAAACGATTCGCGAATTCACGACAAATGAGTTGCCGAAGGACTACTGTCGCGAGGTAGAGGCACGCGACGAATTCCCGTGGGATCTCTGGAAGAAGTTTGTTGACGTCGGCCTCACGGGCGTCGGCATCGCCGAGGAGTATGGCGGCCAGGGTGGCGGCATCATCGAGCAGGTGATTCTGGATGAGGAGCTGTCGCGCACGCTCGCCGGCCTCTACTGGCTGCTGGGAATCACGCTGTTCGACGGTAAGACGATCGGGGCCGTCGGAACCCCTGAGCAGCGCCAGCGTTTCCTGCCGGCGATCGCGGCCGGGAAGCTGATGTGCGCGATCTCGCTGACGGAGCCGGGCGGTGGCACGGATGTCCTCGGCGCGATGCAGACGCGAGCCCGTAAGGTCGACGGCGGTTGGCTGATAAACGGCACGAAGGTCTGGTCGACCCTCGCGCATGTGGCCGATCGCCTGTTCCTGATCGCTCGTACCAATGACGATGTGGAGAAGCCGTCCCACGGCCTCACGGTGTTCTTCTGTGACGCCAAATCCGAGGGCATAAGGGCAACGCCGATTCCAAAGCTCGGCATGCGGTCACTGGGCAGCTGCGAGGTCCAGCTCGATGACGTGTTCGTGCCAGACGAAGATGTGCTCGGCGAGGTCGACCGAGGCTGGCGCATACTGGCCGAGACGCTCAACAGCGAGCGGATCATGAACGGAGCGAACTGCACCGGCGCGCTGGCCGGGGTGCTCGAGGACATGGTGTCCTACTCGAAGGAGCGGTTTGCGTTCGGAAAGCCGATCGGTCAAATGCAAGCCGTTCAACACATGATCGCCGACACTTACGCGGGACTCGAGATATCGCGCCTGCTGACCTACCGGGCTGCCTGGCTGCAGGAGTCCGGCCGTCCGTGTGGCGTGGAGTCGACGATGGCAAAGCTCGTCGCCTCGGAGCAGTGCTTCGCGGGGGCGGACCGCGGGATGCAGATCCTCGGTGGCTACGGATATTCGCTGGAATACGACATGCAGCGTTACTGGCGTGACATGCGGCTCTACCGCGTCGCTCCGATCAACAACGAGATGGGGCGGAACTTTCTCGCCGAGAGCCTCGGGCTGCCGCGGTCGTTCTGAGTGCGAGTGCGTTCGCGGAGCGCGTCTAGGTGGGACCTTCCCCGCCGGCGACGGACGGGAAACGCGGGCGAAGCTTCGTTTCGAGATGCTCGAGCAGATAGGCCGGCGGCGCATGCATCTGAAGCTGCGGCCTGACAAGCGAGCCGATTCGCTCCACCGCGCGGGCGTGCGCGGCTTGCGCCAATCCCACGGGGAGCGCGAGCATCACCACGTCGAGGCCCCAGAGGTGGGACTCGGCTCGCAGGCCTGCAACCACCGCTTGGTCGTCAAAGTCGCCGGCGGCGGTAGCCGCGACGGTCCTGATCGCCGGACGGCGCAGCGTGGCAGACACGCGGCCGAGGGCGTCTTCGGTCGCTCTCCACAGCCGTTCGGCTTCCGCGGGGCCAACGCCCGCGCCACTGACGTGGCTGAGCCCGCGCTCGCGCGCCGCGCCCGTGCCGCCGGCGCCGGCAACCCAGATCGGCAACGCAAGCTGCGCGGGCTGCGGTGTCACCGAGACTCGCTCCTCGGACACGTTGGCTTCGATATTCGCGGGCACCGCCCAGCGCTCGCCGCGGTGTCGAAACGGCGACGGAGCGGTTGCGGCGATCACGAGGTCGAGCGTCTCGGCGAGCGTCGCTGCGGCATCGATCTCACCGTTTATCCCGAGCAGGAGGCGTCCGTTGGAGATGTTGTCGGCGACGATCGCCTCCTCGGCGATGTGCACCGGGTGGGTGCCCGCATCGACGCACGCCGCGATCCGGATGGCCGCCGTCAGAGGCGCAACGAATGCGGCGGCGACGAGCGTGTCGGATCCGCCCTCGCCCGGCGCGCCGCGACCGGGCTCGAGCCAGATCAGATCGAGGCCTGCGGCCTCGGCCTGAGCCGCCCGGCGCCCAAGATCGCGGTCGGCGCCATCGCGACCGCTGAGCGACAGGAGGAGCCCGACCCTCACGTGCTCAGCGCGGGTGGAGAGGGGAACAGCGCGCCGGCAATCGCCTCCATCGTGTGCAGGTGGTCGGCACTGACGTCGTCGCGAGTCACCTGGAGTACGACCAGATCGACTCCCGCGTCGTCCAGTTGCGCGATCTCCTCGGCGATGTCACCCGGCGTCCCGATGAGAGCGTTTGCTGTGGCGAGCGACAGCTGCCGCGCGAGCAACTCGGGCTCCGCGAACCCGGATCGCCCGTTGAGCTCGAACCAGCAGCCCGAATACTCGAGCGCCGACGCGGCGATCAAGCGTTCCGCCGCCTCGCGTTGTCGGCTGCTTCCGTCGGTGACCCACGCGTACTTGAGCATCCCGACCATGCCGGGCGTTTGCCCCGCTTCGTGCGCCGCTTCGCGGTAGCGCCCGATCGTCGTCGCTAGCTTCACGCGCGTCAGCGAGAACGGCAGAAAGATGCCGAGGCCGCGGGTCCCGGCGCGGGTCATTGCCGCAGCCGAGAAGCCTCCGACCAGAACGCGCGGTCCGCGACCCTCCTGATTCCAGCGCACGGCGATCTCATCGAGCGCGGCGTCCATCCGCCGGCCACGCGTGCGGCGCGATAGGCCGAAACCATCGAACTCCTCATCGCGGTATCCGAGCCCCACTCCCAGGTAGAGGCGTTCGCCGGCGAGCGCCACAAGTGTCTCCGCGGCCGCGGCGGCGGTGGACGGATCCCAGAGCGGCAGCAGATGAACGCCGGTGCCCGCCTTCAGCGTGCTTGTCGGCGACAGGACCGCCGCCGCGGCGGCCACGGGTGCCGGGCACCAGCCGTCGTACCAAAAATGGTGCTCGGCCAACCAGAGCGAGTGAAACCCGAGAGCCTCAGCGTGCAGCGCGTCGCGTGCGAGTTCGGAATAGGCGGCGGCGGCATGAATCGGACGCGCGGCGGTGGAGCGCATCGTCCACAGGCCCACCCCGACGTCAGGCATGTCCCAGGATGGCGCTCGCGCCCACGGCATGGCGCTCCGCCACGTTTGCCGCCGGCGAAGGGAGCGCCGGGCTCAACCGTCCTCAACTCCGAGCGACGTCGGCGAGATCTGACCGGCCCTCGGCCGCGAGTTCCGCGACCAACTGGTCGCGCAAGCGGAACTTCTGGATCTTCGTGGCGGACATTGGCCACTCGGTCACAAAGCGCACGTGGCGTGGAATCTTGAAACTCGCGATCTGGCCGCTGCAGTGTGCTGTCACTTCGGCGGCGGTCAGCGAGTAGCCGGAGGCGAGTTCCACGAAGGCCACCGGGACCTCGATCAGACGCGGATCCGGGATCCCGACCACCTGCGCGAGCTTGATCGCGGGGTGGGTGGATAGAAGCGACTCCACCTCGATCGCCGACACGTTCTCGCCTCCAACCTTGAGCATGTCCTTGAGGCGGCCGTGATAGCTGACGACGCCGTGTTCATCCATCGAGCAAAGATCACCGGTATGGAAGAACCCGTCCTCGTCGATCACGTCCGCGGTAGCGGCTGGATTGCCGTAATAGCCGGTGAACATCTGTACGCCCCGGCCCACGAGCTCGCCGTGCTCGCCGCTCCCCAGCGGCTGGTTCGTCTCGGGGTCGACCACCCGCAGTTCGAATCCGTCGAGGGCGGGGCCACAGGTGGAGAGTCTCAGGCGCTCGGAGTCACGGGGCGAGTTGAACGCGACGCACCCGCACAGCTCGGTGATTCCGTAGGCGCTGAACAGCCGAGACTTGGGCAGCGCCCGCTGGATGCGTGCCTGCACCTCCGGTGGAGCCACGCTGCCGATCAGGCGAACGTCGTCGATCGGGGCCGAGGCGAAGGATGGATCGTCCAGCAGATCCATTGTGATGGTCGGAAACAGCGGGTAGAGCACAGCCGGGTGCTCACGCTCGATCAGCGCGATGGCCTCGGCGGTGGTGAAATGAGCCTGCGACACGAAGGTTCCCCCGGCGGCGAAGACCGAGGACATCAACATGATCCCGCCCATGTGAAAGAACGGCAGCGGGTTCCACCAGCAGTCTCCGTCCGGGATCTCAAGGCGCCTCACGATCGCGCCGGCGTTCAGTGCGATCGCGTTATTGGTGAACACGCAGCCCTTGGGGTGGGCGGTCGTGCCTGAGGTATACATAATCAGGAGCGGCTCGTCGGCTGCAGTCGGGCCCCGTTTTCGGCCACCCACGCCGGTGTCGCCGGCCGGGTCGG
>Ga0182016_10007697_pt1 | contig 11018 bp, 10 predicted proteins | sample 712S2MmetaG_FD_120491 | JGI IMG/M metagenome (GOLD analysis project Ga0182016, IMG submission 120491) | Permafrost microbial communities from Stordalen Mire, Sweden - 712S2M metaG | ecosystem: Environmental > Terrestrial > Soil > Wetlands > Permafrost | place: Sweden: Stordalen | collected...
CGGATTGGTCGAGGACGGCGAAATCATCGGGATCTGGTTCTGCTGGCAGATGGGCGCGGCTTCGAGCGAACGGCTGGACGCGACTTCGCCGAGCATCGCCACCACGCCGTCGCGCGAGATGAGCTTGTTGACGACCGTGGCTGGTTCGCCGGCCTTGGAAAGATCATCTTCGGTATGGAGATCAATTTTTTTGCCGAGCACGCCGCCGGCAGCGTTGATCTGCTCGACCGCGAGTAGTGTGCCTTCGTGCGACGAGATGCCGAACGTCGCCTCCTTGCCGGTGAGCGATGCGAACTCGCCGACCTTGATGGTGTCGCCGACCTCGCCGGGAGCGGCCGAAGGCTTGTTGCAGCCGGTGAGAAAAAAACCAACCGCCATTGCCACCAGAAAATGTCCACGCCAGTTTTTCATAATTAACGAAAGGTTTGCCGGATGATGATTGCGCGCCGCCCACGCGCCCACGCAGGCTAGGAAATCCCGCGCCGACATTCAACCTTGTTTCGGGCGACGCCGCGCTTGCTTTCTTCCCCGCGTCAATCCATGCTATTCTCGAATATCAACCCCGCGTGTCGGGGCATTTTTTACATGAGCAACGTTTCCGATCTCGATCTCAACTTGGAAAGCCTCTTTCAGCCCGCCTGGGCGCAGGGGAAATCCGAGGTTAACCGTTTTGAAAAATTCACCGGCAATGAAGGTGTCAAACCCGAGCGCAGCTTCAGCGGCAAGTCCGGCGAACGCCGCGCCCCGCGCCGTGATGGCCCTGGCGGCGGTGAACGGCGTGGCGGCCCGCCGCGCGGTGGCGGTTCGAAATTTGGAGGTGGCGACCGCAAAGATGGTTTTCGTGGCGGCGACCGGCGTGATGATCGCCGCGAGGAACGGCCCGCGCCGCCCGCGCCATTGCCGGAGCTGAACATTGCGTTCATCCCGGAAGAACGTGGCGTCGAACAGCTCGCGCGCCAGATCAAGATGACCGGCCGCGCGTATCCGCTGTTCCAGATCGCGCTGCTGATTTTGCAGAAGGCGGAACGCTATTCCGTCCTGCTTACCAAAAAGTCCGGCGGCACGCCGCAGCCGCTGTTTGTTTGCGCGCTCGACGATTCGCCGTGGACCAGCGACGAGGAAGCCGTCGCGCATGTTCTCAAAAATCATTTCGCCACATTTTATCAGGCCGAGCGCACGGCGACGGAACCGCCGAAGGGCGTTTACACGTTCGTCGCGCAATGCGGTTTGAGCGGCGCGATTCTCGGTCCGCCGAACTATCACGATTACCAGAACCAGTTGCGCAAGCTGCACGCGGAGAAGTTTTCGCGGATGCCCTTCGACATGTTCAAATCACGCGTGAAAATCGTGAAGGACGAGGCTGTCGTCAAAAAATGGGTCGAGGAACAAAGCTTCAAGACGCAATACATCTGTCTCAACGTGCCGGAACCGCTCACGCTGGCGACGCTCGAAGAAGTGGAAAAGCATTTCCGCGCCACGCACAAGGATTCAATCATCAAGCCGGTCGAGACCGTCACGGTCGCCGGCCTGGCGAGCCGCAGCCTGCGCTGCGCCGGCCTGCAGCGGCTCATCCGCCAGGAATGGGAACATCAGAAATTCTTCCCGCTGCCCATTGCGACGAAGTTGAGCCAGCAGTTCGCACATCACGGCCTGCAATTTTTTAAGGTCAACAAAACCGTCACGCATGTCAGCGTCGCGCGGCCGACATTCCTCGACCTGGCGACCACGCCGGTGTCAGAAAACATCAAGCGCATCGTGGAGTTCATCAACACGAACCCGAAATGCACGCGGCGGAAATTGATCGAATCGCTCGCGCCGACGCCCAAGCAGACGATTATTGAAATCAAGCCGGCGGCGACACCTGCACCGGCCGCCGAAGGCGAAACCGCCGCGCAGCCGACGAAACCAGCCGAACCCGCCGCGCCCGAAGCCACGCCGGAACAGACGGCGGTGCTTGTGGATTTGCACTGGCTGATTCATCAGGGTGCGGTGCTGGAATTTGCCGATGGTCGGATGGAAACGGCCAAGAAGCCCGCGCCGCGTCCGCCGAAGCCGGAGAAAAAAGTTGCTGCTGAAAAACCTGCTGCGACAGGCGAAACAGCGACGGCCACGGAGACAATCCCGGCGGCTGAAGTTGCTGCCGAGCTGGCAACGGAAGTTTCCGCGCCGGCTGAACCGGCTGCCGTGGCGACTGAAGCGCCTGCGGCGGTTGCATCCGCACCGGCCAGCGAGCCGCCGAATCAAATTGTTTCCGAGCCGACGGTTTCCTGATAGGCTTAAACCATGAGTTTTTCCGCACTCGGACTTTCCGAGAACATCATCAAAGGCGTCAAGGCGATGGGTTACGTCGAACCGACGCCCATCCAGTTGCGCGCCATTCCGCTGGTCCTGTCCGGCAAGGACGTCATTGGCAGCGCGCAGACCGGCACCGGCAAGACCGCCGCGTTCGGTTTACCCATCCTTTCGAAAATCAGCCAGCACAACGATGTCGGCCCGCGCGTGCTCATCCTTGAACCGACGCGCGAACTCGCCGCGCAGGTGGAAACCGCGTTCCACGATTTTGCGCGCTTCACCAACTTGAAAACCACCGTCGTCTTCGGCGGCGTCGGTTACGGCAAGCAGAATGATGAATTGAAAGCCGGCACGGACATCGTCGTGGCCACGCCGGGACGTTTGCTGGATCATCTGGAGCAAGGCACGTTGCGCCTGGACAAGGTGGAGTTTCTCGTGCTGGACGAAGCCGACCGGATGCTCGACATGGGATTTTTGCCGGATGTGCGCCGCATCGTGGAAAAATGTCCGCGCCAGCGTCACACCTCGCTGTTCTCCGCCACCGTGCCGCCGCAGATTGAAACGCTCATCCAATGGGCGATGCACAATCCCGAAACCATCGAGATCGGCGCGCGCCGCACGCCGGCGGAAACCGTCAAGCACGTCATCTATCCGGTTTCCGACACGCAAAAATCCGACCTGCTGATCCAGTTGCTCGAACGCGTGAATTACAACTCGGTGCTGGTATTTTGCCGGACGAAGCACGGCGCGGACCGCGTCGCCGGCCTGCTCAAGCGCAACAATCACGCCGTGGCCGTGCTGCATTCCAACCGCACGCAGAAGGAACGAGAACAGGCGTTGCAGGGTTTTCGTGACGGTAAATACGAAGTGCTCGTCGCCACGGACATCGCAGCGCGCGGGTTGGACATCGCGGACGTGAGCCACGTCGTCAACTACGACGTGCCGCAGCATCCGGAGGATTACATCCACCGCATCGGCCGCACGGGCCGCGCCGAGCACAGCGGTGACGCCTTCACCATCATGATCGCCGAGGACGCGCCGCACGTCTTCGCCATCGAACGCTTCATCAGCCAGACGATCCCGCGCGTGAAGCTGGAAAATTTCAACTACACCTACACCGCGCTCTTCGAGGAAAGCAAACCCGGCGCGAAGCCCGGCGGCTTCCCCGGCAAAGCCCGCGCCGTGCGTGTCCACGGCGGCTACCACTTCGCGCCCGGCGGACGGAGACGGTAGGATTTTTGTTTTGTGGCAGCCGGCGTGAGCCGGCTCAAACTATTCTAGGAATTTAGTCAGAGCGAACTCACGTTCGCTGCTACGTCAACCTGCTCGCTCGGCACCACTGTCATGCCCGCCCACGTTTTGCCTTGAGCCGCCGCGCGGCGACCGATGACAGCCCGTTTCCCAAGATTGCCTGCGGGAAAATTTTCTGTTACTGAATCGGCGTGCCTGACCCCAGCCTGCTCATCCTGATCCCGGCTTACAACGAGGAGCGCCGCATCGAACCGGTGCTGCGCGACTATGCGCAATTTTTCCAGCAGCATTATTCCGGCAAGTTCCGGCTCTTCGTCGTGCTCAACGGCTGCACGGACAACACGCTCGGCATCGTCCAAAAAGTGTCGGCGGATTTTCCCGAGGTGCGCGCGCTGGAATTCCGCTCGGCCATCGGCAAGGGCGGCGCGCTCATCGAAGGCCTCCGGCTCGCGTCGCTCGGCGATTTGATCGGCTACGTGGACGCGGATGGCGCGACGCCGCCGCACGCGTTTCTGGACCTGGTGAAGAAAATCGGCGCGGCGGGCTGCGTCATCGGCTCGCGCTGGCTGCCGGGCGCGGTCATCCACGCGTCGCAGAGCAGCAAGCGGCAGTTCGCCAGCCGCGTGTTTCATTTCATCGTGCAACTGCTGTTCTGGATGAACATCCGCGACACGCAATGCGGCGCGAAGGTGATGAAGCGCGAGGTGGTGGAGAAAATCCACGATAATTTGCTCATTGCCGACATGGCGTTCGACATTAACCTGCTCGTAGCCATCCGGCACGCCGGCTTCAAGATTCTCGAAGTGCCGACGGAATGGACGGACCAGATCGGTTCGAAGGTGACGCTGACGCGCACGTCGTTCACGATGCTGCTGTCGGTCATCCGCGTGCGGCTGATTTACTGGCCGTGGCTTTACCGACTGCTCCGGCCGTTGCAACCGCTGGAGGTGTGGCTTTACAAAAAATTGCGCGCGCCGAAGCCGTTGTCCGGCCCGAAGAAATAATTCACGCTTCCCGTTTCACCCAAACGTAGCGCGCCAGAATCACGCGCAGCGCGGCGGCCAGCGGGATGGCCAGAACGCCGCCGAGAATGCCGCCCAGCAACGTCGTGCCCGCCATCACCGCGATGATGATGACCAGCGGATGCAGGCCCACGCGGTCGCCGATGATTTTTGGCGAGATGAAGGTGCCTTCAAGCGTCTGCACCACGGCGAACACGCCCGTCACCATGAGCGGATGCGTCCAGTCGCCATATTGCACAAACGCCAGCGTGAGCGCGGTGATGAAGATGACAAACGCACCGAGATACGGAATGATCGTCAGAAATACCGCCACGAAACCCAGCAGGAACGCGTAGTTCACGCCGACGATGAGGAAGCCGATGGTGTAAAGCACGGCATCGCACATCGCCACCAGCACCTGGCCGCGAAAGAAGGCGACGAGGTATTGGCTGATCGAATCGAGCACAAAAACAATTTCTTCCTTCGCCGCCGAATCGCGCACGGGCAGATATTCCTTCCAATGACTTTGAATGCCGCGTTTTTCCAGCAGAAAATAAAAGGCATAGACGGGAATCAAAACCATTCCGGCCAGCATGCCGAAACCGGAAGCGACCTTGCCAATTTTGCCGAGCAGCCACGAGCCAAGCGACGGCAACGTTCCCGCCAGCCAGTTGGTGGCGGAGGCGAGCGCCGGGTTGTCAGTCACCGCGGGCGAATTGGCATCGGTGGCAGCACCGGCTGGCGCGGGCAGAAAATGGCGCACAAATGCCGGCGGCTTGGCAATAAAATTTCCAATGCGTTGTTGCAGGCGCGCGGAGTAGTCGGGAACTTTGGCAGCGAGCTGTTGCATTTCGACGATGACCTGCGGCAACACGCTCGCCAGCACGGCTGCGACCAGCGCGAACGCGACGATGAACACGAGAATGATGGCGCGGGTGCGCGGCACATTGCGCTTTTCCAGCCAGTCCACCACCGGCGACAACAGGCACGCCACGACGGCGGCAATCGCCAGCGGCCACAGCACCGGACTCAACACATCAAGCAGTCGTGACAAGCCCCAAACTGTCGCGACCACCAGCATGACGACGGTGGCGACCGCTAGGCCGGTCAGCGCAAACCAGAGAATGCGCGCCTGTTTTTCGGTGGGTGGTGGCAGGTTCATCACGGATCAATGGTTGCGCCCGGTCAACTCTTCGCGAATCCAATTGGGATCGCGGCGCAAATCCAGCACGGCGAACACCTGGGTTTCAGTTTTGGTTTCACGATAATAAATTCCGAACGGGAACCGATGGGCGAGCATCCGATAAAATCCCAAATGACGCGAGTGAATTCCGTGGTAAAGCGCCAGGCTGGCGATGTCGGCCACCAGCGAATCCGCGCAATGACCGCCAATCCCGGATTCCTGCGCGCCGTAAAAATCCCGCGGCCGCCCGATGTCTTCGGCGGCTTCAGCCAGGACGACCACCCTTCTCATGCGGCGCGTTTGGCAAGACGTTTCTTGAACTGGGCGACGGTGAGAAATTCCCCGTGGCCCGCTTCCACTTTGGCGAGGCGGCGGCCGAGAATTTTTTTGTGCCAAGCTGGCGATTGCAGTTTGTTTGGCGCGGCGGACATTGAACGCCAGAGCAGCTCCATGGCCTGCAACTTTTCCGTGCGGCTCATCTGTTCGATTTCAAGCGTGCCAATCATGCGGGCAAAGTGCCACTGCGGAAATGCGGCGTCAAGGCGAGTTCGATGCGACCACAATTGTAAAGCCTGTGAAATAATAACGTTCTTGAAGCTGCGTCTCATCCAATTCTTCGCGGCCGTCCAAAGGATCGCCCACAACATATCTGCTCCCTGATTTACCAAGAATCGCGATGAAATGACCGGCCCCGTTTTTGCCACCTAGCCGGACGCCGACAATTGAAGGAAATGGCAATTCTGTCTGGTTTGGCTGCTTGATCAAATAATGAGCATCGAGGCCATGCCGCCGCAATGAGCGGATGAGATACCAGTTTTCCGTGCCTCGGCGTGAAGTGAACGACTCTTGGGCGATTTCCTTTTCCGTGGCTCGTTTGCCGGCAAGTTTTAACAAAGTTGCGGCAGAAGCCGGTCCACAGGAAGATTCAGAGCTTTGTAAACAAACGCCTTCAGCCCAGCGATCATTGAAATTATTCCAATCCGGGCGCAAAAATATCTGTTTCAAATAGGGTGCCCCAACGCAGAGCGACAAAATGAATGGAATGAATCCGGCGCTTACCTGCTTGCGGGTTCGCTGGCTTTGATTGCGCTTGGATTGAAGACAACCAGCCAACAGTCCGGCGCCGCACGCAGAAAACTCCGAGCCTGATAGTGCCCGGAAAGAATAAAACCATCCGGCTTCACCCAGAATTCCGATGTAATAAACAGCAAACAAAAATACTGGAACAGCAGCAATAAAGCTGAAGATAGCCAGGGCATAAATTTGGAGTTTGGTGTGTGCCTGCTTCGCCAGCCAGATTCCAACGAGGAAGAACACCAGTGTGCCAACCAGAGTTGGAATGAAAAGTGGATTCAATTCATCCTTGCCCGAGCTTCTTGGACTTCTCCGTCGCGGCGCGGACGGCGCTCATCACGGCGGCACGCAGCTTGCCTTTTTCCAGCTCGTGCAATCCTTCGATCGTCGTGCCGCCGGGGCTGGTGACCTGATCCTTGAGCACGCCGGGATGCTGGCCGGTTTCCAAAACCATTTTTGCCGCGCCGAAAACAGTCTGCGCCGCCAGCTTCGTCGCGATGTCGCGCGGCAAACCGGACGCCACGCCACCGTCGCTCAACGCATCAATGAACAGGTAAACATACGCGGGACCGCTCCCGCTCAAGCCGGTCACGGCGTCCAGCAGGCTTTCCTTCACCTGAAACGCGACGCCGACGGCGGACAGGAGTTTTTTTGCCAGCTCGCCGTCCGCCGCCGTCGCGGCTTTGCCGAGCGCGAACGCGCTGGCGGATTCGCCGACAAGCGCTGGCGTGTTGGGCGTGACGCGGATGACACGCGCCCCGGCGGGCAGCGCTGCTTCAAGTTTGGCGAGCGTCACGCCGGCGGCGATGGAGATGAGCAGGTGTTGTTTCGTGAAACCGCCGCGCAGTTCCGCCAGCACGCTGGCGACCTGGTCCGGTTTCACCGCCAGAATAACGATGCTGGCAAATTTTAAAACTTCGGCGTTGGCCGCCGCCGCTTTCGCGCCGGTCTCCTTGGTGAAGTTTTTGAGCGCCGCGTCCGACAAATCGCCGGCAATGATTTCCCTGGGAAAGACAATTTCCGCGCGGACGAAACCTTTGGCCAGGGCCGTGGCCATTTTGCCGGCGCCGAGAAAACCGATGGTGGATGAGGTTGCCATGAAAGTTTTGTAGCAGGCAATGTTGCCGGGCGAAAGTGAAAACGTTCCGTTAATTCATGGCTTGTATTTGCAGCAACGGCATTTAATCTTCTGCCTCACAGAAACACCGGCTGATTTTTCCGACAATGTCGAACCGCCGCACATGGGATACGTTTGAAGCAATGCGCCAGGCCGCCATCGAAGGCGACCCACAGGCGCAATGCTATCTCGGCGTCTCGTTTCAAAACGGCCAGGGCGTCGCGCAGGATTACCACGAGGCGGTGAAATGGTTCCGCAAGGCGGCGGAGCAAAATGATCCCGTGGCCCAATGCTATCTCGGCGTCTGCTACATGACCGGCGCGGGCGTGCCGCAGGAATACACCGAGGCGGCGCGATGGCTGCGCGAGGCGGCCGAACAGGGCGATCCGGCGGCGCAGTTCAACCTCGGCCTGCTCTACGAAACCGGCCAGGGGCTGCCGCAGAATTATGCCGAGGCGATCAAATGGTATCGCGAGGCGGCGGAACGCGGCTACCCGGCGGCGCAGTTTAACCTCGGCGTCTTTTACGAAACCGGCCAGGTCGTCCAGCAGGATTACCGGCTGGCGGTGAAATGGTATCTCGCGGCGGCGGAACAGGAACTGTCCCCGGCCCAATGCAATCTCGGCCTGTGCTACCAGACCGGCCGCGGCGTCGAGCAAAATGCGGCGGAAGCGGTGAAGTGGTTTGTCCGCGCCGCACGCCAGGGCGACAAAACCGCGCAGCACAATCTCGGCTTGCACTACGCGCAGATGGAAGCGGCGGAAATAGCGGCCATCGAAAAAACCAAAAACACGCCGCGCTGAATCAACGGGCCAGTTCCGCCAGCTTCGCGGCCGCGCGACCGCCGTCAATCGTGTTGCCTGCCAAATCCCAGCCGTCCGCAAGCGACTTCACTTTTCCGGCGACGAACAGCGCGGCGGCGGCATTGAGCAAAACCGCGTCGCGCTTCGGGCCGCGCTCATCTCCGGACAGAATCTGCCGGACGATTTTCGCGTTTGTCATTTTGTCGCCGCCAATCAAGTCGGCGAGCGTTGCGGACTGCAAAGGAAATTGCTCCGGCGCACTGGTGGAAACCGTAAAGCCCCGTTCCTGGTAAAATTCCGCAATCGTGTTTTCGCCGAGCGTCGAAAGCTCATCCAAAAAACCTACGGAGGAGACTTTCCCGCACACGACCATCGCGCGGCGGACGTCGAGCGACTGCAACACCTGCGCGAGGGGTTCGCACCATTCCGGTCGCGGCACGCCCATGAGCATGGCGGACGGACGTGCCGGGTTCAGCAGCGGTCCGAGCAGGTTGAAAATGGTCCGTTGCCCGCGCTCGGCGCAGAGTTTCCGCGCGGGTGAAATGTTTTTGAACGCGGGGTGGTAATTTGGCGCGAAGAAAAACGCAAAGCCATGCTCCCGCAACGAACGCGCGGCTTCCGCCGGCGTCAAATCTATCCGGATGCCAAGCGCTTCCAAAACATCCGCACTTCCGGCTTGCGAAGTAACCGCCCGGTTACCATGCTTGGCGACGTTTACTCCGGCGGCGGCGCAAATGATGGCGGCCGTGGTGGAGATGTTGATGGTGCCGAGACGGTCGCCGCCGGTGCCGACGACGTCCAGGATTTCGCGGGAACGCGTTTCGACATCAAGCGGCGGAAGAATGGATTTGTCGCGCAACGCTCGGGCAAACGCGGCGATTTCCCCGGGCGTCTCACCCTTCTGCGCCAGGGCGACCAGGAAATCCGCCTTGAGCGCGACCGCAACGCTCTCGGCCGCGAGCTGTTCCACGGCCAAATGCGCCTGGCCGTCGTCGAGCGGTTGCGCGGCGGCCAGATGTTGGATGAGCTTTTGGAGCACGCGCCGAGTTTAGTGTTAAATGCGACCGGCTCAACCTGAAAGTGCGTGGACAGAGGTGAAAAATTTCGTAACTTGTGAGGCGCGAATGCGTCTCAACGGGGAACAATTCGAAGGAAAAAATTATGGCAGCAACCAAAAGCGGCGGCGGTTGGAAATGGGTGATCATTTTGCTGGTTGCCGCCGCGGGGGTTGGTGCCGGCATCTGGTATTTCCATCACAGCAAGACCGCCGCGCCGCAGTATCAGACGGCGGTGGTGGAACGCGGCGAGTTGACGCAGTTGGTGACGGCGACGGGCACGCTGAACCCGGTGGTGAACGTGACGGTGGGCAGCCAGGTTTCGGGCCGCATCAGCAGGCTGTATGTGGATTTCAACTCGGTCGTGAAGTCGAACCAGGTGATCGCAGAAATTGACCCGTCCAGCTATCAGGCCACCGTGGAACAGGTCGAGGCCAACCTGGCGAACGCCAAGGCGAACCTGGAATTACAGCAGGTTCAGGCCGCGCGTAGCGCCCAGTTGTTCACGAACAACCTGATTTCGGGTTCCGACTACGACACCGCCGTCGCCAACCTGCATGAGGCCGAGGCAACGGTGAAGCAAGGCCAGGCCTCCCTGGACAATGCGCAGGTGAACCTGGCTTACTGCAAAATCTTGTCGCCGGTGGACGGCGTGGTGATTTTGCGCGCGGTGGAGCTGGGCCAGACGGTCGCCTCCAGTTTCAACACGCCGACGATTTTTCAAATCGCGAACGACCTGACGAAGATGCAGATTGACGCCAACGTGGCGGAAGCGGATGTCGGCGGCGCGGTCGAGGGGCAGACGGTGGATTTCCTGGTGGACGCCTATCCCACCCGGACCTTCCACGGCTCGGTCGTCCAGGTGCGCAATTCGCCGACCACCGTCAACAATGTCGTCACCTATGACTGCGTCATCGGCGTGACCAACGCGGATTACAAGTTGAAACCGGGCATGACGGCGAATGTTTCGATTGTTGTCGCGCAACGGGAGGATGCGTTGACCATCCCCAATGCCGCGTTGCGGTTTCACCCGGCGGACAACGCGCTGGTGCTGACCAATGCCGAGCAAGTTTCCCAACAATCCACCAACGGCACTGGCCAAGCCGGCGAGAACGGCCGGCCAGCCCGGCGCGCCGGCGGACACGGGCATGGCGAGCGACCGGTCCTGCACACGGTCTATGTGCTTTCCGGCGACGGCGAAAATGCGCAGTTGCGGCCTGTGCAAATCAAGACCGGCATCAG
>Ga0182016_10007700_pt1 | contig 11016 bp, 13 predicted proteins | sample 712S2MmetaG_FD_120491 | JGI IMG/M metagenome (GOLD analysis project Ga0182016, IMG submission 120491) | Permafrost microbial communities from Stordalen Mire, Sweden - 712S2M metaG | ecosystem: Environmental > Terrestrial > Soil > Wetlands > Permafrost | place: Sweden: Stordalen | collected...
CGATGGGACGGCGGCGGATGCGAGTTTTTGCGCGAGCTCGGGCCTCGCGCCGCCAGCGAGCGAAACGATAATCGATACCGGGGCGTGTACCTACTCTTGGACTGGCGGTGGCTTCAGTGCCTGTCAGGACAGCACGGACGCCGCTCATCCCTCGTGGCTTTACACCTACTCAAGCTTCACGCCGGTTTTGGGCTGCGGCGCAACCACACAGACTCGTCTTTCCAGTTGCTCCGCGGTTGCCAACTCCGGGACGCAATCTCAAACCGTAACCTGTCAGCGCTCCGACGGCACCACAGCGGATGGTTCGTTGTGTGCCGGGCTCTCCCCGCCCGCCACGACTCGCTCGTGTACCCCAGGCTCCTCGGAGACGCCAAATTGCGATGTGACGAGCCAAGGTGTGCTTGAGCGCACGGTGGTTCTCACCAGCGGCTGCGCGGGCACGGGTCAGACGGTGAGCGGGGGCACGGCTCCCCCCTCGGGTGTGATACAGCTACCCGCGGCGCCCTCGGGCTATCAGCCCCAGTCCCCCGCCTGCCTGCCCGACGCATCTGGAAATATGCACTGCATGTGCGTGCCGGACGCTGCCCACAACATTTACTGCATCTATTTCAACCTGTCGAATGTGACCTCCTAACCCAAGGCGGGGCCGCGAGCGATACTTTCTACTCGGCTTCAGGGCAACAAGGAGGCTTGCGCAATCCTTTAGAGGGGTTTGCGAAAGCCTCCCCCGCCCGGTGGAAACTCAAGCTAGTAGCTCGAGGTGTAAGGGCGCCCTTGATTCCAGCGGCTCATCCAGTGCGCCAAGTACGCCGCGGCGACATCGGGTCGATTCCACATCGCCACCACGTTCTCGGAGTTGCTGTGCGCAGCGGCCGCAGAGTAGTTGAAAGAGCCCGTTTCAACATGCAAGCCATCGACGACGATGAACTTATCGTGATGAATCGGGTACACCGCAATGAGGCGAGTTGGGATCCCCGCGTTAACCAGCAAATTAAGCGCAGCTTTAGATTTCCCCGACCGGTCCTCAGTGATGTTGTCTTTGTAGTCGATCACGGCAGCCACATCCACGTGTCGATCCCGCTTCGCGGCGATGAGCGCCTGTACGATGGGGGCCGATGTGAATGAGTAAGCCGACAGTCGAATCGAGGAGCGCGCTGCATTGATGGCGGAGAGGACTAACTGCTCGGCGCCCGCCTCGGGCGAGAAGGCGACATCAATGCGGGGACCGTTGGTTTGGGCGGCGATCTGCGCCTGCACAGGCACACCCACCATCGAGGAGACGATTAACCCGAGGGTAAGGATGAGCGCTCGACTCGCGCGTGAAGGGAAGAACCGCATAAGAGACTCCGGGGTAGTTTGAATCAACTGACGTGTAGCGACCCCGAAGAGCAGGCGAGGCGAGCGCTTAAGCCCCCGGGACCGCTGCCGGCCCCGGAAGCAACAGAGCTTTGAATCTAGTGGTACTTGAGCAGCCGAGCGGCCAACTCGGCCTGACACAACTCAAGACGACGGGCGAGCAGACGCAGAAGCGCCGGTCGCACGACGATGCATTGGGACCACTGTCGCCCGAGCGATGATGCCTTCGCGGTCGTCATCGGGGCATGGGCGAGAATCGCGTCCATGTACGCCATCTCATTCATCAACTCGGCGGTTCGCTGTAATGCGATCAAGTTCTTGATTTCGGTGCGCAGCCCCTCAAGAGTCAGGGTGTGCGCGGGCTGGGTGCTGTGGAGCAGCTCTTGCAGACGTAAGGCCACAGGAATCGATGCGGGCATGAAGGCCTCCTTAAGAGGAATCGGGCTCAAACATTATACCGCGCCCAGCCGCGATTGCCAATACTCGCAGACTTTATTCGTGGTCTGCCAGTGGTTTTGAGTAAACAACCGGATTAAAACCCCCAAGCGCTACATGGCCTGTGACAGGCTCCCCCGCACGAACTCTCCCCGCCACACCTCGCCCGGTCTTGGTGATTTACCACGGCCAATGCGCCGATGGCTTCACGGCCGCCTGGGCGGCCTGGAGACGCTTCGGGGATGGCGCCGAGTACATGGCAGCCAGGCACGAGGAGCGCCTCGCCCTGCAGGCTAGCGGGCGCGAGGTATACCTTCTCGACTTCTGCCTGCCTCGCGCCGAGACCCTCGCGCTCGTTGAGACCGCTGCTTCCGTTCACATCCTCGATCACCATGAAACCGCACGCCAGGAGCTTCTGGGACTGCCTTGCGCGCATTTCGACAATACCAAATCGGGCGCTCTTCTCGCGTGGGAGCACTTCTTCCCGCAGTGCACTGCACCGCTCCTCATCGAGCATGTCACGGACCGAGACCTGCAGACTTGGCGAAATCCCGACTCGCGCGCGTTTTTAGCGTGGATGGAGCGGGTACCGCGCACTTTTCGCAATTGGGAACGGCTCATCAAGCTCTCCCCGCGCGCCTATGCCCAAATCCTCACCAAAGGCCGCATCGTGCTCGCCGAGCAAAATCGCATGGCCGAGCGCATAGCCGACACGGCGGTAAGCATTCGAATCGGGGCGCATACGGGGCTCGCCGTGGCATGCCCCCTCGAGTTGAGCCCGGATGTGGGTAGCCTTCTTGCCAAGCGTTGCGGCACGTTCGGATTCACCTGGCGCCTGTTACCCGACCACCGGGTGCGCGTGTTGCTGCGTAGCGTCGCGACTTTCAGTGTGGGGGAGCTTGCCCAGACATTGGGCGGCGGGGGCCATCATCAGGCCGCAGGGTGCGTTGTGAGCCTCGCGGAGCTTCTCTCCATGCTTCGCCCCTAGGAGAGGAGCTTGCGCCACCAGGAGCGATGCTTAAAGTCCCAGGGAGACTGGGGCTTGGGCAGCGCCCAGAGCCCTTTTTTGGCAAAGCGCGCGCGCCGCTCCGCCCCACCGTAGCGCCAGCGCCGCCAGAACGACACCTTCGAGCCATAGTGGCGGTAATACCAAGCGGCGCCCGCCTCGACGAGCGCGAGGCCGACATCCTGGCCATCAACCCAAACTTGGGCCACACGGCGGCCGTAAATATCCGTATCGACATAGACTAGTTTGAGCAATCTATCCCCCAGCAAGGCACGCAGCGCGAAGCGCGCCGCTTCGGCATGCGGTTGGCCCTTCTCCGGCGCATCGATCCACGCGATGCGCACCCGAATGGTGGGCAACCAGCGCCGCTTGAGGGTAAATCCATCCCCGTCCGGAATAAACCCGGCCCTCCCCGATGCGGCATGCCGGCAGTAGAGCACGGCCGCGAGGAGTGCCAGGGTGGCGATGACTATGAGCGAATCGGGGTAAGACAAGGGTAGCGCCCGCACGAGATGAGGAAGTCCATCTTGTAGCGAAAGGCGCCACTCCTTGCCGCCGGGAAGATGCCTGCTCGCGTGCAGCGGCGCTTGGCATAATGGCGAGCGTGCCGTATACTGGTTGTACGTTATTGAGCGCCGTCAGTAGCGTAAGATCGATAACAATACAAAGGAAACCTTCATGTCCCCCCATAATCAGCTCGCAACTTCTGCGAGAAGCACCTCGTTCGTCGGCGAACGATACGAAACGACCCAGGAGCGTATGCGCCGCGCGCTTCTCGCCATTGCCTCGATTGACCCAGGCGCCGATGAGCTTGACACCTTGATGGCCTTGAGCGAAGCGCAGCAAATCGCCGGGGATGCCCTTCAGCCCTTATCTTAAGTCAAACGAAAAAGGGGCTGCAGCGGCAGCCCCAAGAATTCGATTCACTAACTTTTAAGCGAAGACCCACAGATGTGCAGGTATCGTTCCTAACGCAGATTCGATGCGCGGGGCGACTTCTTCCCAAGCACCGCCCGCAAGTCCGCAGCCGATGAGAGGGAAATGCACCTCAAGCAGGGTCTGCCTCGCAAGCGCCGCCACCTTATCGAAACATAGACTCAAGGCCGAATAATCGACCTGCACCCGATCGGTGCCGAAGTTCTCCTGCGTGACTGCATTGACGATGATGAGAGCAGGAGTTCCGCCCTCGCATCGGGCAACAACGGCACTCGTAATGTCACCGACTTTAAGCCCATTTTTTTCGTACTCTTCGCGATACACCTGATAGGCGAGGGGATATTGACTTCGCACCGCGCGCGCAACGCCCGCGCCCATGGCTCCTTGTGCATTGCAGCCGTGCACGATGATGCCGCGCTTGACGGAGAGCAAGTTTCCAATGTGTTTCTCGATTCCTGAATTGAGAGGCATAGTTGACCCTTTGGACTGACCTTTTGATGAAAATTTAGATACTCGCCCGTATAGACAATTCCCCTGCCTCACAAAGAAAACCGCGGCTTTTCTAAACTTGAATGATTAAGCGCGGGGAGCGGAGCCCCTCGAGTGTGGCGGCTATGGCGAACATGAAGGCACGTTGGTGGCAGAAATTTGCGCCCTGGTGGAAGGGCGCGAGCCGCCATTTAGGTACGGATGGCGATTTGCAAGCACCCGCCGGACCTCCTTGGCCGGTCCATGCCCGAGTGCTTCTCTGCAAATCCGAGCAGACGCTTCATGCAAGGCTCGTTCGAGCTTTTCCAGAGCACTTCATCTTCGCTCAAGTGGCGCTCTCGCAGCTCATTGGCTTGAACCCCGGCGCCCCGTGGTCCATCCGAAACCGATATAGCCAGCTCGTCGCCGATTTTGTGGTCTGTGACTTTCGCTACCAGCCGCTCGCGGTCATCGAGGTGGATGGCATCACCCATGACCACCCCAAGCAGGCCGAGGCGGACCTGCGCAAGGCCCAAGTGCTTGGCGCCGCTCGAATCGTGTTGTTGCGGCTCAACGGAGCCGCACTCCCCTCGGTCGAGGATTTGAAGCGGCTGTTGGGCGAGGACATCCGCACGCCTCTGGAGGGCTCCCGGCCAGCGCGCCGCTGGCGCCGGGGCACTTCCCGGCGGGGCAGCTAGTCTCCCGTTCTGCGCCGCGTTAGTCGTTAATCCAGCCGTGAACCAAATGTAGAATTGAGAGCCAGCGGCTCGAGCGGCTCGCCGACACCTCATCAGCAAAACGACGCCAACCGAGAAGCGCCGCACTTTCGCAGGGCGCGCCCACGATCCAACCCACGGCCACGTTGTGCCTCGACCAGTTCTGAAGCTTCAGCACCGAGGCGGGCGTCTTTACCCAGTCAGTCTCGAGCGCCAAAAGATCCGCTCCGTTCTCGCGCCCAATCACGAGCTCAATTCGGCCTTTGACTTCCTTCGCATTCAATCGATACGGCGCGGAGGCATTTTGGGTGACCCGGTAGCCTTCTTTTTCGAAGAGCCAGACGAGCAATTCCCGTAGTTTTTGCCGTTGTACGGCCGGGTCATTGGAATGACTGTTGTCAAGGGCATATTTCCAGAGCCGAGGAACCGACTTCTCGAGCAAGCGCTGAAGCTTTGCTTGATCGGCGCGGGCCGAGGTTCCTCGAACCAGAGTCTTGATGACAGGTTTTGGCGCAACCGCGACGGGCTGGCAGTGCGTTTCATCGCTAACCGGCGCAAGTGTGGAGGTGGCGGCGGGTGATGTGAAAGGAACACTCCTCTCAAAGACATCGGCAGGGGAAAGCACATCGGAGGTTTCCTCCCAATCCGCCTCGGGTAGCTCCTCTTCGGAGCTTTTAGTTTGTGGCAGCGGGCCCCCTGCGGCACTACGACCGAGCAAGGCAAAAAGCTCGTTCCGGTCGATTTTCTCCACGCGAAGTCTCCTCACTTGACGATCACCGAGTATAGAAACTCGATAATTTTAAGCGGCGGCTATTGCCTCGATAGCGGCGCGTTGCCGGCCACCGGGCTTAACCCGGCTTCGATGAGCTTCTTGTAGGAGCGAGGGCTACCTGTCTTCAACCACATTTCGTAATAACGCAGCAAATCATCGGTAGAAGGCGTGTGTGCCGTATCCGACAGCTCGTTCAGAGCGTCCATAATCGGTACGAACTTCTTGGCGAGTTCCGCAAATACCGGCCGGATGGTGCACAAGCCCGGTGTTCGTGCTCTATCCGATAGGGTCGCGTACGCGTTTCCCCCCATCGCCACATAATAATCCACATCTACGATTTTTCGGCTGAAGCCATGCGCGAAGAACCCAACCGTGAATAGAGCCACATCCCCCAAACGCTGCATCGAACGCTCCTGCTCCCGAGGATTGTCCGCCGAGAGAGCCTGGGATAAGAGCACGGTCAAAAGCGGAGGCTTCACCCCGCCGTTCGAGGTTCTCTCGAAATAGGCTTCTGTTCGGGAATAGCCGGTCATCAGATTCACAAGATAGCACTCGGCGTGCGGGGTCAAGATGAGCTTGTATTTTGAGGCCGCCGCATGCAACGCATTGCGAAAGAATTCGGCCATGCCGATGACTTGAATATCAGTCGATGAACCCGGTGTGCTCAAGCTATCTCCTCGCCAAGCGGTCGAAAAGTCACCCGTACTCGTGTCTCTTCTGTAGCAAAGCGAATGAGATTTATTGCCTCGCCCGTTTGGCACTCTCGCTTGAGAAGTGCCAGAAGGTGAAGTCGCGCGCTCAAGCGGAGGAGGGCGAGCGCCTCGACCATTGGCGTACTTGCTCGACGCACCAGGGCATATCATCTCGTATCTGGATGGGCCAGAACCGAAGCACATCCCAGCCCAGCTTGAGCAAGCGCTGGCGCTTTAGCTGCTCGCGCTCGAGCGCCTCGGCTCCGTAGTCTCCGGGTGCGGTTCGATCCATCACGTCAATCGCGAGCTTCCGGGTCCCCTGAATGAGCACCATATCCACCTTGTACTGCTCGATTTCCATGCGAGCGAGCGGGTTTAAGCCCGCCGCGAGGAGCGCCTTCCCGAAGCGCTCCTCCTCCGGAGTCGCGATACCTTGCGCCGCGACATGCACCCCCGGGATGGGCTCCTCGACTTTGACGCGCGTCAACGCCGAGACATAGCGCGCAAACCCTTTCAAATGCGTCACCGGGGCATCGAGACAGAAATTCAAGTCGCCAATCACCACGAGTTCCGCGCGGGCGCGGGTAATCGCCACGTTGAAAACGTGACTTTGGTCCTCCAGCCAACGAAGCGCTACGTCGGGTAGTCCCGGAGCGGCGACTACCGAGAAGATGATGAGATCGCGCTCATCGCCTTGAAACCCGTGCGCAGTCGCCGATTGAAAATCGTGATCGATACGCAGCTTCTCCCACAACTTCGGGTCCCGCTCGAGGTCGCGGCGGATACTGTCAGCCTGGTAGGTGAACGGGGCGACCACTCCGATACTTCCCGTGTACCCGTCATTGACGATGCGCCTGACCTCAGCCACCGTGGCCTTGACTTCATCGGAGTTGAAATTTCCGCCTTTCTGTCCGCGCTGGGCGCGGCCCTTGACATTGACCCAGCGTACCGCGGGACCGGCCGATGTGAAGCGCTTCAACGCCGGCAACATGGTCACAATGCGCAGGGAGTCATCGTAGAACGCTTCATTGGAATAGCCGATCACATGCGGATGCGACCGATGGTGATCCCGTAAGCTGATTTTTTGATGGTCAGCGACCCGGCTCGATACCAGGGAGAAGAGCGACTGCGCAGAGTACTGCCAGTCGATATGAGTTTTCTCAAGCTTCTGATCGACGAGAAAGCTTGCATCACGATCCGCCCGAAGCGTTGAGATATGCTGAAGCTGTTTTGGATCGCCGATAATCACGGCGCGTTTGGCGCGGAACAATATCGGCAGCGCGGACGCCAAATCGCACTGACTCGACTCATCGAATACCACGAGGTCGAAATACCCCGGGGTAAACGGCACTCGATTTCTCGCCGATAGGGCGGTAACCGCAAAGCAGCTGACCACATCGGGCGCATCGAGGGTGATACGCTCATATTCGCGGCGCACTTCGTCCGGCAACACCTCCGCGCCACCTGCCTCAACGACACTTTTTAAAACCGCGCTGTATCTGGATAACATCAATCGTTGGTCGGACTTGAGCAATGCCGGCTGCGCCGCGACCCAGCGCTGCCAGAGTGCAGCGGAGGTCGCCACCAGTTGTGCCTGCAGGATGTTGCGCCGGGTAGCAAGCTCGCCCAACTGCACTTCGCGAAGGCTCTTAAGCGCCGCGAGGTAGGTGGTGCAGCGCTCCGCTCGCACCAACGCGCGGGACTGCCCCAAGAGGTACTGTTTCCATGCTCCGGGGTCAAATTCTGGCGCACCTTCAGGCCTCGCTCCGGCATCAAAGGCTCCGAGTGCCTTCGCAAGAGACTCTTGCGAGTTCTTGAAATCCTCAAGCTTCGCGACGCGGAACCAGCGCCACAGCACCTGTACCCATTTCGGATGGCGCTCGGGAAGCGCATTTAAGTAGGCATCCCGTGCGCGATAGAGCAAGGCGCGGCTCTTACGGATATCCACCATCGAGGCGCCATGCATCTGCGCGGCATCGTGCTGGCCAAGTTCCTCGAGCTCCGCCGCAATGATGCAGACTTGCTCGTGCACCTCCAGTGCCGCTCGCTCCGCTTCGTCCACTTCGGCAAGCTCTTCCCCGAGACGCTGATAGTTCGCCTGCTCGCGGCGCAATTCTTCCAAATCCTCAGGCGTTACCGTCCCCTCGATCAAGAAGGCCAGGTGCTCTGCCAGCTTGTGCCGATGCTCCTTGGCACCCAGGCGGATGAGGATGGGCTTTCGCCCCAGGCTGTTCACCCGGCTATCGACGACATCGACCGCCTTGTTGTTCTTGGAGGTGAAGATGACGGGGCGCTTGCGCCACGTGCAGTTGATGAGGAGGTTCGCCACCACCTGGCTCTTGCCTGTGCCCGGCGGCCCGGTGATGACCGAAAGCGGTTCGGTGAGCGCCATGCGTACGGCGGCCCGTTGTTCAGGGTTCATCGGTAGCACTTCGAGAAGGGGCGTGTGATCCGGATCGACGCACCGCACCGCAGGGTCCCCGTACAGCAACGCTCCGAGTGCCGTGCCAAACAGCGCGTGCTCGGGAGTTTGCGCGAGCTTCTGCAGCTCAAGCTCAAGGCCTTGAGTGAAGGGGCGCGACACCCGTAGCACCACCGCTCGCTCATAGATGAGCCCGGGCTCCGCGGCGGGCAAGGCTCGTGGGGGCACTTGCTCGGACTCAGGGCGTGCCCAGGGCCAATCCGGCCGCAGCAGCTTTAGGCGCTCGACGATGTCGGAGAAGGGCTTCACTTCGCCATTCACATCGAGACCGAGCCCCTCCTCGAGCTCCATGATGGCGTGTTGCGCAAAGGCGACGCCATTGCCTTCCAATTCGCGCACCGCCTCCAAGTTCAAGGCGCAGGTTCGCCAATCGGGCTCGATACCTTGGGAGTCCACCGACACATCGACCAAGAACAGCGGCATGAGCTTACGGCCATCGCCATCCGGGCGGCCGTTCGCAATGAGCACCGGGTAGCCGAGGCGCAGCATCCCAGTATCTCGGGCGCGCCGGCCGGCCACGAACTCGGAGAGCTTTTCATTCCACCCAGGCAAACGCGCTCCGTCAAGTTCGAGACTTGCAAGCTCCACGTACTCCGGCTCCCCGCTTCCCTTCAATTTGACGGACACCCCGCCCGCATCGTCATTCGCGATACAGGCGAGGTAGTATTGACAGAGTCTGCGTAGAACCGGCGAATGGTCAGCCACGAGGCACCGCGACAGCGGCCGAAGGCCGCACGATCAGTTTTCTTTGCCGGGGCTCAAGTTCGATCATTGGGGCAATCGGGGACCCCGGCGCCGCGGCTCACTTAAGTGTCGAGGCACGCTCGGAATCCGCTCTCCTTTTGGTAGCGCTGCCTCAATGTAGAAAGAAACGTTTTGCCCGCGAGGGGGACGCTCGGCAATTTATATCGTGGGCGGAAATTGCCCTAACTTCAACGACATAGCCAGTTAGGCTCGTTCGTGCGCGGGGGAGCTGCCAGCCGCCACGAAGCGCGAAGGACGCGCGCCTTGCAGAGGTACGGCGGGCCTTTTTACCGAGCATGGGGTCGGCGGGAGATTTTGAGAAGTTCCTGTGTTCCCTCGGAGGACAAAAAGCCCCAAGGAGCACCCGTCAATCGGGCCGCGCCCTCCGCTCATTAAGTTCTTGAGGCGGTTACTGCGCCTTTTTCTCTTGAATACCGCCCTTGGATGCGTCCGCCGCCAACGCGTCGGGTTTGAGCTTCTCCAGGTCCTTGCGACGCCCGTAGAACGTGCCGGTAAAATCGCGATGATATTGACCGCCGAGCGCGAGTGACTTGACCAAGGTCAATCGAAGTCGCTTGGTAACTTTCTTGGCATCCATCGAGCTACTCCAATTCAGGTTGAGGGGGCCGCCAGCGGGGCAAAGCTTGGCTCACTCACAGGCCCCGGCGCCCCATCGACTTCACAAAATGCCCTGCTGAGGCCCAAAGCAGGGTTTCCCGCAGTTTGAGCAAAAAGCGCGAGACGCCGCGCTTCTCGGCCAAGCGCCGCCCTCTGTGGGATGTTAAAAAAGGCTCTGTCACTAAACCGTGTTGGTAGCACCGATCACCTCGGCCGCTCACCGGAGGTCGAGTTGCCTTTACGCCTGACGATTTCCCCCTCAAGTTGGTTCTTCGCGCTCGCACTGGCGGCCACAGCCGCCGCGCCGGCGCAGATACTCATCGAAGTTCTGCCCTTTCACGTCGGGCCCGGGACCCTCCCGATTGCAGAGTCTGCACTTGGAGGAAACGAGGGGTTCGTCGGTTGGGATATCCCAGAGTGGCAGCGCCCGGCAGGTCCGGAGGTCCTCATCGTGCTAGCGCGAATAGCGGGGTCAGTGAAAAGCCCACCGATGGCCGTTCACCTCGGACAGCGAATCGCAGGGCACGTGGTCATTCACTATTCGGTGGCAACGCCCTGCGTGGGAACTGACGGCGCGGAGCTCTACCGTCATCCTCGGGAGGAGATTCTGACCCTCGTGTGCCTCAACCGAGCAGGAACGTTCGAGCGACTCGACATAGACCCTACCTCGGGTATCGTCCGGAGCGGGAACGCGGACACAATCAGCAGGTAACCGATCCAGAACGACGGCAGCCGCGCTTAATCTCCAGGGGCAGAGCCATCCGGACCCCTGGCTTCGACTGACCAACACG
>Ga0182016_10007702_pt1 | contig 11014 bp, 11 predicted proteins | sample 712S2MmetaG_FD_120491 | JGI IMG/M metagenome (GOLD analysis project Ga0182016, IMG submission 120491) | Permafrost microbial communities from Stordalen Mire, Sweden - 712S2M metaG | ecosystem: Environmental > Terrestrial > Soil > Wetlands > Permafrost | place: Sweden: Stordalen | collected...
CGCCGCGACGAGGGAGATTGCGGTCAGCTGGCCGGCGCGGAAGAGGAACGCCGTGATGATCAGCAGCACGCCGGAGAGGATGTAGGTGCCGGAGATCATCGCGCGTCGGCCAACCGTGTCAAAGAGCCGCGCGAGAGTCAGCGGCCCGAGGAGGTTCCCGACCGCGAAGATGGCGATGTAGTACGGCACGCTTCCGCTCGGGACTTTGAAGAACTTCGAGAGCAGATACCCGAGGCTGAACAGCAGCGCGTTGTAGAGGAAGGCCTGGCCGACGAACAGCGCGAGCCCGAGCAGCGTGCGGCGCGGGTAGGTTCTGACGACCGAGCGCACGATCGTGCGCAGCGGAATGGTGCGCCGCTGGTGGACCGTGATCGTGCCGCGGGCTTCGGGCAGCGCCTCGCCGGACTGCTCTTCGACTTCGCGTTCGATGTTTTTGACCACGCGCTCGGCCTCTTCCTCGCGGCCGTGGATGAACAGCCAGCGCGGGCTCTCCGGTACTGATTTGCGCACCAGCAGCACGCCGAAGCCGAGCACCGCGCCGAGCGCGAAGCACAGGCGCCAGCCGACATTGACCGGGAAGATGCTGGTGTTCAGCGCGACGACAGCGAGCAGCGACCCGCCGATCGCGCCGCCCCAGTAGCTGCCGTTGATCGAGATGTCGGCATGCCCTCGGCTGCGGGCCGGGATCAGCTCATCGATCGCCGAGTTGATCGCGCTGTACTCGCCCCCGATCCCCATCCCCGTCAGGAAACGGAAGACGAAGAACCACAGCGGGGAGAACGAGAGCGCCGTGAGCGTCGTCGCCGCCAGGTACATGCCGAGCGTCAGCATGAACAGCTTCCGGCGCCCGAAGCGATCGGTCAGCTGCCCGAAGATGATCGCCCCCAGACAGGCTCCGGTCACGTAGAGCGTCGCCGCCAGCCCGGAAACTTCGGCGGTCGAGATACCGACCCCCGCGCCCGGTTCAGAGATCCGGGCGGCGATGCCGCCGACGATCGTCACCTCGAGTCCATCGAGGATCCAGACGGTCCCGAGACCGATGATCACTTTCCAGTGCCAGCGCGACCATGGCAGGCGGTCCAGCCGGGCCGGGATGTCTGTCTCGATCGTCCCGGTTTCGTTCGCGCTGCTGGCTGTCTCGTCGGACATCGTGCCCGAACGATTCCCCGCGTCCGGCGGGGCCAAACACCCGCAGGCCCGCGGCCGGCGCCGCTAGATCGCGCCGTCGAGCGCGGGGATCCGCATCTCGAGGCTCGTGCCGCCGTCCTCGGCGAAGACCGCGGTCTCGCAGTCCAGGCGGTCGATCAGCAGCGCGAAGCTTCCGCCCGCGGTGCCCGCCAGAGCTGCCGGGTCGGGGATCTCGAGCGGCCCGACGCGCAGCGAGAGGCTGCGCGGGGCTATCGCCAGGAGCGCCGGCAGGTACTCGGCGTCGAGCACCGCCTCGCATTGCCCGACGATCGCCTCGGCGAGCACTTCGGTGTCCGCGAGACCGTCGGTTGAGAAATCCGCGCGGGCCGCCGCGGCGCACAGCACTCGTGCGAGGACGCGTGCGGCGACGCGCGGCGAGGCGACCAGGACACCAACGGCATCCCGGTCCTCGGCGGCCGCCGCGAACCTCGCCTGCGCCTCGGCCACGCGACGGTCGGCCGGTGGCTCGTCGAGCAGGCCTGTCTCGCAGGCGAACTCCATGCGCACCTCGGTGCCGCCGCCGGGAGGCTCGACGAACTCGACGCTCTGCGCGAGAGCCAGAATGACCGTCAGGCCGACGCCGCCGTGCGCGCCGCCGCGTTCGAGCGCCACGCGCGGCCGGATTCCGACGCCGGCATCGCGGACGACCGCCAACACGCCCTCGTCGGTCAGGCCAAGTTCGAGCTCGAGCAGGCCGACGGCGCCGTCGTAGGCGTGCAGCATCACGTTCGTGCACGCCTCGGATACAGCGGTGGTGATATCGGCGAGCGCCACTCCTTCGACTCCGGCGGCGTCGGCGAAGCCGCGCAGGGCCTGTCTGGCGAGCAGCAGGTTCTCTGGCCGGTTGCGAGCCGTCAGGTACACGTTCGGACGTTCAGCCATGTGCGTCGGGACGAAATGATCGCGCATTGCCGCGACGCTCAGTGCGGCGGATCGGTTCGGGCGCTTGAGCATGCCCGGCAAGTCACGTGTCGCCCAGGCGCTCAGCCTTCGAGCCCGTCGCCGGTCAGATCGCGGAGCTGGTCGAGCGAACGGCGAAGCAGTCGTGAAACCTGCATCTGCGAGACACCGATCTCCGCGGCGATCTCGGACTGCGTCATGCCGGCCGCGAAGCGCAGGTGCAGTATCCGGCGCTGGCGCTCGGGGACGCTGCGCAGAGCGCTCTGCAGTGTCGCGTTGAGCTCGACGAGCTCGAAGCCGTGATCGCGCTTGCCGATCACGTCACCAAGGGAACCGTCGCTGTCGTCCGTAGCGCCCGGGCGAGGCGCGTCCAGCGACAGGGCCTCGTAAGACTGGATCGCCTGAAGCGCGTCGAGCACCTCCTCGACTTCGAGCTCGAGATACTCGGCGAGCCGGCGCACGGTCGGCGGGCGCCCCGTCTCGTTGAGCAGCGTCTTGTTCGCCTCGCGGACGCGCAGGGCCCGCTCCTGGGATTTGCGCGGGACGCGCACAGCCCAGCTGCTGTCGCGGAAGTAGCGACGCAGCTCACCGAGGATCGTCGGCACGGCGAATGCCTCGAACGGGAACCCGCGCTCCGGGTCAAAACGCTGGATCGCCTTGAGCAGGCCGAGCGCCGCGACCTGCTGCAGGTCGTCGAACGGCTCCGGCGAGGTCCGGTATCGCCTCGCAAGGCTGCGGGCGAGCGGCATGTACCGGGCGACGAGCGCCTCGCGTGAGGCGCGCTCCTCGCGGGAGTCCCAGAGAGCGTCGGGGTTCGCGCCGTCGCGCATCGGCGGGCGCTGCACGTCCGTGTGTGCGGTCGTCGTTGCTGTCATCGGGCCCTCCTTTCGTTTGGCTTCGCGCGGCCGAACGGGCGGCGGCGCAGTGCACTCCTGTACCCCTAGTACCCACCAATCCCCTGATCTCACACCCGGGGCCCGCGGCCCGGCAGCCCACAAGTTGGCGGCGGGCGCCGCGGTGCCAAAAAAACCCTGCAAAACGGCGGTTTCACCGGCAGCGAGGCGGCGGCGCGCGCAACGTTGGGTGTTAAGCCAAGCGGACCGAACCCGGGCTAGAAGCCCCGGTTGCGCGCGCTCAACGCCAAAGCCAGGAGCGCAGCAGCGCTCATCCCGAAAAACAGTCCGAGCAGCAGGACGGCTACGAACACGATGACGATCCACAAGGCGACCATGGCGACCAGTCTCGGGAACCCCATGCGGCACGTATCGGCCGCGCGCCGCTACCGCACGAGTCTGTGCTGAGCCGCACAAAGCTTGAACGATTGCGGCGGGCCGCTCGCATGGGCAATCCCCGTGGCTTCACGTTTCTACGTACGGCCGCGAGTGGAATCGCCGGATGAGCGGCCCCCCGGCGAGTGAAATTGTCCATGTCGGCCCTGCAAATGCACCTTTACGAGGAGGCAGTCATGCGGAAGGCAGCGCAATACGGCGGTCTCGCCGCTGCTCTGGTCCTGATCGTGTTCGGCATTGCGTCGATCATCATCGGCGCGAGCGGAACGAACACCGTCAACTCGAGTCTGGAAGAACAGAAGATCGTCGGAACCCCCGACATGACACCGACCGCGATCAAGGCGGAGGCCGCGAAGGCCGGCCTGGACACTTCGACGCTGACGATCCCAACCTGTGAAGTCGCGAACAAGCCGGTCAAGGAAGGTTCGACCGCCCGCTGCTTCGCCCAGTACATGAAAATTCACGCCCTCGAGGCGACCGGCGGCAAGCTCTACTCCGAAATGCCGCGCTACGCGACGGCTGACGGCAAGGGCACAAATGAAGAAGCCGCGGCGTTGAAAGAAGGCGGCAAGCCCGTGGCCAACAAGGCACGCGAAGTCTGGATTCAGGAGACCGCGCTCAGCACGGCCCTCAACTCCAGCTACATGGCCTCGCAGGTCGCGCTGTTCGGGATCGTCGTCGGCGTCGCGATGCTGCTGAGCGGCATCGGCTTCGCGATCCTCGTCGCCTTCGGAGCGATCGGCGGAATCCGGCCTGAGGAGAAGCCGGCGGGCACGGCCGCGGCGCCACAGGGTGGAGCCGCGATTCCGACGGCCTAGGAAACAGCTTCAGCTGCCAGGCACGCACGCGGTGGCGGTCACGGATGGCCGCCACCGCACCACTTTCAGAACGGCTCGCTGCCTCGCCGGGCTAGATCAGCTCGATGATCCCGATCGCGATGAGGTAGATCGCGACAACGAGCGCCGCGATCCACGAAATCTTTTTCGTGTTGCGGCCGAACCAGCCGTTGATCGACTCGAGCAGTCGCTGCCCTTTCTCGGGCACGGCGATCAGGATCAGCATCGGCAGCTCGATCAGCCAGAGCATGATCACGAGAATGATCGCGAGGTAGCCGACCTTGGTGCCCGTCGAGGCGTGAGTGTCGGCGATTGATTTGACCGCGCCGGCGTAGATCGGCGAGGGGACCACGTAGAGGATCACGCCGAGGATCAACACGAGCCAGCGGCCTTCGAGGTACTTGTCGATTTTCGAGCTGCCTTCGCTGTCCTTTTTTTCGCCGGGGGGTTTGTTGCGCACGCGGTTCGCGACCCACAGCAGGGCGACGCCGATGACGATGTAGGCCCAGGCACTCGGTTCACGCGCTGCCTGGTCGCTCGTCGTGTGTTCGTTGAACAGGGCGAGCATGATCAGGCCCGTGGCGAAGACCGCCAGATACGCCCCGATCACCATCAGGACCACGCGCAGGCGAACTTCCTCGCCGCGCCCGAGCGCGATCACGGCGGCGATCGCCGGGGGGTAGACCGACGAGGCAAGCGCGAGCTGTACTGCTGCTTCCGGCACCCTGCTAAGCGGCCGGGACCGGGGTCGACTGCGCTTCCTCGCCCGCGTATTCGCCGAGCAACTGTTCCTCGAGATCCTTGTGCGGGAAGCGCAGGGCGACGATCGCGGAGCCGATGAGCACCGCGATGATGCCCGCGAGGTACGCCCATTTGTCGCCTTTGAGGAACGCTTCCTGCGCGCCGTGAATGATCGCTTCGGCGTGCGACGGATATTGCTTGGCGATATCCGCCGCGCTCGAGAACGACTTGGTGAGCTCGCCCTGGACTTCCTGCGAGACGTTTGTGCCCGACGCGGCTATCTGGGCGCCCGCCGCCGCCGCGTAGCCGGCCGTCAGCAGCGCGCCGAAGATCGACTGCATGATCGCCCCGCCGAGGTCGCGCTGCAGGTCGGCGGTTCCGGAGGCCATGCCGACGCGCTTGACGGGCACCGAGCGCGTCAGCGTGTTCGACGTAGGCGGCCCCGCAAGCCCGACGCCGATTCCGACGAGCGCGTAGGCGAGACCGACCTTCCAGTACGGGATGCCCTGCTTCCAGAGCAGCAGCATCGCGAGGAAGCCGAGCAGCACGAAGCCCTGGCCGATCAGTACGCAGACCCGTGTGCCGTGTGCCTCGATGATTTTCGCCGAACGCGGCGCTGTGGCGATCATGAACAGCGCAGCCGGGATGATCGCCAGCCCGGCGTCGAGCGTCGAGTATTTCAGGACGTTCTGCAGGTACTGCTGGCCGATGAACATCGCCCCCATCAACGACCCGAAGACGATGATCCCGGCGACGGCTCCGACCCAGAAGGTCGGCCTGCCCGCGATGTGAAGGTCGTAGAGCGGGTCACGCGTGCGGCGCTGGCGCACGAAGAAGGCGATCGCCGCGACGACGGCGACGCCGCCGAGCACCAGTGCGGCCGTCTTTGCCTGCGGCACCGGCGCGAAGTTGATCGCGAGGATCAAGCTCCCGACGAGCACCAGCGACATGACCCCGCCGATGTTGTCGACCGGATCGGTGGTCTCATTGACGTGCGCGGGAATCAGCTTGACGGCCATCACCACGGCGACGACGGCGAGGGGCAGCGTGAGCAGGAACACCGAGCCCCATTCGAAGTGCTCGAGCAGGAAGCCGGAACAAAGCGGCCCGAGCGCGGCGACTGCCGCGCCGATTCCCGACCAGAGAGCGATCGCCTTCGTGCGGCCCGGGCCTGACCACAGGGCTGTGATCAGGGCGAGCGTCGTCGGGTAGGCCATGCCGGCGCACAGTCCGCCTCCGACGCGTGCGATGAAGAGCACCGTGTCGCTCGGCGCGAAGGCCGCCAGCAGCGACATCGGGATCGCCAGTGAGGTGCCCAGGACGCACATCAGCTTGCGCCCGTAGCGGTCGCCGAGCGCGCCGAGCCACAGCACCGAGCAGGCCAGGCCGAGCGAGTAGCCCACGGCGATCAGGTCGAGCATCGTCTGGCCCGATTCGAAGTGGCGGCCGATCGACGGCAGCGCGACATTAGCGACCGAGAGGTTCAGGTTCGCGACTGCCGCGATCAGGATCAGCGTCGTGAGGACCAGGCCCGCACGTGGCGGCCCATCTCCCGGCGCGGCGGCGGCCTGTACTCCCGGTGTCGGAGCGGCCCCTGTGTCCCCCGTGGCACCCATGAGGCGCCGAAGGATACGCGACAATGCGGCGCGCTCGCGGTGCGGCACCACCGTCCTGCTCGCGAGAATTATCCCGTGAACCCCGAGTTGTTCATCCTCGCCCTCGCGAGCACCTTCAGGCTGGCGAGCCTCGCCGCCGTCTATGCGCTGGTGCAACGCGACAGCGCCCCGCGGCTGCTCGCCGCATACATCATCGGTGGCCTGGCGTTCGTGTTCACGATCGGGGCCGTCGTCGTGCTGGCGCTGCACGGCGTGGAAGTGCAGCAGAACACCCGCGGGTTCCGGCGCGTCGCCGAGCTGATTGCCGGCGGGGCGCTGCTCGTGCTCGCCCTCTTCGCGCTAGGGGGCCGGTTGCCGACGGACGCGCCCGGTGAGCGGCGCTCGTCAAGCTGGGCGCGGCGGCTGGACAGCCACGTGACGAACCGCGGCGCCGCGATCGCGGGCGTGGTCACGCACCTGCCTGGCGTCTTTTACCTCGTCGCGCTGGACCTGATCATCTCCTGGGACGGCAAGAGCGCCGCGCGCGGACTGCGTGACACGGCGATGTTCGATGCGATCTGGTTCGCATTGCCGATCGCCGTGCTGCTCGCGGTGATCTTCCGCCCCGAGTGGGCCCGCGAGGCGGTCGACAGGACCCGGCGTTTTGCCGCGAGCAACGCCCCGCAGCTGATTGGCGCCGTGTCGGCGCTGCTCGGACTGGTCCTGATCTACGACGCGCTTCAGCGCTGAGCGTCGCCCGCGAGCGGCGAGACGACGCTCGTGGGCCACTTCCGCGGCCCACGAGCGTCCCCGCAGATCAGGCCTGCGTCTGCGCTGCGGGCGCCTTCGCGAGCTCGTAGAGAATCACGATCGCGAGGATGAACACGCACAGCGCCCAGAACGGCTGCACCGTGATGTCGAACAGGGCGTTGATCGCGGCGAGTGCCGCGGCGATGATGCCGATCCAGCGCCCGAACTCGCCGCCGGCGAACAGTGAGAAGCCGGCGACGAGCTCGATCACGCCGATGATCAGCGTGATCCAGCCCCACGTTTTCAATTCGCTGATGATGAAGTGGTAGTTGCCGACGAAGAAGTGCGATTCACCGATCGCGGCGATACCCCAGATGATGTTGAGAATCCCGCCGATGAACAGCAGGATGCCGGCGAAGATCCACCAGCCGGTTACTCGGTCCTCGTTCATATAGCCCCCTAGGTGAGCATGGTGTATACGTGCGGACCGCGTGGCGATGGCCGCCGCGGATTTGCGCATTCGCGCGCTACTTCGCCGTGGTAAGCCGAATTCATTCCCGCGGGCGCATTGTCTTGCCGGGCCGTCGACGGCGTCCGGATGCGCGCGGCCCCCCGGTCGAGCGTCAGGCGCGCGTCGCGCGACCGAGCAGGAACGGGACGCCGACGCCCCGGGGGCCCGCCGTGAAGCGCTTCAGCGCGGCCAGCTCGAACCCCGCAGCCGCGACGCTCGCCGCCGTGTCGCGGGCGAGGTGGCAGCCGCCCGCCACCGCGGGCCACAGGCTGCTTCGGTCGAGCCCGCGCTGAACGGCGCGCGTGGCGACGTGGTCGGCAGCGACGTGCTCGTAGAACCGCAGTTCGCCGCCGGGCTTCAGGACCCGGCGGATCTCCCCGAGCGCCGCGCCGGGATCGGCGACTGAACAGAGCACCAGCGAGCTGACCGCGAAGTCGAACTCCTCGTCCGGGCGGCCCGTCGCTTCGGCGGTCCCGGCCGTCACGGCGACGGGGAACGGTGCCGAGCGCGCCGCGCTTTCGGCGATCGCGCGCAGCGCCGGCTCGGGCTCGACGGCGTCCAGCGAAGCGATCGTCGGGGGATAGAAGTCAATGGCAACGCCCGTGCCGATGCCGACCTCGATCCCGCGTCCCGTCAGGCCCGCGAGCAGTTCGCGCCGGCGCTCGGACGGGACGACCCGGCACGCGCTGTGGCGCCAGGCCCACGCGAAGAGCGGGCTGCGCAGGTCACCGCCCGGCGCGTCACCCTGATTTGGCGCCGACTCCACAGGGCCGATGCGTGAACGCGAGGCGGCCTCAGCCGCCTTCGCGCGCGGCCCCGCTCGTGCCGGATTCACTTTCGCCGCTACCCGATTCCGCGGCCTGGCCCGTGCTGTGGTGGCCGCCGGCGTTGTGCCGCGCGGGGGGTCGCTGGACCAGAACCCGCGCCGCGGCTTCGAGCTCGGAATTCCCAGTCGGCGTCGTGCCGGCGCCGGCGCTGCGGTGAAGGACCTGCTGCTCGGCGCGCACGATCGCTGCGACAAGGCCCTGCTCGGAGCGGCCGGGCGTGGCGTCGGCGATCTGCGCAAACGACTTTCCTGCCGCGCGCTGCGCGCGCAGTTGGGCGGGCGTGAGCCCGAGGTAATCGACGGCTGCCTTCAGCGCGACGCCGCCCACCGCGGGCGCCTGGCGGTTGACGCGGAGGGCGATCCGGGTGCGCAGCTGTTCGTCGCGGGCCGTCAGCTGCTGCTGACTGAGCTGGCCTTCGTGTGCCAGCGTTTCGAGCCGTTCACGCCTCACGCGGACGGCAAATTCGATCAGCCCGTTCGCGGAGTGGCCCGGGGTCGCGTCGGCGATCTCGGCAAGCGTCTTGCCTTCGTGCAGATCAGCTCGGATCTTCGCCCGTTCGGTGCCGAGGTAGGTGGCCGCGAGCGCGAGCAGGCCCGTCTGATGGTGGGCATGGAGCGCCGCTGCCTGGTTGGAGCCGCTCGTCGTCGTTCCGGACGAGGACGACGACGAGCCGCAGCCAGCCGCGAGCGCAGCCGCGCCGATCGCGGCGGCCAGCAGTGCCAGAGAGGTGCGCCGCGGACGCGACAGGTTCCCAAAGGTGCTCGCCTGCATCGACCGAAGTCTGCCGAAGGCCCCTAAGGGGCGATTAAGCCCTCCGCGCAGCCAGGCCGCCGCGAAACGACTGACCAACTCGTGAACAGCTTGCGATAACGGTTGCGAATCACAGGCCCCATGGTACGATCCGGCGATGGTCTGCGGTCGGCTCGGCCGACTTGACCTCGTTGAGGGACGAGGTCGCGGACTGTCTCAGGTCAGCAGGCAAACAAGCCCGAGAGGACTAGGGAGAATGGACAAAAAGAAGCTTCTGCTCGGACTCATCGTCGGTGTGATGGGTCTGACCGCGGTCTTCGCCGGGACGGCTTCGGCGCACGAACTCGCGAAAGAAAACACGTTCTATGCCACGGCAAAGAGCCCGATTTCGCCCGCAACGCCAGGCACGATCACCGGTGTAGGCAGCGGGGAACAGGAATTCCGGTTCAGCAATTTCAAGTTCAGCTGCACGACGGCGAAGGCCAAAAACGGCATCGCCAACGAAGTGTCCAGCACGTTCTACGCGAGCGTCAAGTTCAGCGGCTGCACCACGTACTTCAAAGTTGAAGGCAACAACCTGCTTGGGCCGTACAAGGTCAGCGTTGCGCCGATCGACTTCGAATTCCACCAGAACCACTTCGCGGAATTCGGCGGCGAAAGCGAATCTGAAGTCTCGCTGAAGAACGCCGGTTCGGTGACCGCGAACGTCGCGTCGACCAAGTGCGAAATCTACTGGGAACCGCAGACTATTCCGACGAAGGCGATCACCCACCCCGAAGAAGAATACTCGTCGGTCGCCTACGCGAACGAAGAAGTCCCGACCACGAAGCTCAAGCTGTACCCGTCAGGGTTCCAGCCGGAGCTGGTCGTCACTTCGGCGCTGACCAAAATCAAGACCATCGCCGAAGGCGGGAAGTGCGAAAACTTCAAGAACGAAGAAACGAAGAGTGGCTACTACAAGGGCACGCTCCGTTTCGGCGTCAAGAGCGGCAGCTTGGAGTACGTCGAACCCGCAGTCGAAGACTGATTCAACGCTGACCTTCGGGTTGGCAACAAAGGGGCGGGCGCGCAGGCGCCCGCCCTTTTTTTTTGTCCGCAAGCCGCCCGGCGCGGGGCTTCGTTCCCTGCAAGGATGCCGGGGATGCGCCACGACTCGCTTGTACGCCTGCCCGCGGTTCTGACCGGCGAAACGCACTCTGCCAGCGGCCGGAGCCGCGTCCTCGGCGTCGACGGCGGCGCGACCAAGACGCTCGCCGCCGTGTTCGACGTCGCGAGCGGCGAGGTGCACCTCGGGCGTGGCGGCCCCAGCAACCCCGACGCCGTCGGTAACGAAGACGCGCTTGCCGCGCTCGCTCAGGCCACCGGCGAGGCGCTCGACGGGGCCGGGGCCCACGTCGCCGACGCCGCAGTGATCGCACTGGCGGGTACCGACACCGACGCGGTCGCCGCGCTCGTCGCCGGGGCATTCGATCCGGACTGGGTCGTCGTCAACGACGTGGTCGCGGCATGGGCTGCGGCAACCGCCGTGGCCCCTGGCGTGGCTGTCATCTCGGGCACGGGGTCCAACGTGTTCGGCGTCGGCCCGGGAGGCGAGGCGTGGCGCGCGGGCGGCTGGGGCTACCTGCTC